>ENA-OWPN01002104-OWPN01002104.1-human-gut-metagenome-genome-assembly--contig:-NODE-2104-length-13518-cov-2.862364_pt1 | contig 13518 bp, 26 predicted proteins | sample MGYA00248266_ERZ651850 | MGnify/ENA primary metagenome ERZ651850 (study PRJEB26924, sample SAMEA4378296) | human gut metagenome | biome: human gut; feature: human-associated habitat; material: faeces... | reverse complement strand
ATCACCCCTCGAATGTAGTAAAAGTACATAAAGTTAAAAAAGTAAGGCGAACCGTATTGACAGTTAAAAAAGTTCGATTTATAGTTATAACCATAGGGAAACAAACCGCAGGGAAAGGAGGGTGGACGATGGAGAGCCCTCGCGAGGCCCTTATTTGTGCAGCAAGGCACTATGTTGCGGCGCATGAAAGCGCGATAACGCAGGCGCCGGTCGACTTTGCAGGTGTATGCAAGGGATGCAGCTGCTTTGCCGATTGCCAGGCAGATTGGCTGACCACGGCGGCTCCGGTTTTTGAAGCCGCACAGGTATTCCCGCAACTGCTGCGGAAAGATCAACCGTGAATCTGCCGGAGCAGAGGACAGGATCGCCCGTCGGGGCCATTGCTCGCACAGTCATGCTCCTGCGCATACGGGCAGGCGTATGACATCACTTTATTGCCGGACGGAATACCGCCCCCAAGCTGGATGCTTTCGAGTGCAACCGTGATGGTCTGCTGTTTACCGGTCTCCGTGCAAAAGCCGGAAGTTGTAACCGTAAATTTGCGCCCCATAGCTTACCTCCTGCATAAAACTAACCGTAAGGCAATTTTACCACAGGGAAACAGATGTTTCAAGCATATGGAAAGGAGGGATCCCATGAAAATCACCAACAACGTCAAGCGGCTTCGTCAGGCCGCAGGCATGACCCAGGCGGAGCTAGCATCCAGGCTGGGGATCACCTGCCCCAGCGTCACCAAGTGGGAGAAGGGCATGTCAAATCCGGATCTGCCAAACGTGTTCCGACTGGCGGAGATCTTTGATTGTCCCGTGGATGAGATCATCTGCCGGGACACCGCCAGCGCATAAGAGAGGAGGATTTTATGTTGACGATCTGTGATTTGGAAGCGATGACCCGGGAGACGATAAGCCCCTGCGAGGCATCTGAGATCATCGGGTGCAATCCGCAGTTTCTGCGCATTCAGGCCCGGCAGGCACCCCAGGCACTGGGCTTTCCGGTGATCGTGATGGGGACCCGGGTGCGGATCCCACGGCGTGCGTTCCTCGCATTTCTTCGGGGGGAACTGCAAAACAAACATAACACGGAGGGAGCTGATTGACCATGCCGGGAAAAGGCTCAGAAATCTACCGGACCTGCCGGGATCAGGCCGGGTTGACCCAGGAGCAGGCGGCGGAACTCCTCAACTGCTCCGTTCGGCAGCTGGCCCGGTACGAGGCCGGGGAGGCCCCGGTGCCGGATGACATTGCCTATCAGATGGTGGTGCTTTACGACAGCCAGATGCTGGAAGTGCAGCACCTGCGGCTGGTGAGCCAGGTGGCTGCCGATTTGCTTCCGCCGATCGCGGAAGTGAATTTGTCGATGGCCTCACTGACGCTGATCAATCGGGCGACTGAATTGGCGGACAATTACCGACGCATGATGCAGATTGCGGAAGATGATCGAATTGATGAGAAAGAGCGCCTGGATTATCAGATCATCCAGGAAAGTGTTCGAGCGGTTATTGCAGCCAGCTTTTGCTATCTGTACGCAGACATAAAAAAAGACCGCCCGGAGGGTGGAGCCTCCGAGCGGCAGGGTCCTCAGACTTACGAAAAGACCGAGAACGATCGCAAGAGTATTGTAGCACAGTTCCTGTCTTTTCGCAAGTCCAATTTGGAGGACGGAGAGGGGGCGTCGCCCCATGACATGGGAACTGTTTTTCACGATCGTCGGGATCGGCTGCTGTACCAGCGGGCTGTTCCGGGTGATCGATCGGATTGAGGGGAGATGATTGGCATGGCGTATCCTATGCGAACGATATTAGAGAGAAACATGGCGATCGTAAATCAGCAGTTGGAAAGAGAAGTTTCATTGGGCCATATAGAAACAGGTCGGTTTTTGTATGGGAATATCGCTGGCATGTTGAATCTGGCCTTGTGTCTGGACATCATTGACGCCTCTGAAGCGGACCGGAGATTTCAGGAGGTCCAGGATAAGTTTTATTCTATTTTTGAGGGGCGGTGAGTATATGGAGGACTGTGTGATCCGCTCCGGGAGACGCGAAGGGTTTACAGTGCTTTATAATACCATGATCACGGACAAGCGGCTGAGCCTGAAAGCCAAGGGCCTTTTTGCGGTGATGATGTCCAGACCGGATGAGTGGAAGTTCAGCGTCAGCGGGCTGGCTTCTTTTACCGGTGAAGGAAAAGACGCTATTCGAAGTGGCTTGATGGAACTGGAGCGTGTGGGTTATCTGCTCCGGGAGCAGGGACATAAGGACGACGGGACTTTTGGCGGCAATGTCTACATATTGCAAGACTTTGCTCCACCGTTGTCCGGAAAACCCGACAACGGTGAAATACCGTTGTCGGGAAATGCCGATGACGGTGAAAACCGTCAACGGGAAACACCGTTGTCGGGAAACCCGACACAAAGAAATAAAGACTTAAAGAAAAGAAAGACTGAAGAACCCCCTGTATCCCCCAAGGGGGACGCCGGTGGGGCCAAGAGGAAAAAGCGGGGCGGTCTGGAGACGGCTCCGGAGGTCTGGGCGGCTGCCCGGGCCTACGCCGGGGAGGATCAGGAGCTGCTGGCGGCGCTGACGGACTTTCTCCGTTGCCGGGAGCTGCGCAAGAACCCCATGCTGACCGTACGGTCGTTCAACACCCTCACCGCCAAGCTGGGGCGCATGGCTCCGGATCAATCCATGAAGGTGATGCTGCTGGACTACGCCACCAGCCACAACTGGGACAGCGTGTACCCCATGAAGCCGGACGAGCTGCCGCCTTCTTCTGCGGCTGACAATGGGGATGCCAGAAGGGGGCGGTGCCTGTGACGGAGAAACCCAACGCTCTTTTGACCCAGCGGCTGCTGGACGCCCAGGCGGGCGTGCTGGGGTCCATGCTGATCGACCCGGACACGGTGCCCCTGGTGCTGGGCCGGGTCCAGGCAAAGGACTTTATCGAGGCCCGGTACCGGGCCATCTTCGAGGCCATTGCCGCTTTGTTCCGGGAGGGAAAGGCTGTGGACGCCATCCTTGTTCGGGAGAAGCTGGGCGGCGGCATCAACAGTACCTGGACGGAGCTTTTGACCGGCATTATGGATGTCACCGTCACGGCGGCCAACGTGGAGGACTACGTGGATCAGCTTCGGCAGGGGGCCACGCTGCACGGCCTCCGGGAGCTGGGCGAGAAGATCGCCGCCACGCAGGACCTGGACACCGCCCGGCAGCTGCTGGAGGAGGCCATGGCCCGCCAGGTGGAGCGGCCCGGCGTCCAGGCCATGACCTACGCCGACGGCTTTGCCCAGTTTTTTGACCGCCACGACGGTGAGCGGCGGCCGCCGTATCTCAGCTGGGGCGTGCAGGTTCTGGACGAGCGGATCTTCACGGAGCCGGGGGACATGGTGGTCCTGGGCGGGTATCCTTCCGACGGCAAAACCGCCCTGGCGCTGCAATTCGCCTCCGGATTCGGCAAGAGCCGCCGGGTGGGATTTTTCAGCTTTGAGTCCACCAAGGAAAAGCTCTTTGACCGGGCGGTCTCCCGGGCGGCCATGCTGTCTTATACCAAGATCAAGCAGAACGCTCTGGAGGAGGCCGATTACAAGGAACTGATGGGCATGAAGGACATCCTGTCCCGGCCTCAGGTGACGCTGATCGACGCCGCCGGCATGACCGTGCTGGACATCCAGGCGTACAGCCAGGCCCACCGGTTCGAGGTGGTCATCATCGACTACCTCCAGAAGATCAAGGCTCCCAGGGGCCAGCGTATGAGCGAGTATGACCGGGTGACGGCCATTTCCTCAGATTTGCAGCAGTTTGGCCGGATCACCGGTACCACGGTGGTGGCGCTGAGCCAGCTGTCCCGGCCGGACCGGGATGCCAAGAGCCGCAAGATCCGGCCGCCGGTGCTGTCGGACCTGCGGGCTTCCGGGCAGATCGAGATGGATGCCGACGTGGTGCTGTTTATCTACCGGGAGGACTACGACGACAAGGACAGTAAGCGGATCTTGAAGATCGCCAAGAACAAAGAGGGCGAGGCCCTGGATTGGGTGCGGTTCCGCTTTGACGGAGATCTCCAGACTTTCACCCGGATCGCACCGCAGCAGGACGAGCCGCTGGCCAAGAAGGAGCGGCAGGCGCCCCGGCAGGTCAGTTTCTGGCCGGAGCATCCGGATCCCAATAACCCGTGGAAGGAGGCGGGCGCGTGAAGCTGGGAGACATGGTGACCGTGCGGCTGGTCATTGACGGCATGGAGCCCAGGACCGTCACGGCGCCGGTGGTCTACATACACCCCCAGGGCCGGTTTTACCAGGTGGAGATCACCGGCCCGGCGCCGAACTGCTTCAAGTTCCGGGAGACGGTATTTTCCCGGGGCAATCAGAACGAAAGGAACTAGAGACATGAGAACGATCGCGATTATGAACAACAAGGGCGGTGTTGGAAAAACCGTCACCGCCATCAATCTTGCGGACATTCTGGTCCGCGATCATAAAAAGCGGGTCATCCTGGCGGACTGCGACGGCCAGATGAACCTGACTCGGTTTTACCTGCCGAAGTTTGATCCGGAAATCAACTACAGCATGGTTTCCTTGCTGATGGGCGATGGAGAACCCGTGTGGAGCGATAATTTAATGCCCCTGATGCCGGATCTGGACCTGATTCCGGCCTCACCGGATCTGTATGACTTGGATCTCCTTGCCATCCGGGACGGAGTAGGATCTCCGGAGAGAGTTGTGGAGTTTGTTTCCGCGGCACGTGATGACGATGGGACAGATTTCTTTATTTTTGACTGTCCTCCGGGCTTCACTCTGGCCAGCGTCAGCGCATTGATGGCATCCGACGAGGTGATCATCCCCATGCTTTTGGACGGGTTCTCGCATGCCGGTATGGAGGATATGCAGAGGCAGATCTCTAATCTGCAGCGGAGCAAGCACGGAATTCGGATTTCCGGCATTCTGCTGACCCAGTGGCGCAACAGTGAAGTGGTTTATCAGGGTGAGCAGCTGATCCGCAATATGGGCATTCCGGTGTACCAACAGACCATCCGGCGCACGGATAAAGTCCCGGAGAGTACCTACGACCAGCGCCCCATCACCCAGTACAGTCCCAGAAGCGCGGCCAGCATAGACTACCGGGCTTGGGTCCGTGAGTTTCTTGGGGAGGTGTGAGCATGTTTGATATCTCCAAGTTCGCTGAGACCCGTCAGGCTTCATCCGCAGAGCGAAGCATTGATGCCATCACCTCCGAGATCTTGCAGCTCAAGCAGGATGCTGGCAATGCCATCCTCGGCATCGGCCAGCGGCTGATCGAGGCAAAGGCGATGCTTCCTCACGGCGACTGGCTTCCCTGGCTGACGGAGCAGGTGGAGTTTTCAGAGCGTCAGGCGCAACGGTTCATGCGGCTTGCGCAGGAATGGAGAAATCCGACATCGCTGTCGGATTTGGGAGCAACGAAAGCCTTGGCCCTCTTATCTTTGCCGCCGGAGGAACGGGAGCGGTTCATGGCCGAAAACCATGCTGTTGACGGGGAGGAAAAGTCCGTGATCGACATGACCTCGCGGGAGCTGGAAAAGGCCGTGAAGGAGCGGGACGAGGCCCGCCGGGCAGCGGAAGAAGCCAAAGCGGCCGCTGACGCAGCGGAACAGAGCCGGGCTAAGATGGAGGCCGATATGGCCACTTTGAAAGAGCTGCACCAGTCTGCTCAGGCTGCGGAGGCCCATTCCCGGGAGGAGCTGGCCAAGGCACAGGCTGAATTGAAGGCCCTACAGGAGAAGCCGGTCGATGTAGCCGTCATGAAAGTGGACCAGGAGGCCCTGGACAATGCCCGGAGAGAGGCCGTGGCCGACATGCAAGCCAAAGTGGACAAGGCCATGGAGTTTCGGAAAAAGGCCGAGGAGAAGCGAAAAAAGGCGGAGGAGGATCTGGAGGTTCTTCGCCGGCAGCTGGAGGCCGCGCAGCAGGCGGAGCGTCGGGCGGTCATCGCCGGCGACAAGGATCTGGCGACGTTTGAACTTCTGTTTTCCCAGGGAAACGAGACGGTAAACAAGCTCCACGGATTGCTTTTGAAGGTCCGAGGCCGCGGGGATCAGGAACTGTCGGAAAAACTCCGGAATGCACTGCTGGCTCTGGCGGATCTCACAAGGAGGTGTGCGGAATGATCGAACAGGCCATTGCACTGTTGGAACTGCAGCAGAGCAAGGTGAAGGAGCGCTCTGCCCCCTGGATGGTGGCGGAGCAGCTGAAGGACATCTGCCGGCGGGAGCCGGAGAGTGCGGAACTGATCGCGCAGGATCTGGAGAACCCGGAAATGGGGATCGTTCAGGCGGAGAAGAAGATCAAGGCTTTTGCCGATGCCCATAAGACCGGCAGTTTCTCCTGTGTTACGCCGTCAGAGGCAGAGGGCATCCTGCGAGAGTTTTACGGGCTTGGCGCCGCTGGCACTGCCCCGGCCAGCAGAGATGCTCCGAAAGTCCTCAACCTGGCAGACTTTCTGTGAGGTGGCGGGTATGGATCAGCACTGGAAAGAGCTCGCAGATAAGCTCCCAAAACAGCCATGTGACGATTTGAAGCAGAACGTTTTGATGGACATTTACGACAGCGGAGATTGCCTCGGACAAGGTCTTCTTTTGTTTCACCGTGAAGCGGTTACGCTGATGGACGAGATTCAGGAGCTCATGGAACCTGAGGATTGGGCACGTCTTGAGAAATCAAAAAAGCACCGTTGGGGTGCCCGCTGCACCTGCACCAACTGCGGAGAAGATTTTATAGCCGGCTACTCACAAGGCGGCATTGTCCTGGCGGATGGGCCGGACGGCCAGACATACTCCGGATATGCGGAGCCTGGGCCGGATTCCAGCGTCTATTTTGACGGTGAAACGGTCCTTTGCCCCCACTGCTGGGCGGATCTGGAGGTAACACACCGGTCTCATCTGCGCAGCGGGAGAACGCTGCAATGTTTGCAAGCAGAAGTAATCAACGCCGATGGCTATACCGTCATCATGTATTGGATGGTCCATCGTTATTTTGATGCCGACGGAAGCGATACAACACACTTTTTGCCGCATGCTGCCCTATTGGTGGATGAGGAAGGAAAGATCCGGAGATTTCGGGCCGAGCGGCGCAGCGGTGAGGTGAGAGATATCGTATGGGTCCCATGCACCTACTCCAGGGACCCAATGCAGATGCCCTATTATTCCTGGGAGGCCGTGAACCATCGGAAGGTCGGCGGATGGACGCTTGCATATGGCCCTGATCTGACCGGCCATACCGGAGAAAAAAACGGCGCTCGACGAATACATAGGCGCCGGCGGATGCTGGCCTGGAGCTTATCTCCATGTTTGGGCAAAGCATCCGAACGTGGAAAATCTGATGCGCCAGGGATTTGCAGAGGCAGTTGCCAGAACCATTGACCCTCCGCTTGATGGTGCTGAACTCTGGCGGGACCTGTGTGATGAGCCGCCTGTTCCGTGGGTGGACTGGAGCGAGGTAAAGCCGCACCGAATGCTGCACATGAGCAAAGCGGCCTTCCGCGAGATCCGGAAAAAGAATTGGGGATCTGCGGACGCAGAGTGCTGGGACAGATACCGGCTTCAGATCCCAGACGCAGATGCGCTTGATTTTGAGCACTGCCGGGAGCTGGTGGGCTGCAAGGCCGTTGGTCAGCTTCTGGAAATGGTCGCTGCCGGGTGGTGGGATTTGCTGCCCTTGCGGGTGGTGCGGTATCTGGAAAAGCAGGATGCCCTCCAGGACGGCGTGCAGTTGCTGATCGACTACCGCAAAATGCTGCGGGATGCAGAGATGGCAGAGGACGAAGAAACGCTTTGGCCGCGTGATTTGATGGCTGCTCATGAGCGAATTACCCAGTTTTGGGCTGGCCGCACAAAAGTGTCGTACCAGCTTGGCTTTACCAGCACATTCATCAAGTACCGGGATCTGGAGTGGACAGACGGAGATCTTTGTGTGGTGCTCCCTCGGGTGGAGCAGGATCTCATCGAGGAGGGCAAGATCCTCCGTCACTGTGTTGGGACCTATGGCAGCCAGCACTGTTCCGGGCGGCCTGTGTTTTTTATCCGACATCATCGCCGGCCGGAGCGAAGCTATTACACGTTGCAAATCAACATGACCGGGACAATTCCGAAAGAAATCCAGCTGCACGGATATGGGAACGAGCGACACGGAGACCGAAAGCAGTATCCTCATAAAATTCCGCAAAAGGTAAGGGACTTTTGCGACCGTTGGGAACGGGATGTCCTAACGCCATGGTTCGCAGACCAGAGGACAAGGACTTCCGGAAAAAAGAAAACATCCGGAAAATTGAGGAGGATGGCATGAGAGAAAAAAGACGCTATACCGGCCGGGAGCGGCGGCAGCGAATGCTGCTCCGGCTGAGCGTGGTGCTGTGGGTGGCTGCCTGCTGTTTGGCCTTGTGCGGCAAGGCCGTGGGGGCGGCAGTATGAGCGGGACGCCGCAGCCGCCCTGCCTGGACTGCCGGCAGCGCCGGGTGGGGTGCCACGATCCGGAGATCTGCAAGGCCTGGGCGGAATACACCGCCCAGGCCAGGGCCGCCCAGAAGGAAGCGGAGCACCGGCGATCTCAACAGGCACAGCTTTTCGAGTACAGCAAGGGATTGCATGAGCGGATAGAGAGGAGAAGACGGAATGGGCACTGAACCGATGACCTATGAGGAGGCTGCCCGGATCCTGGATCCGGAGACGAACCTGGAGGCCCTGGCCGCGTATGCCGGGGACTGTGAGGCCCGCCAGGCCGCGATCGTGGAGGCCTGCCGGATGGGAGCCATTGCGCTGCGGGCCATGCCGTCCAGTGAGCCGCTGACGGCGGAGCAGCTGCGCAGGATGCACTTTGAGCGGGTGTGGTTCGTATATCCGCCCCAGTATGAGGGGGACCCCGGCGGCTGCGAAGAGGGCGTGGTTTTGTACGGGAAACTGTACTCGATTGACGCGCTGGAGGGAGCCGGTTTTGAGGAGATGCTGCTGGATGCCGATCACGGAGATGATCCGGACCGTCCCTCTGGGAATTATCAGGTGTTCCGGTGGATTGCGGGAAAGATAACACGATGAAAGGGTGTTTTTTCATGTTAAGTGTTCTAGTTTTTGCCCTGGTTATTTTACTGCTGGTGGCAGATGCAGTCATTTTTTATGTGGCAGGAATTACTGTGGGACTGAAAAAAAGCGTTCAATCCTTGAAGGCTAACGGGTGGACCGTTGAAAAGCCTGTCACAGTCGTTTCAGGGGATAAAGACGATGCTGAATAAAATCATTCTGATGGGCCGCCTGACCCGGGATCCGGAGCTGCGCCACACCGGAAACGGAACGGCGGTGGCCTCCTTTTCCCTGGCCGTGGACCGGGACTTCAAGTCCCAGTCCGGGGAGCGGGAGACGGACTTCATCGACATTGTGGCCTGGCGCTCCACGGCTGAGTTCGTCAGCAAGTACTTCTCCAAGGGCCGCATGGCCGTGGTGGAAGGCCGCCTCCAGGTGCGGGACTGGACCGACAAGGACGGGACCCGGCGCAGGTCCACCGAGGTGGTGGCCGACAACGTCTATTTCGGGGACAGCAAGCGGCCGGTGTCCGATTCAGACACGCCGGCGCCGGCTGGGGAGTTTGCCGAGGTGCCGGAGGACGAGAAGGGGGAGCTGCCGTTTTGATGGAACATCAGAAATTGCTGGCTGCCCTGAAGCAGCTGAAGGTGCAGACCGGGAGCCTGGCGTGCATGGGCTGTGGGTATGATCTCGATTGCGGAATTTATGGCTGCGCCATCATCCGGGAGGCAGTGGCACAGCTGACAAGGGGGGATGAGTGGATCAGCGTTAAGGACCGGCTTCCAGCAGATGAGAGGCCTGTTCTGGCATTTGTGGGATATGCGGATGACATGATCGGGTTTCAAACGGTCACAACGTATTTTGCCTTTGATTCGACTCCGCATTGGCAATGGGATGGGTTATTGCTGGACCAGCAGCACACCCTTTATTGGATGCCGCTGCCGGAGCCGCCGGAAAACTTGTGAGAGAGGAGCGAGTATGGATCAGTTTTTCTGCTTTGGTAAAAAGGATTTTTGTGATAATCATACAGCTTGCAAATCTTGTGAACTTTCAGATGGAGAAGGCGGAATTTATATTGAAGATTTCAATAAAATTTTAGTCGCTTTTTTCGGAAAAGATTACGAAGTTGATCACCTGCGGGAGCTGGTAGAGGCTGACCGGGATAGGACTAGAGGGATAAAGATGAAGAGGTACACAAAGAAACCGGTCACGGTTGAGGCAATCCAGTGGACAGGGAAAAACCTGCAAGATCTGAAAAACTTTGTAGGAGACAGCTTGGAGTACGACGTCATGGACGCTGCGTGGGAGGGTGGAAAAGGACCGGTAACGGTAAATGTGAGGATACAAACGCTTGAAGGGATTCACCATGCCTCTGTGGGGGACTTCGTCATCAAAGGGGTACATGGAGAGTTTTATCCGTGCAAACCTGATATTTTCCAGGAGACATACGTTGAAGCGGAGGAATAAGCGTGGATATTCCTAGCGGAAGAACGTGAATCTGCCGAGACGCGCTGAAAGGAGACGGCTCATGAAACAATCCGGCCTTTTGCAGCGGCAGCAAGAGCGGGAGGACGCCGCTCTGCGGGCCGGCATCCGGATCGGCGTCCAGTACGCCATCGACACTCTCAATATCAGTCTCAACGAGGCAGACGGATGGGGCTATGACCGGCAGATGCGGCTCATGGAGGTCTGGCGGGATAACCGGCAGTTTTACAGGGACGCCCTGGATCATCGGGAGGCAGAGGCTGATGTCTACCGCGACAAGCTGGACAAGGGCCTGATCTCAGTGATCGACGGCAAGGCGGAGCTGATCCCTTTCCCGGAGCGGTACCCGGATCTCAAGCCGGTCCGGTATGACAGGAGGCGATGACAGCGAACCTCTTTACAGAAAATGACCTGGACCAGCTGCGGCAGGCTCTGGCGGCCGGGCGGGAGATCTCCCTGGCCCGGTCGCTGCGGGGCCTGACCGTGACAGCCAGCACCTGCAAAGGCTCTCCGGCCTGGGGCTGCGATATGCTGATCCGGCTGGAGCGGAGCCGAGGCCCTGTTTACAGCACTCAATATTTTCGGTCCGTGGAGGAGATGATGCGATACATATGAGTGACCCGATTTGGTATTGCACCCGGCAGCGTGCGGGACCGCTAGTCAAGGAATGCAGGGCGCTGCGGCCGAGGCTTTCTTCAAAGGACGACGCCTATACCAAAAGCGAGAAAGCGGACTTCAAACGGCAATACCGATCAGCGGTATGCCTGACACCCGTGGATCGGTTAGAGCTCTACCTTGGATTGTTCGGCTTCGGAGGATCTCATTATGAATGCTCTTTCGACGACGATCATTTGCCCAGCACGTTTGCCGGTGTTCGCAGAGTGTTGAATAACTTTTTCAAGCGGGCAAAGCGATGGAACCATGGGAAGTCCTTTGATTATATCTACGCTATCGAATATGGGACACAGCACTGCCGATATCACGTTCATCTGGTGCTTCGAGACAGTGAGTTCCCTCCATCAGTAGTGCGGTACCTGTGGCGGCAAGGAATGGTGGATGACTTTCCTGTGCTTCTCAAGCACGGTGGTTACCGACGCCTTGCCAAGTATTTCAATAAAGAACCCAGCGATGGATTCTTTCTCCCTCTTGGACGGCGTAAGTGGAGTTGCAGCCGCTCCCTTTCGGCGAAGCTGCAGCCGCCGGAGATCTGGGAGGATGATTCCGGCGTAATCCGGTACCCGCAGAAAACCCTTTGGTCCAGTTCTCCGGACGGCCCAAGGAGCTTCAGCAATGAGTTCGGCAGCTATTATTATTACTCCTGGATTGAGCCCCAAAAAACAGTGCTTTATATTTAGAATAAGATTTCAATACTTGTAATCTAGTTGTTTTTTGTGGACATTCACAAGAAAGTGAGGAAAACGCATTGCAAAGGGATGTGCAACGTGATAAACTGACCATAAAGAACGGATGGGTTATGTGCCCTGTGTGCGGAAAGGGAAAAATCCTCAAGGTCAATCCGAACACGACCGTTCACAATTTGCCGCGACCGTGCAAACGGTGCGGGCAAGAAAGCATCGTGAATATCGAAGCGCCTGAGCCAGCGTCCTCAGAGACCAGCGCCTGAGCCATTTGACAGCCCGTTGAGGGGGTCGAAGGCTTGGGCGCTTTTTGTTTTGCCCGGAGGTGATAGCCCGATGGCACAAAAGCCGCTCCGGCCTTGCCGGCATCCCGGATGCACCGCCCTGGTCTCCGGCGGATATTGCGAGGCCCATAAACCGAAAGACCGGGATCGGCGCAGCGCCGAGGCCAAGTCCTGGCACTGGATGTACCTCACGCCGGAGTGGATCGACGATCTGCGGCCCACGCAGCTGCTCCAGGAGCCTTTCTGCCGCGAGTGCGCCAAGTTCGGCAGACGGACCAGGGCGACCGAGGTGGATCACATCCAGCCGCACCGCGGGGACTGGACCGTGTTCACAGACCGCAGCAATCTGCAGAGCCTTTGCCATTCCTGCCACAGCCGCAAGACGCTCGCGGAAATGCGCGAAAAAAAGGCGGCATTGCGAAGCCGCTACCGACGCTGATGGGGCGGACGCTTGGGCGTGCATGCGCATCTGGTGCGCGCCTGCGTGGATTCCCTGCACCCCTCCCCCCGGGTCAAGAAAGTTTTGGCCGGGGTGAGCAAGACCGCAGGCGGTCCTTCACGCGAGAAATTTTCCCCACGGCGGGAGCCGACCGGCAGCCCGGGGGTTCCCCGGGCGAGCAAGGTGTCCGACTCTGACACGCAAAGGAGGTGTCCTGGATGATCCGCAGAGAGTGCGGTTTGCGAGGGGCCTGGCAGTATTGCAAACAGCATCCGGCGTTATGCTGCAAAGCCTGCCCGGATCTGCAGGGCTGTGAGCGGGCCTGCCTGAACACACCGGAGCGGTGCGGATACATGCGCCATCACGATACAGCGACATATGCGCCGCCCGGGCGGCTGAAAGGAGGTGCGGCCGATGGCCGGAAAGCGACAGCCCACGGAAATCGTAGAGGCCAACGGCCGTAAGCATCTGACCGAGGCGGAAAAGGACGCGCGGCGGGATCAGGAGGTCCATGTGCCGCCCCCGGATGAGGCTGTCCCGCCCAAATGGCTGCCCAAGCGGCTCCATGGGGAATATCGGGAGATCGGTGAGATCCTGCGCTCCGCCGGGCTCTATGCGGAGCTGGACCGGGACGTGCTGGGTCAATATTTCCTCTCCCGGGAGCGGTGGCTCCGGGCAGACAAAAAGGCCGCGGCTGCCATCCGGGACGGCGACGAGAAGCTGGCCAGCGAGTGGACCAGTGTCCAGGGCACCTACTTCAAGCAGGCCCGGACTTGTGCCGAGGCCATGGGCCTGTCCGTCACCTCCCGGTGCCGGATCGTAGTGCCCCAGGCAGTACAGAACGCCGCCAAGGCGCCTGCCTCGGCCGGGGAGGATGAGTTCACCCAGAGGCTCCGGCAGCGGCAGGCGGCGGCGCT
>ENA-OWPN01002103-OWPN01002103.1-human-gut-metagenome-genome-assembly--contig:-NODE-2103-length-13519-cov-5.088087_pt1 | contig 13519 bp, 10 predicted proteins | sample MGYA00248266_ERZ651850 | MGnify/ENA primary metagenome ERZ651850 (study PRJEB26924, sample SAMEA4378296) | human gut metagenome | biome: human gut; feature: human-associated habitat; material: faeces... | reverse complement strand
CAGCTATTAATCCTGTACCAAAAAGTTGCATTTATAACTTGAACTCAAGAAATATCTTTATCGTCGATCAGTAGGAAGCGATCGTGAGATTGTTTAAACTGCTTGATAACTATCGGTTCATATTGTGCATTGTGGTGTTGAAGGTCTAAAGTCAGCTGTTTAGATATTTGTGCTGTATAAATTGTTGCAGTTACTTGAAAATGCCGTTTAGTCAGGAGCATTAAAACACTTTCATCTATATAATTATCTATTAGAATAATTGATTTATGGGCAGACTTTATTAGATCAGCTGCAAATTTATAAGCATCAAACAGCTGTCCATCAAAGAAAATACCTTCGACAGGAGGCAGTGATGTTTTCACAAAAAAGTCGATCTTTTGGTCGTGTTCAATTATTTTTGCTTCAATATTTTCGATCCTTTTATTGATAGAGTACCCTTTAAGCAAATAGTCTTTTAAAATCTTATTTGCCCAAATACGAAATTGAGTTCCACGCTTTGATTTAACGCGATAACCAACAGAGATGATAACATCAAGATTATAAAATTTCTGCATTCTTTTTATCTTCCTGTTTCCTTCTTCACGAACTTGTAAGAAATCCTTACAAGTTGAATCTGCATCTAACTCCTGTTCAGTATAAACATTCTTAATGTGTAGTGTAATATTTTGAGGGGTTGTCTCAAACAATTCAGCCATCTGCGCCTGGGTCAGCCAAACTGTTTCATTTTCCATTCTGACTTCCAGCTGTAAAGTGTTTTCCGGCTGGTAAACAATAATTTCTCCTTGACTTTTCATAGCTATATGATTTTGTTTGTTACAAAGTTAGAATTATTATTTATTACATATCTATTATCTTCTCAAAAAGTAATGAGAATATTACAAACTAGCTCAATTATTTCTAAATATGAGCTATCCTTTATCAATGTTACTTCGCTATTACAGGTTCATTTGCCGGCAGTTTTAACTCAATGTCATCAAGTTAAGAAAAAGTCTCCTTAAATAAGGAAAAAGCCATTGGAAATATCAAAGAAAGAATTACTTTAAAGTTACCACACAACAAGTAATCCATGATCTATAAAAGCTCCGGGGGAAACTTTTCTGTTTGTCGGCGAATTGTTTATGGCATAAAAAACGAGGATACCTTCTGCAGATACCCTCGTTTACTTATATAGCCTGTTTATTATCTTCCGATAATTCCCAGTTTCGATTCATTGATAAAATCAATGATATGTTGTATTTCATCGCTCATCGGGACCTGATCCTTAATCATCAGCAAGGCATCGAAAATACTTGTATTGCCTTGGTAGATGATACGATAAGCATGGCTGATATGCTTAATGATTTTTTCGCTTACTCCCTGATGTGACAGGATAACGGAGTTAACGCCATAATAAGTAGTCGGCTCCAAAGCAGCCACGATATAAGGAGGAACATCCTTACGGAAGCGGCAACCGGTCTGTGTCATCGACCAGGTTCCGATACGGCTTCCCTGGCTTGCCAACACATTGCCTCCGAAGATCGAATAATCTTCAAAGAAACAGTTACCGGAGATCTTACTGCCGTAACCGAATACGCAATGGTTGCCGACATGGGTATCATGCGAAACATGTACGCCTTCGTGCAGAAAACAACCATTACCGATAACCGTTTGTCCTTCCGGATGCGTAGCACGGTTGATCACAACGTTTTCACGGATCACATTGTCATCGCCGATAACGGCCAGCGTAGTGTCACCCTTATATTTGAAATCCTGAGGCTCTGCTGCAATCACTGCCCCGTTGAACACGCGATTGTTCTTACCTAAACGTGCACCACTCATGATGCTGGCATGAGGCATGATCACGCAATTATCGCCGATCTCGACATTCTTATCGATGTATGCAAAAGGATGAACAGTAACGTTCGCTCCCAGTTTGGCACCGGCATCTACATAAGCTAACGGACTAATCATAATAATCTAAGTTTTAATGGTTATTACTCTCTTCCTCCACCTACAGCACTATACAGATTGATAACAGCCTGCATACGCTGAACGTTGTCGGATACTTCTGTCAATTGTGCACTCAAAAGGCTCTGCTGGGCCGACAGGATCTCCAGATAAGTGGACTGAGCCGACTGGAACAACGCTTTCGTATATTCTACAGCTTTCTCCAATTGTTGGATCTGTTCTTTATCCTGAACCAGCATTTTATTGGTTGCATCATACAGATGCAATGCGTCGCTCACCTCTTTTCCGGCCTGGAGGATAGCCTGCTGATAATTCATCTGGGCGATCTTCTCTTCCGCTTTCGACACTTTCAGGTTAGCCATCAGCTTGCCGTTGTTGAAGATTGGCTGTGCAAGAGATGCCAATGCCTGGAACATGAATTGTCCCGGATTGGAAACTGTAATACCCGAACCATTCGTCCAACCGGCAGTAGCCGTAATATTCAACCCCGGATAGAAAGCAGCACGTGCTTTGTTCGTTGTATAATAAGCGCTTGCAAGCGACATTTCTGCGATCTTCACGTCCGGACGGTTTTCCAGCAACTGCAAAGGAACACCGGCCATCAGTTCATCCGGAATATATTGATCTTCCAATCTGCCACGTTCGATCTGCTGGGGTGCTTTCGCCAACAGTACCGACAAAGAGTTTTCTACTTCACGAACCTGACGTTTCAGGTTGATCAGTGAAGAGGAAACCTGATGGTATACGGCTTTCATCTGTACAACGGCTGCTTCGGTGGTCATACCTGCCTCCTTCATAGCTTCCATCGCACGTACATTTTCTTTATAGATATCGACCGTTTCAGTAGTGATCTCTACCTGGCGGTCGAGCATCAGCAAAGTAAAATAGGTATTGGCAATACCGCTGATAAGCTGTGAACGTACTGCCTGCTGTGAATACTGGCTTTGCAGATAGATCGTTTTCTGATCACGGCTTGCATTCAGCAGCTTACCGAACAGATCGACTTCCCAGCTTGCTGCAGCCGGTAAGGTATATGCTTGCTTGTAGCCTGTATTTTCCATCTTTGTAATACTTCCTTGAGGAGCCAGATTCAAAGATGGCAGGAAAGACAAACGGGCGGCGGTCAACAGCGCTTTCGACTCTTCCACACGGAGAATTGCAGCTTGCATATCCACATTGTTAGCCAATCCCTCTTCAATCAGAGACTGCAGTTTCGGATCACGGAAAATCTCCTTCCAGGATATATTCCCCATATTGGTCGTATCGGCAATCAGGGTGTCCGTAACCGATACCGGATCACGGTAAATACCGGCAGTCTCTATCGTGTCAGGACGGTCGTATGCTTTGTAAATGTGGCAACTGCTCAGCAGAGCGGTTGCACACATCATATATATAACTTGATTTTTCTTCATTGTCTTCTCACTTATTTTTTAGCGTACTGTTCTATTTCCGTATTCAGATCACTGTTGTCCAAATCTTCCCATTCGATTGGTTTAACCTTTTCCTGCAGGTACTGGAATACTACGAACAGAGCCGGAACGATTAGGATCTGGAAGATCATACCGACAAACATACCGCCGATCGCAGCAGTACCCAACGTACGGTTACCGTGAGCACCTACACCGAAAGCGAACATCATCGGCAACAAACCGACTACCATCGCCAGTGAGGTCATCAAGATAGGGCGAAGACGGGCTGCAGCTCCCAACACGGCGGCCCAGGTAATGCTCATACCCATACGACGACGGTCGAGGGCGAACTCTACGATCAAGATAGCATTCTTTGCCAACAGCCCCATCAACATGATCAGGGCGATCTGCATATAGATATTATTTGACATCGTACCCAATATCATCTTCAATGCCGGAATGCTGCCTAATGCAGCCCAACCCTGTACGAACAGGAAGCTACCCATCAAACCGAACGGAATGGAAAGCAATACGGCCAACGGCAATACATAACTTTCATACTGTGCACTCAGCAACAAGTAAACGAACACGAAACAGAGCACAAAGATCAGACCGGTCGTACTACCGCTGGTTTCGGCTTCTTCACGTGCCATACCTCCCAGCTCGTAACCGAAACCGGCAGGCAGTGTCGTGCTGGCAACTTCTTCAAGGGCCTTCAATGCCTGACCGCTGGTAAATCCTTCAGCCGGGGCAACCATCACTTTCATTGACGTATACATATTGAAACGGCTGATGATATCCGGTCCGTATACTTTCTCAATCGTAATGAACTGAGAGATCGGTGCCATTTCGTTACCGTTACGAACCTTAATATTCTTCAATGATTCCATGTTGGCCCTCAAAGAAGGATCGGCCTGTACCATTACACGGTACATCTTACCGAAACGGTTGAAGTTGGATGCATATAAACCTCCGTAATAACCTTGCAACGTCATAAGGATATCGCTCGGGCTGATACCGACTTTCTTACAAGCTGCCGCATCGATATCGATCATATACTGCGGGAAGTTCGGGTTAAAAGTAGTCTGTGCAGACTTGATCTCCGGACGGGCAGTCAATGCTGCCATATAATCTTTGGAAACGGAGAAGAATCTTTCCAGGCTACCACCTGTCTTATCCTGCATGTTCAACTCGATATCGCTGGATGCCGAATAACCCGGAATCATAGGCGGAGTAAAGAACAATACCTGTGCATCCTTCACTACTTTCTGAGCACGCATAAACAAACTGGCATAAACCACATCCGAACTTTGTGTCATCGAACGTTCATCCCAGTCCTTCAACTTGATGATGAATGAACCGTAAGAAGGTCCCTGACCACCGATAAAGCTGAAGCCGGTAATAGCCGTACGTGATTTAACGGCAGGATCGGAAGCGATCAGGCTGTCAACACGTTGCATGATTTCCTGTGTACGTTCCTGTGAAGTTCCGGGAGGCAGTGTTACAGCTCCCATAATCGTACCCGTATCTTCGTTCGGTACCATACCGGTCGGTGTTACCTGCATAAAGAATACTAACAAAGCAACAGAAGCGATAACCGTTCCGAAAGCAAGCCATTTCTTTTGAATAAAAAACAGGACACGCTTCTTATAACTCTTCAGCAATGAATCGTAAGCTACATTGAAAGAGGTATGGAACCGGGAAACGAATGTCGTTTTCTTTTCTGCGTGTTCATCATGAGGTTTCAGGAAAATGGCACACAACGCCGGACTCAACGTTAAGGCATTCAATGCAGACAGACCGATCGCAATAGCCATTGTTACACCGAACTGACGGTAGAACACCCCGGCCGTACCTCCCATAAAACTTACAGGGATAAATACGGACATCATCACCAGTGTAATAGAAACGATAGCACCGCCAAGTTCACTCATCGCATCGATAGAGGCTTGTTTAGCCGATTTGTATCCTTGGTCCAACTTGGCATGGACCCCCTCGACGACGACTATGGCATCGTCGACCACAATCGCAATGGCAAGCACCATCGCACAAAGTGTCAGCAAGTTAATACTGAACCCGATCAAGGATAACAAAAAGAAGGTACCGATCAAGGCCACCGGAATGGCAATGGCAGGAATTAATGTGGAACGCATATCCTGCAGGAAGATATAAACCACGATAAATACCAGAATAAATGCCTCGATCAATGTCTTCAATACTTCATGGATAGAAGCATACAAGAAGTCGTTGGCATTCATGGAAACTTCAACCTTCATGCCCGGCGGCATTGTCTTTTCTGACTTATCCAGCAATTCCAGGATGTTATTGATAGTCTCTGTCGCATTCGTTCCGGGCATCTGGTAAACGATACAGGCAACGGCATTATGTCCGTTTACTTTATTGACGAAGTTATAGGTCAAACGCCCTAATTCGATGTCAGCTATATCTTTCAGGCGCAGAACTTCACCGTCAGCCAATGCCTTCACAACAATATTTTCAAATTCTTCCGCAGTCTGCAAACGACCTTTGTAACGGATCGTATACTGGAAAGTCTGGTTACCCTGTTCACCGAAAGAACCTGGAGCTGCTTCCACGTTCTGCTCTGCCAAAACATTGGAGACATCGTTCGGAACCAGTTTGTATTGTGCCATCACATCCGGCTTCAACCAGATACGCATAGAATAGTCGGTACCCAACACGTTTGCATCACCTACCCCCGGCACACGCTGTACTTCAGGGATCAGGTTGATCTTTGCATAGTTTTCGAGGAACTTCTGGTCGTAACGGTCTTCCGCATCATATACGGCGAAAACCACCAGCATGGAGTTCTGGCGTTTCTGAGTTGTCACACCGACCTTTGTTACTTCGGCCGGCAACAGACCTTGAGCCATAGACACACGATTCTGAACGTTTACCGCAGCCATATCCGGGTCTGTACCTTGTTTGAAATATATGGAGATATCGGCAGAACCGTTATTCGAAGCATTGGAGGTCATATACATCATGTTCTCCACTCCGTTTATCTGGTCTTCCAAAGGTGCAATCACACTATTCAATACAGTCTGCGCATTGGCACCTGTATAAGTGGCTCTTACCGACACGGTAGGAGGTGCAATATCCGGATACTGGGTAACAGGCAATGTGAGCAAGCCTAATATACCCAGGATGACAATTACGATGGAAATCACCGTAGAAAGCACCGGACGGTTAATAAATCTATCTAATTTCATATTTTACTTTTTTATATACGAAAGCAATCAGGCGGAAACCCGATCCACTCTATACCTTTAATTAAAAGCTGTTTTTAAATTTCCTTCATTCTGATCTTTCATCGCCTGCTGAAATTTTGCATCTTGTTCAGCTTTGGTGATCGGCGTGATTTCCTGACCGTCATGCAAGCTCTGAACACCTTCGATAACGATCTTATCGCCACCTTTCAGACCTTTGGTTACAAGATAAGTCTGTCCGTCGCTTAAAGGAGATATCTGAATTTCCGTATTCTTAATCGTATTATCCGATTGCAGTACATATACAAATTTCTTGTCCTGGATTTCAACCGTAGCAGATTGCGGGATCATAATAATACCGTCCATGGTATATGGGAATATAACATTACCTGTACCACCGCTTCTCAGGATTTTTTTGTCGTTGGGAAATACGGCACGCATGCTTACCGAACCGGTAGACTGGTCGATCACACCGCTGACAGCATCGATCTTCCCTTTTTCTTCCAACATAGTTCCGTCTGCCAGTTGTAACTGAACGGCCGGCATCTTATCCAATTGTTCCTTCAAAGTGCCGCCAGCCTTCGTCAGCTGCAACAATTCTTTTTCCGTCATGGAGAAATAAACATATACCTCTCCGATCTCCGAAACTGTCGTCATCGGACTGGAGATAGACGGACTGACCAAACTTCCGATACGATACGGGAAAGTTCCGACTACACCGTTGGAAGGACTTTTCACGGTACAAAAATCCAGATTTTGTTTTGCACTTACCATAGATGCCTTCGATTGTGCCAAAGTAGCTCTGGCTGATGCCAACTGGTTGACAGCTGTCTGATACTCAAAAGAGCTGATAATAGCCTTATCATATAACTCTTTCTTATTCTTCTCGGTCAACTCCAACGTACTGACATTCGCCTGTGCCATCTCGACCGCAGCTTTCGCCTGGTTATAGGCGGCTTTATACTGAGTCGGATCGATTTCAAACAAGGGCTGGTTTTTACGAACTGTCGCCCCTTCATCAACACATAACTTAACAATAAACCCTGATACCTGCGGTCGGATTTCGATATCCTGCGTACCTCTGATGGTAGCCGGATAAGAGGTTGTCTGATCGGAAGAAGAAGAATTAACGGTCAATACAGCATATTCGCTGTCGCCTAACTTCATCCCCCCCTGGCTGTTTCCACAGGCGGTTAATAAAGACACTCCCACTGCAAATAACGCAATTTGCCTTAATTGGGTAATAGTAGTTCTCAACATTTGTTTATTCATAATTATAATTTAATATATTTCTGCCTATTAATAGTTTCATACTTTTTATTTGAAGGCTTGTATTATCAGGCTCGACAACAGGGGACTTATATCCTAAAAAACGTACAAATGTAAAATCTTTTTATTGTACTTTTCCCGTTTATACATTCTTTTATACTTAAAAATAGCTTTATTTATATGTAGAGATCAAACAGATAGCCAATATTTTGACGGATCGAAAGTAAATTAGTCCAAATTTGCATATATTCTTAACAGGAGGTTTGCTTATTCAATAATTTAGTTTAAATTTACAGCTATCTATAAACTAAATTAATCTACAATCTGATGGGACCAAAGTTTTCAATTTCAGAAGTATGTAGCACTTCTTGGCAAAGGCTCAAAGCTCAGATATGGGTTTTGTCCGGATTATTGATCGGTATGACCATAATTTCTTTCACCTTGAGTGCATTTGCCATGCCTATGCAGAAATCTGTCGTAGGTACGATCGTTATTAATCTGATTAGTTGCATTATCTCTTGTATTTTTGCCCTGGGATACATGAAAAACATATTCCAGGCTCTGGACGGAGAAGAACCGCAGTTTTCAGCTTACGGACAACAAGCTCGTAAAATCATCACTTACTTTGTAGCTAATCTTTTTATGGGGATCATCGTTTTATTCGGTATTTGCCTGTTCGTTATCCCGGGTTTATATCTGGCCATACGGCTACAGTTCTTCACCGCTTTCATTGTTGAAGAGGACGCGGGAATCATGGAATCACTGAAACGCAGTTGGGAAATAACCCGCGGACAAGGGATGCCGTTGTTCCTGCTTATGCTGGCTATGATCGGTTTCATCCTATTGGGACTGATCATACTGGGGATAGGTATTTTTGTAGCAATACCTTTTATATATATGATGTATGGCTATGTTTTCCGTAAATTAAATGCACCTTTGCAGATTATTGAAGAAGTATAAATAACAGAATGGCCCTATGGGGAAGACGTATAGAATTAAGGATATAGCAGAACTGTCCGGTGTATCTACCGGAACAGTCGACCGTATATTGCACAACCGCGGTAAAGTATCGGAAGAAGCACAGAAGAAAGTTGAAAAAGTGTTGAAGGAGATAGACTATCATCCGAATCTGATAGCCCGTTCACTGGCACTCAAGAAGAAATATAAATTCATCACATTGATACCTTCTTTTGCCCAGGGAGAATACTGGGGTAAACTGTCTGAAGGGATCAATAAGGCAGAACAGGAGTTGTTCAGCTATAATGTCGAAGTCGACCGGATGTACTTTAACCAGTATGACAAAGGCAGTTTCGACAATCTGATACCCAAAATAGCAGAAGCGGATTGTCAGGGAGTGATCATTGCTACTCTTTTCAAGGAGAGTGTCATTCAGCTCACCCAACAACTCGATAAACTGGAGATCCCTTACGTACTGATCGATGCCTTTATCGAAAACACAAACTGCATTGCTTATTACGGTACAAACTCCTATGATTCCGGATATATTGCCGGACGGTTGCTTTTTGAACAGATACATCCGGAAGATAACATTGCCATTTTCCGCTTTATCCGCAAAGGGGATATGCATTCAACGCAAGTGATGAAACGTGAAGAAGGCTTCCGGGATTACCTGTACGGACACGATTTTCTAGGGAAAATATATCCGGTACACATCCATGCCGATGATTCACAGGAAAACAAAGAGATACTCGACTCTTTCTTCGCGACACATGAAGAAATCAAGGCCGGAATCATCTTTAATTCCAGGGCGCATGTATTGGGAGATTATTTCCAACACCAGGATACTGACAGACATTTCAAACTGATCGGTTATGATGTGATCGATTCAAACCTGAGCCATCTGAACAATGGGTATATCACTCACCTGATAGCCCAGCGTCCGGAAGTCCAGGGATTCAATTGTGTTCGTGCATTATTCCGTCACCTGGTACTGAAAGAAAAAATCGAACAAATCAACTATATGCCTATTGATATACTTATCAAAGAGAACATTAAGTATTACAACAACTATATTTAAAGGCATAAATTAATTATTTTTCTTCGATATTTTTTTTGTTTGACAAATAAATAGCATACATTTGCATCCGATGTGTGCTCGCGCACATGTTGGATATAAAATGAAAATATCACAATAAAAAATCATATATAAAATGGCTAATTTATTTTGTATTAAAGACAGAGTTGTCATTATTACCGGTGGAGCCGGTATCTTGGGTAGCGGAATCGCCGGTCACCTGGCTGAAGAAGGTGCAAAAGTTGTAATCCTCGACCGAGCAGTGGAAGCCGGTGAAAAGATCGTTGCCGATATCAAAGCAAAAGGTGGCGAAGCCAGTTTCTTCCTGACTGATGTGCTGAATAAAGAAACACTTGAACAGAATAAAAAAGATATCCTTGCTAAATACGGTCGTATCGATGCTTTGTTGAACGCTGCCGGTGGTAATATGGCCGGTGCAACAATCGGTCCGGACAGCAATATCTTCGACCTGCAGGTCGATGCTTTCAAGAAAGTCGTGGATTTGAACCTGTTCGGAACCGTACTTCCTACAATGGTATTTGCAGAAGTAATGGCGCAGCAAAAAGAAGGTGCTATCGTAAACTTCTCTTCCGAATCTGCTCTCCGTCCGTTGACACGTGTTGTCGGATATGGTGCTGCCAAAGCCGCGATCTCCAACCTGACAAAATATATGGCTGGTGAACTGGCTATCAAATTCGGTGAAGGCCTGCGTGTCAATGCAATCGCTCCGGGATTCTTCCTGACAGAACAAAACAGAACCTTGATGACTAATCCGGACGGTTCTTATACGGAACGTGCTAAATCAGTTATTGCGCATACACCGTTCAGACGTTTGGGTACCCCGGATGAATTATTCGGAACAATCCAGTATTTAATCAGTGACGCATCCAAATTCGTAACCGGAACAATTGCGATTGTAGACGGTGGATTCGATGCATTCTCAATCTAAAATAATATGCCAATAAGCTAATTTGCCAATATGCCAATTATTTTAACATATAACGCAGCCAATTGGCATATTGGCACATTGATAAATTAATAAATTATTTCCTATGTATTTATGCGAACAAACCTGGCGTTGGTACGGGCCGAATGACCCCGTCAGCCTTTGGGATATCAAACAGGCCGGAGCTACCGGTATCGTAAATGCCTTGCATCATATTCCCAACGGGGAAGTATGGACAGTGGAAGAGATCATGAAACGGAAAGAATTGATCGAAGCTGTTGGTCTGAAATGGTCTGTTGTAGAGAGTGTTCCTGTTCATGAACACATAAAAACACAAACCGGCGATTTCCAGAAATACATCGATAATTATAAAGAAAGTTTGCGTAACCTGGGCAAATGCGGGATCAACGTCGTTACATACAATTTTATGCCTGTACTTGACTGGACACGTACCGACCTGGCTTATACAATGCCGGATGGTTCCAAAGCGCTTCGCTTCGAACGTGCAGCTTTCGTTGCATTCGATCTTTTCATTCTGAAACGTCCGGGAGCTGAAAACGACTATTCGGATGAAGAAAAAGCAAAAGCGAAAGCCCGTTTCGACATCATGACAGAAGATGATCGCCAGTTGCTTACCCGCAATATGATTGCCGGACTGCCCGGATCAGAAGAAAGTTTCACAGTAGAACAATTCCAGGAAGCATTGGATCGCTATAAGGATATCGATGCAGAGAAACTGCGTGCCAACCTGATCTATTTCCTAAGAGAAATTGCTCCGGTAGCCGACGAAGCCGGTGTTAAGCTGGTGATCCACCCAGATGATCCTCCCTATTCTATTCTCGGTTTACCACGTATCCTAAGTACGGAAGAGGATTTCAAAAAACTGATCGAGGCCGTGCCTAATAAAAGCAATGGTTTGTGCCTGTGCACCGGTTCATTCGGTGTTCGCAGCGATAATGACCTCGCTGGAATTATGGAACGTTATGGTGATCGTATCGATTTTGTTCACTTCCGTAGTACGCAGCGCGATGCAGAAGGAAACTTCTACGAAGCAAACCACCTGGAAGGCGATGTCGATATGTATGGTGTAATGAAAGCCCTGCTCGAATTGCAACAAAGACGCGGCTGTTCGATCGCTATGCGCCCGGATCATGGTCATCAGATGATCGACGACTTGAAAAAGAAAACGAATCCCGGTTATTCCTGCATCGGCCGTCTGAGAGGTTTGGCTGAACTACGCGGTCTGGAGATGGGTATTGCCAAGTCTCTTTTCAAGGAATAACAAAGACTGATATTTCATTTCTTATTGATTTATAAAGGAAAAGGTGTTCAATTTCGGTTGGCACCTTTTCCTGTTTTATCACTTACCGGGCTCACTCCCATGCCATTGAAAAGCATAAAGAAATGAAAAAGAACTATAAAGTATTCCGGATTAGGCTTTTAGACTGGATTGTTTTTCCTATTTTTGTCCAGCTAAAAAATATTATTCATAATGCCTAAGATCTATAGTTACATATTATCATTAATTATACTCATAACACTAACTACCTGCTCAACGGTACTATCAGTGCAAACGCCACCCTCAGTATCCGATCAGGAAATCGTGATGTCTCCCCCGGCTACCGAAGTTCCGCTGCCCAAAATCGATTACATATTTCTTCCCCCGACACCTGAACTAGAAAAAACAGAATATGCCCGTAAAGATATTACGGAAAACTTTTCCCCGCGGGAAAAAGCAGATATAGCAGTACCCGATCCTAAACTACTGGCTGATGAAAATTCGCTGGTTATCGATTTAGCTCTCATGACTGGAGATGATTATGCATTTCCGTTACCCGGGGCAAAAGTCATTTCACCTTATGCAGGCCGCAGAAGACATCATTCCGGAGTTGACTTGAAAACATGTGCCAACGATACGATTGTCGCAGCATTCGACGGTATTGTCCGTATGGCTAAACCTTATGCTGCTTATGGAAATGTTGTGGTTATCCGCCATTATAACGGACTGGAAACGGTCTATAGCCACAATTCAAAGAATCTTGTAAAAGTCGGCGAACGTGTAAAGGCTGGCGATCCTGTAGGATTAACAGGGCGGACCGGAAGAGCAACTACCGAGCATCTTCATTTTGAAGTACGTATCAACGGACAACACTTCAACCCTAACAAAGTGTTCGATATGGAAAAGCATAAATTGCAAAATACTTGCCTCGTTGCTACTAAAACAGGAAGAAATATAGCCGTAAAAGCGATTGATATACTTCGTCACCAGCAAGAAAGCGAATATCGATATTCTTATGCAGGCGTTCCGGTCCCGGACAAGAATAAAAAAATAGACTTATAACAATTACAGCATAGAAACAAAAAAAGCTTGCAATCACAATGATTACAAGCTTTTTTTGTGGAGCTGGAGAGATTCGAACTCTCGTCCAAACGAGGAATTAATCTGCTTTCTACATGTTTATCTTCGCCTTCGATTGTCGGGATCAAGCAAGACCGAAGCCACCCACTTAATCCTTATCCTCTAAATTTTCGCCTGAGACCCGAGGCTCATTTCAGACTATCTCCGATATTGCTGCACCACCTGATCGGAAAGCTTCGGAGCAACAGCATCCGGGTGATGTCACGTCCCCACAACTTTTGCAGGGATTAAGCTTGAATCTACTATACTTCGATTAAGCAGCGAGAG
>ENA-OWPN01002101-OWPN01002101.1-human-gut-metagenome-genome-assembly--contig:-NODE-2101-length-13571-cov-2.694658_pt1 | contig 13571 bp, 19 predicted proteins | sample MGYA00248266_ERZ651850 | MGnify/ENA primary metagenome ERZ651850 (study PRJEB26924, sample SAMEA4378296) | human gut metagenome | biome: human gut; feature: human-associated habitat; material: faeces... | reverse complement strand
CACGCAGCTGAACGCCTTCCGAAAGATGCGGAGGTGAGGGTATGCTGGGCAATCCTGCACTGGAGCGTAAGTGGCTCGAAATGACCTATGACGGCGTGATGACCGTCACGGGCAGCAAAAAGGAGAACGTGGACGGGGAGACCATCGTCACACCGGATGCGGTTTTGTACGAGGGACAGCCGTGCGCGCTGTCCTTCTCCGGCACACCGGACGGAGCACAGGGAGAGGACGCGGGCGAGATCGCCTATCAGGGTACAATTTTCTGCGCGCCCGACCTGAATATCCCTGCGGGCTGTCGAATCACGGTGACGCAGTACGGCGCAACCTACGCGCTGCGGTACAGCGGCGAGGGCATCGTATACCCGACGCACCAGCAGCTGTCCGTCATTCGGAAGGGGCGGGCGTGATGGCCAGCTGGGGCAAATGCGATTTTCGAGAGCTGAAGGAACTAAATGAGCGCATCAAAAAGGCTGCCAGTCCGCAGCAGATGGATCAGTTTTATACGGATTTGTTGGATGACATGGTGAACGGCCTGCAAAAAGCTGTTATTCAACGTACACCACCCGGCCCAACGAAGCTTTTGAAGCGCAGTTGGTTTCGCACAAAAGCGGTTCGCAGCGGAAAAGTATACCGCGCAAAAATATATAACAATGTGGAATACGCCCCTTGGGTTGAAAATGGACATCGTCAACAACCGGGACGATATGTTAAGGCGATTGGGAAACGACTGGTAAAGCCATGGGTGGAGGGGAAATTCATGCTCCGTGATTCACTCTTTGATTACCAAAAACAAGCGCCAGAGCATATTAAAACAAAAAGCAAACAGTTTCTGCGCGAAATGATGGGGGATGGCAGTACATGATTGACGTAGTAAAGGAGATCTGCAACACGCTGCGCACGCAGTACCCGGAAGAACAGTACGATGTCTATACCGAGTCGATTGAGCAGGGCTTTACAGAACCATGTTTTGCGATCCACCAGCTCCGCGCGGATGTCACCACATATCCGAACCGTCGGACCGAGATCGTGCAGCACTTCGATGTGCGCTTTTTCCCCGAAGGGGAGCGGCCGCGTGAGCAGTGCCGGGCTGTGGCGGAAACACTCACGTTTCTGCTGCGGCAGCTGGCCAGCCTGCGCGGTACCGGGCTGAACTGGGAGATCACGGACGACGTGCTGCACTTCTTCGTCAGCTATCGGCAGTTTGTGCGCGAGTTGCCGGAGGAATACCGCATGGAAGTGCTGCAGCTCAAAACGGGCGTAGCAGAAACGGAGGGCTGAGATGGCAACCAGAAAAAAGACAGAACCGAAAACGCCGGCAGTGCCCGCTTTCACCAAGGAGCAGCTGCTGGCGTTTTCCAAATACTGCGGGCGGCGCGACCTGCTGGGCGTGCTGCTGCAGGACAACCGGCGTTACACCTATGCCGAGGTGGACGCGCTGGTCGATAATTTTATGAAAGGCAAGGTGAAATAAGCTATGGCACTTGGCGGCGGTACGTTTACCGTACAGAACAAGGTGCTGCCCGGCGCGTACATCAACTTCGTTTCGGCGGCGCGCGCTTCCGCGACGTTGTCCGATCGCGGCACAGCGGCCTTCCCGCTGGCGCTGGACTGGGGCCCGGAAAACGAGGTTTTCACGGTTGAGAGCGGCGATTTCCAGAAGAACAGTCTGAAGTTGTTCGGCCATGCGTACACGGCTGATGCGCTGCGCCCGCTGCGGGAGATCTTCGCGAATGCGCAGACACTGCATGTGTTCCGATTGAACACCGGCGGCGTGAAAGCGTCCTGCCAGTACGCGGAGGCGAAGTATCCGGGCACGGTGGGCAACGATCTGAAGATCGTCATTGCGCAAAACGAGGCCTTTGAGGCAACCGACAACGAGGTTTATGACGTGTCGACCTATGCTGGCGCGACGCAGGTTGATGTGCAGAAAGCGGTCAAGTTCGTTTCCGATCTGACCGCGAACGACTATGTGACGTGGAAGGGCGAGGAGGCGCTCGCGGTATCCGCCGGTATTGCCTTGACCGGCGGCACCAACGGCACGGTGCAGGATGCGGCCTATCAGACCTATCTGGACAAGATCGAGCCGTACAGCTTCAACACCATGGGCTGTGACAGCACGAACGACACGATCAAGGCGCTGTTTGCGAACTTCACAAAGCGTATGCGCGACGAACAGGGCGTCAAGTTCCAGACCGTTCTGCATCGATATAACAAGGCGGATTACGAGGGTGTGATCAGCGTGGAGAACGGCCTTGCGGGTGCGGATACTGACCCGTCGCTGGTGTATTGGGTCACCGGTGCAGAGGCGGCCTGCGCGGTCAATAAGAGCCTGACCAACGCAACCTATACCGGTGAGCACACGCCGAATGTGGACTACACCCAGACCCAGCTTGAGAACGCGATCGCGGCGGGCAAGCTGATGCTGCATCGCGTGGGCAGTGAGGTGCGCGTGCTGACCGACATCAACACGTTCGTGTCCGTCACTGATGAAAAGAATGCGGATTTTTCGAGCAATCAGGTGATCCGTGTACTCGACCAGATCGCAAACGATATTGCAGCGTTATTCAACACCAAGTATCTCGGCAAGGTGCAGAACGACGCGGCCGGTCGCGTCAGCCTGTGGAGCGATATTGTGCAGCACCACAACCAGCTGCAGACCATCCGCGCGATCGAGAACTTCGACAGCGAGCAGGTGACGGTTATGCAGGGCGACACTCGCAAGGCGGTCGCAGTAGATGATCGTGTGCAGCCGGTATCTGCTATGGAACAGCTGTATATGCGCGTGATTGTTGGATTGGAGGGTAATGCGGCATGAATCCCACGATGAATGCAAACGATGCGGTTTCCGGGTCGCTGGCCGAATGTTATGTGACCATTGACGGCAACCGCTACAACATGATGCAGCTGTACGACTTTGAGTCGTCCGCATCCATTAAATTAATTGATGTGCCTATCCTTGGCCGCACGGGCAAGGGCAAAAAGCCTGCGGGCTGGTCTGGCTCTTGGAAGGGCACGGCGCATTTCAACCAGTCGGTGTTCCGCAAGTGGTTCCTGCGTTACAAGAAAACCGGCGAGCTGACGCCGTTTGAGATTCAGGTTTCCAACGAGGATCCGTCCTCGTCGGCCGGCCGTCAGACGATCACGCACACCGGCTGCTTGATTGACAGCATCATTCTGGCCAAGTTCAATGCGGATGATGAACTGCTTGACGAGGAGATCAGCGGCACGTTCGACGACTGGGATATGCCGGAGACGTTTAATATGCTCGAAGGCATGGAGTAAAGGAGGAGATCTATTATGGGCGGCTTGTCCGCATTTATGGCGCAGAACGCCAAGAAGGTTGAAAATATCAAGGTAGCGGTATCTGACCGCTTTACTGATGTCAATGGAAAGCCGATCGACTGGGATGTCCGTTGCATTACCAGCGGCGAGGATGAGGTGCTGCGCCGCGACTGCACTCGTCGCGTTCTGGTTCCGGGTAAGCGCAACCAGTACACGCAGGAGCTGGATACGAACCTGTATCTGTCCAAGTTTGCTGCAGCCTGTACGGTGTTCCCGAACCTCAATGATGCGGAGCTGCAGGACAGCTATAAGGTCAAGACACCGGAGGCGCTGATCTCGGCAATGCTTTCCCCCGGCGAATATGCCGCGTATGTCGACCGACTGCAGGTGCTGTGCGGCTTTGACCGCTCTCTGAACGATCAGGTGGACGAGGCAAAAAACTGATTTTGGACGGCGACACGGAAGCTTCGGTTGCGCATTTCTGCCTGCAGAAGCTGCACGTGCTGCCGTCCGATTTATTGCGGCTGCCGCGGGAAGAGCGGGCGTTTATCCTCGCGTCGATCGAAGTGCGGCTGGAAAGCGAGAAGAAGGCCGCACGGGAAGCAAAAGCCAAGGCGCACGCCCCACATGGGCGGCGTCGCAGACGATGAAGGGCGGGTGAAGCACTACGGCAGTATCACAGAGCTTACAGCTGCGGGATGGTATGAGTGCCGTACTGCAGCGCATTTCCGCACGCATGGACGCGGTCAACCAGCGGTTTGAACGGATGCAGTCGCTGGCGGCACAAGCAGCGCCGACCGACCTGTACAGCGGTCTGCAGGCGGACCTTGCCGCGGTGCAGCAGAGTGTCCAGCGTACCGCAGATGACTTCGATGCACTACGGGAGAGTATGCAGAACGCGCAGCCGCCGGCGAACAACCTGATGACCACGCTCAAACACCTCGGCACAGCGTTTGTCGGGTCGAAGATCATTACAGGGCTGGTCGGCATGTCGGACACGCTGACGCAGACCACGGCGCGCCTGAACCTGATGAACGACGGCTTGCAATCTACCGCTGACCTGCAGGAGATGATCTACCAGTCGGCGCTGCGGTCGCGCAGCGCGTATGCAGATACCGCGGCGGCCGTGTCCAAGATGGGTCTGCTTGCTGGCGATGCATTTAACAGTAATGAGGAAACGATCGCTTTTGTGGAGCAGGTAAACAAGATGTTTAAACTTAGCGGTGCGACAGCTGAGGAGCAAGCTGGTGCAATGACTCAGCTTACCCAAGCAATGGCATCTGGTGTCCTGCGCGGTGAAGAACTAAACAGTATTTCCGAAAATGCCAGCCTTATGTTTGCGTCAATCGCTGATTATTTGGGCGTTTCAAAAGGCGAACTACGCGATATGGCAGCGGATGGGTTGATTACCGCAGATATTGTTAAAAATGCTATGTTCGAGGCCGCAGCTGAAACCAATGCGCGATTTGAATCAATCCCCATGACGTGGGCGGACGTATGGACGCAGGCAACCAACATAGCAGTCATGGCGCTACAGCCGCTGCTCGAAGGCATTAACTGGCTGGCGAATAACCTCGAAGTGGTCGCGCCGCTAGTGCTTGGCTTTGGTGGCGCGATAGGTATTCTCATCCTGCTGGCCAACTGGGCGAATATCTGTGCTGCAGCTACCAGTATGTGGGCGGCCGCACAGAAAATGCTCAACGCAGCTTGGGCGACAAGTCCTTTGTTCGTGGTCATTGCGGGTGTTGTTCTGCTGATCGGCCTGCTGTTTGCAATTGTAGCAGTCTACAACAAGGTCACGGGTACTCATGTGAAAGCATTGGGACTGATCACAGGCACGCTGGCCACAGCGGCAGGACTGATTTACAACATTGTTATCGGCGTTCTGAACGCTGTCATTCAGGCGGTCTGGACGGTGCTGATAGAGCCGTGGATAGGGTTGCTCGAATTTGCCTTGAATGCTATGAACGGCGGCTTCAACACATTCGGTGATATGGTTGCCAACCTGATCGGCAACATCATTTCGTGGTTTCTGTCGCTCGGCAAGGTTGTAACCAAGATCATTGATGCGATCTTTGGTACGAACTGGACTGGCGGTCTGGAATCCCTGCAGGATACCGTGCTGCAGTGGGGCAAGAATGAAAATGCGATCACATTAAGCAGAGAAGCGCCTGAAGTCTTGCAGCGCGTGACTTACCGCGGCATGTGGGATGCCGGTTACAACTGGGGCGCCAACCTGCAGGACAGCATCGCGGACAAGCTGAATTTCAGTACGGATATGCCGGGCGTTGACATCCCCACAGCAGCCGACCCGACGTCGCTGCTGTCTGACATCGCGGATAACACTGACCAGATCGCGGATGACGTCGAGCTTTCCAGCGAGGATCTTGAATTGCTGCGCGATATTGCGGAGCGGCAGGAGATCAACCGCTACACCACAGCGGAGATTCGCGTTGAGATGATCAACAACAACACGATATCTTCGGAGATGGATATTGACGGCGTGGTAAATCTGCTGGAAGCAAAGGTACAGGAACAGATGGCGGTTGCCGCCGAGGGGGTGCATATCTAAAATGTATCAATTTTACATGGACGGTGTGCTGCTGCCGGTGACGCCGTCCTCTCTCACAATCAAGGTGGCCAACCAGAATAAGACTGTGACACTCATCAACGAGGGCGAGATCAACATTCTCAAGCTGCCGGGGCTGAGTAAAATCAGCTTTTCCGCGCTGCTGCCTAACCAGCCATACTCGTTTGCACAGTACGATGGCGGGTATCAGGGTGCGCAATATTTCCTGTCCAAGCTCGAAGCCCTTAAAACCAGCTGCGCGCCGTTTTCGTTCGAGGTGATCCGGACAAACGACAGCGGCACGGTGCTGATGGACAGCCAGCCGATGACGGTTTCGCTCGAGGAGTACCAGCTGGACGAGGACGCCGAGGAATACGGCACCGATGTGATGGCCAAGATCGAGCTGAAGCAGTATCGGCCGTATGGCACCAAGACGATCACGTTTCAGAAGACCGAGACGGCCGCAACAACCGCGACCGTCACCGAAAAGCGCGATACCTCGACCAAGCCCAAGGAGACGACCTACACGGTCGTATCCGGCGACAACCTGTGGGACATCGCGCGGATCAAGCTCGGGGACGGCTCACGCAGCAGCGAGATATACGAGTTGAATAAAGACACGATCGAGGCCGCAGCAAAGAAGTACGGCCGATCCAGCAGCTCGAACGGCTGGTGGATCTATCCCGGCACCGTGCTGCGGCTGCCATCGTAGGGGGTGCGGCATGGGTAAGTATGTATGGCCGTGCCCCAGTTACAGCTATGTGTCCAGCGGGTATGGCAACCGCGTCTGTCCATTCCACGGGCAGGAGTTTCACGACGGCATTGATCTTGCTGCTGCGTCCGGCACGCCGATTCTGGCGCTTGGGCCGGGCACGGTAACGATGTCGGGTTGGAACGGCGGCTATGGCAATTACATCAGCATCGACCACGGCGGCGGTCTGATGAGCTTTTACGCCCACTGTTCGGCACTGTATGTGAAAAAGGGCGCGACCGTCAAGGCCGGGCAGAAGATTGCGGCCGTTGGCACCACCGGCTCCTCGACCGGCAACCATTTGCACTTCGGCATGCATAAGAACGGCTCTCCGGTCAATCCGCAGAGCTATGTCAAGGACAGCGACACCACCGCAAACTACACGGGCTCGGGTGGGGCAGGGACGGCGACCAACACGGTTAAGGCCATGTTCACCGCCTACTATCCGGCGAACAACGCGATGGAGGGCGGCTTTCTGGACGCGCAGGGCAATTTGCTCGACCCGTCTAAGCGCACCTGTGCCGCGCCTCCTTCGGTGGCGTTCGGCACCAAAATGACCGTGCAGGGGACAGGTACCAGTCTGGACGGCGTGACCTATACGGTCAATGATCGCGGCGGCGCGATCCAAATTGAGAACGGTGTGTATCACTTCGACCTGCTCATGTCCTCAAATGAGGAGTGCAACAACTGGGGTGTTCGATACGGCACGGCGATTCTCGGCGGCGATGGCGCATCAGGCAGCGCGAAGCAGGAAGAACCAAAATCCAAGCCGATCACTAAGGTGGTCGTGAAATCCGTTACCGGCGCCGCCGGCACGCGCAAGGAGGATCTTCGGCAGCTGCCGGCATATCAGCAGGCAGGTGTCGAGCTAACGATCCAGAATAACGCAAACCAGATGCAGAACCCGGTGCTCGAAGGGGATGTAGTCTGGGAGACCCAGCGCAGCGGTGCGCCTGCGTCGCTCAAATTCACGGTCGTCAAGGACGATACGCTCAGCTTCCACGAGGGCAACCCGGTGTCTTTTCGGTTTAACGGTCAGAATGTGTTCTATGGGTATGTGTTCACAAAGAGCCGGTCGGATAGCCTGCTGATTGACGTCACCTGCTACGACCAGACACGGTACTTCAAGAACAAGGACACGATTTCCTATGAAAATAAGACCTACGCTGAACTGGTCAAGATGCTTGCGGCCGACTATAGCTTGACCGTCGGCACGCTGGCGGACACTAAGTACAAGATCCCGCAGCGCATCGAGGAAGGCACGATCTTTGACATCTTTGGCAATGCGTCCGACTTGACCATTATCAACACAGGACGGGTATACAACCTGTTCGACGATTTCGGCAAGCTGACGCTCAAGGCGTATGCAGACATGCTGCTGCCCCTCTACATCGACGAGGACACCGCGCAGGATTACAGCTACACCTCGTCGATTGACAGCGACGTATACAACCGCATCAAGCTGGCCTACGACAACGGCGATACCGGCGAGCGCGAGGTGCATGTGTTGAACGACACGACCAGTCAGGCAAAGTGGGGCGTGCTGCAGTATTACGCCAAGCTGGACAGTGCGCTCTCCACCGCCGACTTGCAGACCAAGGCCAAGGCGCTACTGCAGTATTACAACGTCATCCGGCGTGAGTTGACCATGAAGAAGGTGTTTGGCGATGTGCGCGCGCGAGCGGGTGCATCGGTTGCGGTTGGCATGGGGCTGGGCGACATCAACATTCGCAATTACATGTGCATTGAAAAGGCCAAGCACACGTTTTCGCACGGTCTGCACACGATGGACCTTTATCTGTCCGGCGTGAGGGGTGAGTTCAGTGCCTGATTTGGTTTCGATGATCAAACAGATCGCGGCGGGTGTCTTTGAAGCAAAAAAGCCCATGGAGGTCTGTTTCGGCACGGTACAATCCCTCAGTCCGTTCAAGATCCGGATCGACCAAAAGAAGATCCTCGGCAAAGAATATTTCATCGTCCGTTCCGGCGTGACAGCGCAGTCCTTTGAGGTGGGCGACACGCTCATTTTGCTGCGCGTGCAGGGAGGGCAGCAGTATCTCATTTATGACAGGAAGGGGGCGCTGTGATGCTGCCGACAGAGTATAACGATGGTCTGGTGCAGGACTTTACGATCGTCGAGCAGCCGACGCGCACCTATCGTCTGCGCTTCGACGGCTTTCCGTCCACCGGCATGGCTACCGGATTGGAAGCCATGCAGCAGGCGGTGTTCCTTGCCCTGCAGACCGAACGGTTTTACTATGCGATCTACTCGTGGAACTATGGCATCGAGCTGGAGCAGTTGTCTGGCGAGGGTATGACAGCCTATCTGCAAGCGCGGATTCGGCGCGCCATCGAGGAAGCACTGCTCGCAGATGACCGCATTACGCAGGTGGACGGATTCGCGTTCGAGCGCACCGGACGGCAGAGCCTGACTGTGACGTTCACCGTGCATACCACGCAGGGAGACTTTTCGACCAGCTTTGACTTTGAAAGCGAGGTGATCGTATGATCGGCAAATACTCCGACCAGATGACCTTTGAATACATTCTCGGCCGCATGCTGGATCGTGTCCCGGATACGGTGGACAAGCGCGAGGGCGGCGTTATTTACGACGCGCTTGCCCCGGCGGCGGCCGAGTTGGCCAAGGCGTATATGGAGCTTGACGTTGTGATGGACGAGACGTTCGTCGATACCGCCAGTCTGCAATATCTCATACTGCGGTGCAAGGAGCGCGGCATCACCATTCAAGGCGAAACCGCGGCGATCATACAGGGTACATTTACACCGCCAGACCTCGAGCTGACCGCAGGCACGCGCTTTTCCTGTGATGCGGTCAACTACACCGTCACCGAGAAGATTTCCGCGGGCGTGTACCGCCTGCAGGCAGAGACACTTGGCACGGCAGGAAACCAGTACAGCGGGCAGTTGCTGCCGATCCAGACGGTGAACGGTTTGCAGACCGCGCAGATCACCGGCGTGCTGATCCCGGGCGAGGACGGCGACACGACCGAAACGCTGCGCGAGAAGTATTACGCTTCGATCGATGGTGAGGCATTCGGCGGCAACGTGGCCGACTACAAGGAAAAGGTAAACGCAATCGTGGGCGTGGGTGGCGTCAAGGTGTATCCAGTGTGGAACGGCGGCGGAACGGTCAAGCTCGTCATCATTTCCTCCGACTATACGGCTCCCTCAAGCGAGTTGGTGCAGCAGGTGCAGACCGAGATAGATCCGGAGACCAACCACGGCGAGGGACTGGGTATCGCGCCAATTGGCCACACGGTCACGGTCGTTGGCGTGACGGGGCAGCCGGTGGAAATCCGGACGAACATCACCTTTGTCAGCGGTTGGGGCTGGGATGCGGCGCGCAGCCAGATCGAGGAAGTGGTCAATGCCTACTTTGCTGAGCTGGCGGAGGGCTGGCAGGATGCGGAAGCGACGATTGTGCGCATTTCGCAGATTGAGACGCGGCTGCTCGACCTGTCCTGTGTACTGGACATCGCGGATACGACACTCGACGGGCAGGCGAAAAACCTGCAGATCGCGGCGGACAGCATCCCAGTGCTCGGTGAGATCGGAGGGATCACATGAGCAAGCCTCTAAAGGATTACCTGCCGCCAGTGCTGCTCACCACCTGCGAGTTCCCGCTGCTGTGCCAGGGCGAGCAGCCAGAGTTTGACGCGCTGGCTGTCGGCGTGACCGAAGTGCTGGACGCGCAGTTTGTAACGACTGCGCCGCTACGCGGTGTCGAGCGGTATGAGAAGATCTTCGGATTGGTGGCAAAGGATACGGATACGCTGGATGAGCGGCGCGCGCGGATTCTGGCGAAGATGAACCGCAGCCTGCCGTACACCATTAGGCGTCTGCGGCAGATGCTGGAGTCATTATGCGGCACGGACGGATATCAGGTCGATCTGTACCATGATGTGTACCGAATGGTGGTCTCTCTGCTGGATAGCGTGGAGGGCAATCAGGACGCGGTGGCCGAGCTGCTCCGCGGTGTGGTGCCGGCGAACATTCTGTGGGAGATCCATATCCAGTCGAATCATACGACAACGCTCGGCATCGTGTGCATGATGCAGACGGAAGATGATATTCTGCTCGAACAGGAGATACCGGAAAGTGACTTCCGTCCAGCCGTGTATCCTACTGTGTGGATGGATCAGTACGACAATATCACGATAAGGAGTGAAATGCTATATGGCGAATTACCATATCACGCCGACGGCGATCGGTGCCGCACTGATCGCAAAATGCTTGGCTGAGAATAAGTCGGTATCGTTCTCTTCGATTCAGCTTGGCAGCGGGGAAGCACCAGCAGAGGATTTGTCGCTGGTCACCGCGCTGGCAAAGGTGGAAAAGACGCTGGCGATTGCGGCGATCACCCGCAAGGGTCCCGAGGTTACCTGTACGGCGAAGCTGGATTTCACGGATATCGAGGAGGATTTCCAGTGGAAAGAGGTCGCGCTGATTGCAAAGGATCCGGACACACAGGAGGATGTGCTGATCTGTTACGGTAACGCGGGCGGCTTTGGCGACTGGATCACCGGCGGCGTGGCGGCTACTGCGAAGAACATCAACATCACCACACTGGTGTCCACGGATGTCAACGTGACCGCGGTCATCGACAATACCAAAACCTATGCGCTGATTGATTTGTCGAATGTTGCATCTTCGAATATGAAGGAAGCAATCGAGAAATCGGGAGCGTTGGAGTGTTTTGCACCGCTCGACTCCCCGGCGCTGACCGGAACGCCGACGGCGCCGACCGCACAGGAGAATGACAGCTCCACCCAGATCGCGACAACTGCTTTTGTCAATGCGGCCATCATTAAGCTGATCGGTGCGGCACCCGGCGCGCTCGATACGCTGGAGGAGCTGGCGCAGGCGCTGGGCGACGATCCGAATTTTGCCACGACTATGACAAATCTGATCGCGACCAAGGCGCCGCTGGATTCTCCTGCACTGACCGGTACACCGACTGCACCGACGCCGGAGAGCGGTGATAGTTCGACCAGAATTGCTACAACGGAATTCGTTTCCGGTGCGGTGGAAACGGGCAGCGAGTACACCAATATGCTTGATGAGCTGGAGTATGAAACCCAGCTGCACGGTTATGTCGCGGACTATATCAAAAAAGGCGGCATCCTCTATGTTGCGACGCCAGCTGATGATGAGCTGCCGCACCTTGGCCTGAAAGATCAGCCGTTCCGTTCGCTGCAGGAGGCGTTCGATTATCTGCCGGAGGATCTTCATGGCAGGATCGCCGTGATCCATGTGCTCAGTCGTGTAAAAACGACAACAGCTGAAAGCTCGGTCGTTTATACATGGGCTGCTCCCGATAATGCCTATCAGCGTGATGCAGTGATGCAAAATGTTCGGAACGGCTCTGTCTGGATCGAATACGGTGAGCTGTCCATTGATGAAACAGCAGGAACAATGGAATTGACAGCGGCTGACGGAGACGCGCAGGGCAAGTTGGGGCGGATCAAGCTATGCGGCTGCGATAGGGTCTATCTGAAGAACTTCCACCTGAACTGCAATTTCAGCACAGAAGAGCATGAAGAAGGCTCTTGTTATCCGGCAGTGATTCTCTCTGATCGTAGCCTGCTCTATCTGGAAAAGTGCACGATCACCGAAGGTGATATAGGTGCTTGGGTGGAGGCGGAAAGCGGTTTCTTTCTGGCAGATCATTGCGCAATCTCGAATCTGACAGGATGCGTGATGTTTGCCCGCACAGGTGCCCGATGGGGCGTGCCGAATACTGCTGAGATGCTTGGAACGCTTACACTGACATCGAATGCCTATTTTGCGGTGATAGAAGGCCGCGTTTGTTCTGTTGGCAAGTATATCTCATACGAGACGTATTACAATCTGGATTTGGCGACAGGACAGCTTAGTGAAGTGCTGCGTAAGCACTACAACATAAATGGGGAAGAAGTTGACCCACTTACGGGCGCGCCGCTGAGCGTGTAAATTTGAACGGGTGAACTAAAACAGGTCAATAGGAGGGAACAAATGCTCCTTCTTATGAAATACGTTGGCCAAAAGGCCGGAAAGGAAGTAAAAAATATGTACCAGAACAACATCTACATCCAGAACCACGAGGAAGTTAAGTCCATGGGCGGCGACATCGGCGTGTGTCTTGACAAGTACGACAAGAAGCACGGCCTGAAGCACAATGACCTCGCCCGTGCGCAGTACAAGCACTGGCGCAGCGTGCAGACCGGCGTGCCGGAGCTGCTGAGCGTGCAGGATAAGGCGTTGCTCGGCCTGTAAGCGGGAGGAGGTGACGGGGCGGGGGAATGCCCGCCCCCTTCCGATGAATACAGATATTATTGTGGCCATTATTACGGGCGGCATGGCGCTGATCGGCGTGATGATATCCAACCTTGCGGCCAGCCGCCGGACAGATGAGGCGATCAAAACCTCGCAGGCGGTGACTGAGGCCAAGTTGGAGGAACTGACGCGCGAAGTGCGCGAGCACAATCATTTTGCGCAGCGCATGCCGGTGGTAGAGGAGCAGATCAAAGTGATCAACCATAGGTTGAAGGACTTGGAACAGGAGGAATAACAATGAGCGAAAAGACTAAGCTGTGGATTAAGGCGGCAAGTGTGCGTGCGGTCAAGACCGTAGCACAGTCCGCAATCGGCGTCATCGGCGCTGCGACCGCCATGGGCGAGGTGAACTGGGCAATGGTGTTTTCCGGTGCGGCGCTGGCGGGCATCGTGTCGCTGCTGACCAGTATTAAAGGTTTGCCCGAAGTCAAGGCGCAGGTGGAGGGTAAGCAGGCATGAAGATTTTACTGATTGCAGGCCATGGCGGCAGTCCCTATGATTCGGGCGCGGTCGGCTGCGGCTATACGGAAGCCATCGAGACGCGCCGTATGGCGACCGCCATTGCACCGCTGTTGCGAAATTACGGCTTTGAGGTCGTGATGTACGACCAGAAAAACGACGCCTACAAGGTGC
>ENA-OWPN01002100-OWPN01002100.1-human-gut-metagenome-genome-assembly--contig:-NODE-2100-length-13578-cov-3.466021_pt1 | contig 13578 bp, 12 predicted proteins | sample MGYA00248266_ERZ651850 | MGnify/ENA primary metagenome ERZ651850 (study PRJEB26924, sample SAMEA4378296) | human gut metagenome | biome: human gut; feature: human-associated habitat; material: faeces... | reverse complement strand
TGAATGAAGACGGCAAAACATTGACACGCAAACTGAAGTATGAGTACAAACACGACGAGAATGGTCAGGTAATTGAGAAGAAAGCCTATCGCTGGGATGCTTACCGCGAGCTGTGGAAGCCGGCTTACCTACTCACGGTAACTCCCGGAGCATATGAAACGAAACTCAATTACGCAGAATGGAACGCCAAAGAAAGCGCTTTCAACAATAATAAACAAGAAAGTATTTACCCTGCTGGCAGCAACGAAAATTTGCTGGCCAACACATTAGACAAAAAGTAAGTTTCTAAAAAAACAAAAGACAATGGAAGCAATAAAAGAAACACAAGCACAAAGAGACATCAACAGCCGATGGCAAACCATCGGCTTGTGCATCGGAATGATTGCAGGATTCTGCATTCCAAAGATTGGCCTGGGCTTAGGAATGTTACTGGGAATCGCATTGGGAAGACTTATTTTGGCAAGAATTCCAATTACCACCCCAATAGCTTTGAGAGCACAAAAAAGATCAGCAATTCTATTTCTGATAGTTTGTGTCCTCATATTTATGGACCATTGGTATGTGCCTTTGAAACACGCCATTGCAAACTTTATAAATTAAAAAACAACTCTAAAAGAATAGATTATGGGACGCGCAATTAAATTAGTACTCTATTATTTTGCCTATCAATTGCTATTTCTCTTTTTAGCAACCGGCATTGATGCAATAATTACAGTCGCAAGTGGAACTGAGATTACAATCAATTTCAAACCGGGAGCAATGGCAATATCTCTTGGTATGATAGTGTCGGCATTGGTCATGACATGGCATCTTATCCACTTCCACTATGTCAAGTTCGGCAAGGAAAGTATCCACGAGACCTCGACAAAGATAATCCTGCTCAGCATTCCCCTCCTGCTTTCCGCACAATTCATATCGGGAGTACTGAATGAATCACTTGATTTATCCGACATCAATCAAGATCTTTTCCTCTCAATGAGTCACAATTTCTTTGGGTTCCTCTCTATTGCACTTATTATACCCATCTTGGAGGAATTATTATTCCGTGGAGCTATAGAAGGGAATTTGCTAAAAAAAGGCTGGAAGCCTAAATGGGCAATTCTAGTTTCGGCATTGATATTCGGGCTTGTGCATGGCAACCCCGCACAGATTCCTTTTGCATTTCTGATTGGTTTACTTTTCGGGTGGTTATATTATCGTACCGGCAGTGTAATACCGGGTATTGTAGGTCATGTCATCAACAATACATTCGGAGCAGTAACCATGCTTACTTCTACCAAAGAAGAGATGAGTCAAACAACAATGGAAACATTAGGAACCACTCCTACGTATCTATTATTGGCATTGGCACTCATAGTATTTGCAGTCATGATACGCATCATGGACAAGAATTTGCCTGCAACTGCGCCGCAAATAGGAATAACAGACGAACAAAACTAAGAACACAGATCAAAAAGATACAACTATGAAAAAGAAACTCAACCTTCTTTGTGTCTGCGTTATCATCGGGCTACTTCTCTCCACCTCAACGGTGGTTAGTATAATGGCCAGTGCTTTTACCAGTGCCTTTAAAGCCGGATATGAGAGTGTAGAAAGCGGTAAAGACATCAAAATCTCCGACTATAAAATGATTTGCACCCTTCCCACTAATTTATTGGAAAAGACCGGAAGCGTAACGAATGTAAAAACAGGAGAACAAGTACCCATCATGCCGGTTATTAGTTTGGTAGAAGCTCATTCAGAGGGAAGCACCTTACCCACGACCATAAACAGAACCATCTCACTCATTTCATTTATAGCAAGTATTTTCTGCTTACTGCAATTCTTCTATTTAATAAGGAATATCAACCGAGGTGATATATTTAGCTGGAAAAATGTGAAATACCTCCGAAAGCTGGGGTGGACATTGATATTTTTATTCATCTGCTCGATGGGAAATACTATACTAGGAAATTATGAAGCATCACAAGTACTGCAACTCAACGGATGCGAATATTCCTATATGTTTGCATTTTCCGACTCATCTTTCATTTTGGGATTCACAGCACTATTGGTGGCTGAAGTATTTGCTATCGGGCTGAGATTGAAGGAAGAACAAGACCTGACCATTTAAATCAACAAAAAAATGAAAGCGAAATTAAATATTCTATGTATTCTGCTGTTACTGGCCTTTGCGGGGTGCATGTACAATGGGTTCTTTGGAGGTGTAGAGGGAAGCAAGGATGCGACACATATTGACGGATCAAAACTTTTATATTATGTAAATGTTGTTCCAACCAAGGGCAATGAGCTCAATGACTCCATTCCTAGTATACTGCAAAAGGGAGAGTTTCTGAAATATCATACTGCAAAGATCAAAATAGAACAAGAAACTACAGCCGACAACGAATTATTCTCTATAATTCTAGCAATTCTCATGGTGCCTTGTGCACTAATGATGGTTCTTGCTCTTTTCTATTTTTTCCGGTTGATATTATCTATCAGTAAGAAAGACATTTTTAATTTTAGTAATGTCCGCCGACTACGTTTCATTAGTATTACCATTATCGTAATGGGCATTTTCGAAATACTAAAACGCTATATTGACTATGATATAGCTACCAAAAGTATCCAATTATCCGGATATGAAATACGTACCGTACTCATCCCTTGGAATATATTTCTGGTAGCTCTGCTACTGGCTATCTTTGCGGAGATATATGCTCAAGCAATTAAATTGAAAGAAGAACAAGACTTAACCATATAAAAACAAAGCAACATGAAAAAGTTCAAAATGTTAGGTTTTATCGCAATCATTGTGATTATTATTGATTCTGTTCTTTACTGTACCAGTAACTGGCATGATATTTCCAGCAGCTTTAAAGAGGGTTATAATCATGCTGACCGTATTCACAGTACAGAAAAAACAGAATTACCACGCAATGCAGAAACAACCACCTTTCATGTCTATCCCATCAACGAGGAAATAGTAACCGATACGCTGATGAACAAACGTATAGGGAAATACGTACCCTATAAAACCACCCAAATAGAAACCGTTATCATTCCTCCCATTTGGATTACGTTTTTTATATTACCTATGATCCTCGTAGTTCCAGCTTTCATCTATGGTTTTATCGGATTGATACGGTTACTGATATCCATTACACGAAAAGACATCTTTAATCCTAAAAATATATGGCGTATCCGATGGTTCGCCTATTCACTATTTGCTTATAGCTTTCTAGGCACTTTACTAGAATGGTGTTTGGGGAAAAATGCCATCAGTCAGATAGATCTCCCGGGATATGAATTGATAAACTATTCCAGTTTTACCGGAGAATGGAGCATGGTAGTAACTATCATCCTCTTTGCCGAAATATTTGCAACTGCCGTAAAGATTAAAGAAGAACAAGACCTAACCATCTAAAGAAAGGAAAAAAGGAATGGCAATTATAGTAAATTTAGATGTAATGATGGCGAAACGAAAGATTTCGCTGGGAGACCTGGCAGAGAAGATTGATCTCACCCCTGCCAACCTCTCTATTTTGAAAACCGGAAAAGCAAAAGCAATCCGATTCTCCACGCTGGAAGCCATTTGCAAGGAACTGGACTGCCAACCCGGAGACATATTGGAGTATAAAGATGAAGATGGGTAATGCCTGACAAAACAGTCACACACAAACACTCTAACACATAAATTCTCTCTCATTTTCATCTGAATGCCATAGATAGACCATACAGTCCGTCTATGGCATTAATTTACAGATGCTATTTAGCCAATATTCTCTAAAATCTATCACGTAATAAAACAAAAAACTCATATATACCGTATAATCCCGTGATTATACGTATCTTTGTAACGAATTAGATATTTAGAAAATTAATGAAGACATTTGAAGAGTTAGGCGTTTCCCCGGAAATACTGAAAGCTATTAAAGAAATGGGATATGAAAATCCCATGCCGGTACAAGAAGAAGTGATACCGTATTTATTGGGAAATGGAAACGACGTAGTAGCCCTGGCACAAACAGGGACTGGAAAAACAGCCGCATTTGGTCTGCCGCTTATCCAAAAAATAGACGTAAAGAAGCGTGTGCCACAAGCACTTATCCTCTGTCCCACACGTGAATTATGCTTGCAGATTGCAGGCGACCTGAACGATTACTCCAAGTACATAGACGGACTGAAAGTCCTTCCCGTATACGGTGGTTCGTCCATCGAAAGCCAGATACGCATGTTGAAAAACGGCGTACACATCATTGTTGCCACTCCGGGACGACTGATCGACCTGATGGAAAGAAAAGTAGCCAAACTGGAAACCATCGGTGATGTAGTAATGGATGAAGCCGATGAAATGCTGAACATGGGATTTACCGACAGCATCAACTCCATCCTCGAGAAAGTTCCCGAAGACCGCAACACCTTGATGTTCTCGGCAACCATGAGTCCCGAAATTTCCCGCATCGCCAAGAAATACCTGCACGATGCAAAGGAAATCACCATCGGAACCAAGAATGAAGGCAGCAAGAATGTAAACCACATTGCCTATGTGGTTCATGCAAAAGATAAATATGCTGCATTGAAGCGCATTGCCGATTACTATCCGCAGATTTATGGTATCATTTTCTGCCGCACCCGTAAAGAAACACAGGAAATTGCCGACAAATTGATTCAAGACGGTTATAATGCAGACTCCCTGCACGGCGAATTGTCACAGGCACAGCGTGACTTGGTGATGCAGAAGTTCCGCCAGCGTCATTTGCAACTGCTGGTTGCTACGGACGTAGCTGCCCGCGGTCTGGATGTAAACGACCTGACACACGTTATCAACTACGGCTTGCCCGATGATATAGAAAGTTATACTCACCGTAGCGGACGTACAGGCCGTGCCGGAAAAACCGGTATTTCTATCGCCATCATCAACCTGCGCGAGAAAGGAAAGATGCGCGAAATAGAACGTATCATCAACAAGAAATTTATCATAGGCGAAATGCCTACCGGCAAGCAAATCTGCGAGCAACAGTTGATAAAGGTAATTGATGATATAGAAAAGGTGAAGGTAAACGAGGAGGAAATTGAATCATTCCTGCCGGGTATCTATCGCAAACTGGAATGGCTTTCTAAAGAGGATTTGATAAAGCGTGTAGTTTCCATGGAGTTCAACCGCTTCCTGGATTATTATAGCAATGCTCCCGAAATAGAAACTCCCAGCACCAGCGATCGCCGCGGAGAACGCGAACCCAAAGAACGCAAGGAATATGGAAGTGCCCGCGAAAAGACGGAACGCAAAGCAGAAAAGGGATATACCCGTTTGTTCCTGAACTTGGGCAAGACGGATGGCTTCTATGCCAATCAGATTATCGAGCTGATTAACCGCAACATGAAGAAGCAGCGTACTACCATTGGCCGTATCGACTTGATGCAGAATTTCTCTTTCTTTGAGATAGCAGAAAAACAAGCTCCGGATGTGATCAAGGCATTAAATAACGTAACTTTGAACGGCGGACGCAAAGTAATAGTGGAGGTTGCCGGTGAAAACAGTGGCAAGAGCGATAATGGCGGACGGAAAAGAAGTGGCGGAAAAGGTGCATCATTCGAAAAGGGTGAAGGCAAACCCGCCAAGAAAGCTGCCAAAGAAGGAAAAGCCAGTCGTGCTGAACGTGGGTATTCTGAAGCTCGCGGTCCCAAAGGACAAGATGACTGGAAGCAATTCTTTAACCACGATAATAAGAAACTAAAAGGTGATGAACCGGACTTCAAGGAAGAAGGATGGGCACGTCGCAAAAAGAAGTAATTGAGATAAAGCATTGCGCAGCATCTCCGTTAACATCCACGTAGGGGCGGATTCAATCCGCCCGAACCAGCGGTCACGACCTTGGGAGTAATGCATAAAGCAAATCGTTTTCGGGCAGATTCAATCTGCCCCTACAGCGGATGTTATTTTCAACTCATCCACCAATCGCGAAGCCTTGCCATACTTCTCTATCATATAAAGAACATAACGAATATCTACCCCGATACAACGCTGCAAATTAGGTTCAAAAACAATATCTCCACTCATTGCCTCCCAGTTTCCATCAAAAGCAAGGCCGATAAGCTCGCCTTCCCCATTAAACATTCCACTGCCCGAGTTGCCTCCCGTAATATCATTATCCGAGATAAAACAAACATTCATATCGCCATCCTTGGCAGCATAACGACCAAAATCTTTTCTTTTCAGAAGATCTACTACAGACGGAAGGACATCAAAATCACTATCCCCCTTATACTGCCTTATTTTATCAAAAATGCCTTTCGTTGTTGTATAATAAGTATATTCTATGGCATCCTTCGGCGAATAACCACCCACCATGCCAAAGCTGAGACCCATCGTGGAATTAGCATCCGGATAAAAGTCCTTATCTGCCTCCATTTCACGCACAGCTTCATTCAGCAACCGTTCATTCTGTTGAATTTTCATGCTCGCATCTTCTACACTATTATTAAACTCATAAAATTTCACCAGCATGTCAATGGCAAAAGAAGCGGCAGGGTCTTCAAACAGCACATACGTACTATCTCCCTTCACCACCTGTTCAAAGCCACGGGGTGTTTTCAAGGCCGAACGCTCATACAGATCATCCACAAAAGCCTGATAATTACCTTTAAACTTCTTGTCTATCAACGAATAGATTTCAGGGAGATATTCTTTTTCTACTTCTGCGGCATATTCTTTCAGCATTGCAACAAAAACCTGCTTGTCCACATCCAAATCCATATTAGCATAAACCTCCAACAACTGTCGCATATTACGCTCCAATTCCGTTTCTTCAGCTTCAAAATCAAAGTTCAGCACAGCCAAGGCTGCCGTGATCAGCTCCGGTCCATTAGCAAATGATTCGCCAAAATAAGCCATTGCCCGCGCAGCACTTCTGCGGTTACGGTAATTCAACTCCAATTCGGTTAAGACTTGTGCATATTTGCCACGTTCATCCGGTTTCCGGCGAATCCATTCCTGCAACTGCTTCTCCAAAGCTTGTTTCTTCTCTATCACCTTCAGTTCTTTTACCGCTTGGTTCATGCCGATACTATTCTTCCAATAGTTAGAACTCTGTGCATACTTAGAAGCATACTTTATCCGAATATCGTCACTTTTCTCCATTGCATCTTTCCAAATAGCTTGCTTGATGGTACGAACATCTATCATAGCAGCATTATCCGTATTTACTCTCTCTTCTATACCAAATGAAGACAGATAGCGGCTGGTAGAACCGGGATAACCCATTGTCATACAGAAAGAGCCTTGTTCATATCCCCTCAAAGAAACCGGAGCAAAATAATCAGGATGATAAGGAACATTCTCCGGTGAATAGGCTGCCGGCCGGTTATCCTTATCGGCATAGATGCGAAATACGGAAAAGTCTCCCGTATGGCGCGGCCATACCCAGTTGTCCGTGTCACCGCCAAACTTGCCTACCGAGGAAGGCGGGGCAAACACCAAACGGACATCGTAATAATCCTTATATACAGACAAATAATACTCATTTCCGGCATAGAAAGGAGTGATTTCAGCACGCAATAACGTATCATTCGCAATAGCTTCCTGGGTAATCAAAGTAGAAATAGAATCAACAATCAATTCACGTTCTCCTTCTTCTACGCCTGCCGGAAGCGCTTTCAATACACGCTCCGTTACATCTTCCGTACGCACCAAAAAGCTCACGAATAAATCCGGATTGGGAAGTTCTTTATTCAAGGAATCGGCCACAAAGCCGTCGCGCAAATAGTCATGCTCCACAGAGCTATGTTGCTGAATGGCATCAAACCCGCAATGATGATTGGTAAACACCAGTCCGTCGGGAGAAACAACCACGCCGGAACAAAAACCGCCAAAGCTGACCACAGCATTAGTCAATGCTCCCCCTACGGGGTTATATAATTGATCGGGCGAAAGTTTCAAACCCATTTCCTTCATCACTTGTTGCGTCTGTTTGCTCAGGCAGCAAGGTAACCACATGCCTTCACTTCCCCAAACATATAAAGGCAGGAAGATCAGCAACAATAGCAGTTTTTTCATAGTTTATTCTACAATTAATTTTAATTTCTTCGCACCGACGCGTGCTTTCAGCCACTCAGAAATTTTTTCCTGCTCACGCTCATTGGGGCGTTTGCTGAATTTCATCAAGACCAATGTCAAAGTATCTGTTCTAGCCGAGTCTACTTGTTGTTCTACGGTTTTTGCCATTGCAATCGCCTCAGCCGAAGGATAAAGCACCTTCAATTCGGGGATAATCTTCTTATCCACAGCATTATAAGCAGCATACACCTTCAGCTCATTTTCCAACGATTTTATTTTCTCCTGTTGTTCTACCAGACGTTTCTCACTATTCTTATAGAAGTCTTCCATCACCTGGGCTTTGATAGTACCAATGTCCATAGCCTCATTATTCATTCCCTGAAGTACAACCAACTTGGTATCAGCCAGATTAAAATGTTTCAGATTATCCCTTGCCGTTGCAATCTCCGTTTCAGGCACTTCATTACCAATCAGGACTACACGGATTTCTTTGTTATCATAAGAGATCTTCCGGTCTATGACCTGCGTATTATCGAAATCCAATTCTTCATTGATAAAGTTATTGGCAGAAGCTTCATAGATAGTACTCTTTACAATGCCATAAGTCAGGTAGATAGCCGGGCACATGGTTGCCAGAGTAATGATGACAATATATTTTTTCACCAGCTTTTCACGCTCCTTATCTACAAACGCCTTGCGCTGGAAATGCATGACACGTACTCCGATAAAGGTAGCCAGGCTGATAAACACCGAGTTGATGAAATATAGATAGAATGCACCCAGAAAATAAAGCAAATTTCCCGTAGCGAGCCCGAAACCAGCCGTACACAGAGGAGGCATCAATGCAGTAGCGATAGCCACACCCGGAATTACATTTCCTTTTTCCTTGGTAGACAAAGCAATAATACCCGCCAAGCCACCACACAAGGCAATAAGCACATCATAAATGGTAGGAGAAGTACGCGCCAGCAATTCCGACTGCACCTCATCCAATGGAGTCAGCGAGAAATAAAGCGTAGAAGTAATGACACTGAATACCGTGGCTACTAAATAACTCTTCAAAGAGCGTTTCAGCAATTCAAAGTTATTCTGCCCGATAGCAAGACCTATTCCCATGATCGGCCCCATTAGCGGAGAGATCAACATGGCACCGATAATTACCGCCGTGGAATTGACATTCAAACCCAATGAGGCAATAAAGACAGCAAAGATCAGAATCCACAGGTTAGTTCCTTTGAACTCCACACCATTGCAAATGCTTTCTACTGTCAAGGCTTCGTTATCCTTATCCTTGCGCAAATCTAGATATTCACTAAAGAATTGCTTTATATAAGGCACATTCCTCCAATTATTCTTCAAATCGCTCATATCTATTTCTTTATGTATCGGTTAATAACAGGTATCTGATGTAAAGGGAAATCGGTTTTTATAATGTAAGCTACAAACAGTAACAACAGCAATGTGCGAACCCCAAGCAACAGAAAGATATTCTGAAATGGCAAATAAGTAGAAATAACATAAAGCACCAAAGCCAAAGCAACGTATTTGCCGATTGCCTTCAAATCATAATTGATAGGATATTTCTTCTGTCCCACAAAATAAGAAAGAAGCATTGCCAGACCATAGCCTGCAAAGCCTGCCCAGGCACAAGCCATATAGCTATATACCGGAATCAGGAAAATATTCACCAAAATAATAATACCACACCCCACCAACGAGAAATAAGCGCCCCATTTCGTTTCATCAATCAGCTTGTACCAAAACGAAAGGTTGAAATAGATTCCCATAAACATCTCGGCAGCCATCACGATAGGCACTACTTTTAATCCTACCCAGTAATCACGTCCCAAAATATATCTGAGTACATCCAGATAGAACATCACCCCCAGGAAAGCCAGCAACGTAAAGATAATAAAGAACTTCATCGCCTTGGCATACATCTCCCGGCTATCCTTCTCCTTACTCTTACTAAACACAAACGGCTCGTATGCAAAACGGAAAGCCTGTGTAAGCATAGCCATAATCATGGCAATCTTGCTCGCCGCCCCATAAATACCCAATTGAACAGTAGCTTCCGTCTTATCCGGATAAACAAACGGGAAAATAATTTTATCGGCAACCTGATTCAAGATGCCTGCAATACCTAAAATCAAAATAGGAAAAGAATAACGGAACATACGTCTCAGCAATTCTCTATCGAGCACATATTTAAATCCGAATAATTCTTTCCACATACAAATCATCACCACAGAGGTACAGATCAAATTGATGCCAAAAGCCACTCCGACATTTTCTCCTTTCATCCCCACGAAATAAATAATATTCAGAGCAATGCTTGAAAAGATAAACAGCAACTTCAAAGCAGCAAACTTAATGGGACGTTTCTTATATCGCAGAAAAGCAAAAGGAATCGCTTGAAAAGCATCCATTGCCACCACAATCATCATCATCCCCATATACCACGGATGTTCTCCATATCCCAGAAAGCCCGCAATGGGATTCAGGAAAGAAAGGCAAAACACCAGAAAGATAGCTGCCGTAAGCCCCACCGAAAGCAAGGTAGTGGAATAAACACGCATCGGATCATCTTCCCCCTTATTGGCAAAACGGAAGAACCCCGTTTCCATGCCATAGGTAAGAAGCACCATCAGCAAAGCAGTGATAGCATACATATTGGTGATTACACCATAACCGCCCGATTCCACGGGCAGCGCATTGGTATATATCGGCACTAACAGATAATTCAGGAATCGCCCTATGATGCTGCTCATCCCATAGATGGCTGTTTCCTTGGCTAATGATTTTAATCCGGCCATTGTTTTGTGTTATTATTCCATTTGCGAGAACCTAGCCCTGACGTATAAGCAGATCACTCATCAAACAGCGTCTTTTGACTATTATAGATACTCCGTCCCAAATGCATATAAGCCAGCTCCGTCACTTCACGTCCTCTCGGAGTACGCTTTAAGAAACCTTCTTTGATCAAAAAAGGTTCATAGACTTCCTCTATCGTTCCGGCATCTTCCCCTAAAGCCGTTGCGATAGTAGTCAATCCTACCGGACCGCCCTTGAACTTATCTATAATGATACATAAAATCTTGTTATCTATCTCATCCAGCCCGTATCGGTCTATATTCAAAGCCTCCAACGCAAAACGGGCAATCTCCACATCTATCTTGCCGGAGCCTTTTACTTGGGCAAAGTCACGGACGCGCCTCAGCAATGCATTGGCAATACGGGGAGTACCGCGACTGCGCGATGCAATCTCTCCTGCCGCCTTCACATCACAGGGCACATCTAAGATCTGTGCCGAACGACGGATAATACCTACCAGCACCTCGTCGTCATAATATTCCAGATGGAGATTGATTCCGAAGCGGGCACGAAGAGGCGCAGTCAGCAAACCGCTGCGTGTTGTCGCCCCCACCAGCGTAAACGGACTTAGTTCCAACTGTATGCTACGTGCCGACGGCCCTTTGTCTATCATAATATCAATACGATAATCTTCCATGGCAGAATACAGATATTCTTCCACCACGGGACTCAAGCGATGTATTTCATCAATGAACAACACATCATTCGGCTCCAGACTAGTCAACACTCCTGCCAAATCTCCGGGTTTATCAAGCACAGGCCCTGAGGTTACTTTAAAACCCACTCCCAGTTCATTAGCTATAATATTACTTAAAGTTGTTTTCCCCAATCCGGGAGGTCCATGTAAAAGTACATGATCCAACGCCTCGGCACGCAACCGGGCTGCTTTAACAAATATGCGCAAATTATCAACCACCTTGTCCTGTCCGTTGAAGTCTTCAAAACTCAACGGACGCAAGGCATTTTCAAAATCACGCTCCTTGTTTGTTAGCTGATTCTTGCGTATATTAAAATTTTCTTCCATTTTTTTGTTTATACTACAAAGGTACAAAAGAAATTATTATAAATAAAAGAAAGACCGAGGAATTCATTTTCAGTCCCTCAATGGTCTTTCACAGAGGGATTATTATTGTATTAATTATTGATCATTATGGGAATTACTTTAGGTAAGAAACAACTAAACAAAGGACGAGTCTCATTATTTCTGAACTACAGTTATAACGGACGACGTCGCAAAGAGTATCTGGGGATTATATTAGATGCCCCAACGAGTGCGTTCAACAGAGCAGAAAACCGGAACAAGATCCTAATAGCCAAACAGATAAAGGCTAAAAAGGAGCTTGAGTTTCTCTCTGTTGAATATCATCTGAACGATGTGCAAAACACGTTTGATGACATACTTCCAGCCAGCAAGAGTAACATTCCGGATTTCTATATGCTGATGGAAAGATTCTTGGACAGCTATCATGGCAAGGACAGAAAAATGGTAAAAGCTTGTATCATGCACTTACGCCTGTTTACAAAGAAAAGAAATTTGCCTGTCAACCTCCTTACAAAGGACTTTTGCGTGAGCTTTCTAGAGTATCTTCGTGACCGCCTCAGAGGCAATACACCCATCGGATATTTCAAGAAATTCAGGATGTGCATAGCTAAATGTGTGGAAAATAAGTTAATGTCTTCTAACCCGACCGATGGAATCCGGCTCATGCAGTTCGATGAAGTTACGAAAGCCATACTTAGCGTAAAAGAGATTCAAAAATTAGCGGTTACTTCCTGTTCAAATAACGAAGTAAAACGTGCCTTTCTATTTTCATGTTATTGCGGGCTTCGTTGGTGCGATATTTACGATCTGCGATACAAAGATATTGACTTTCCATCTCAACGGCTCACCGTCATTCAGCAGAAAGTACAGGCACATTCCAAGAGCGCTATACTGCACTTGAACCTAAATCAGACAGCCCTCAAGTTGTTGCAAAAGAAGAAAGGATTAGCAGATGAGCAGGTGTTCGATCTCCCCTCCTACTCCTATACCCTCAGGGTTTTGAATAAATGGGTAAAACAGGCCAATATCCAAAAGCACATCACTTTCCATTGCGCCCGCCACTCATTTATCACCAATATCATGGCAAACGGTGCCAATATCAAGACCGCAGCCAACCTGGCAGGGCACTCCACAACAAGGCACACGGAAAAATATGTTCATATCATAGACGAACTTAAACAAAAGGCCGTAGATAGTTTACCGGACATCATTGTCAATTATTAATTTCTACGTCCCCCAACTGTCCCCCGCTCTATTAGAACGCAGAACTACTATTCTGATAGACAAGCACTTAAAGCTCAAATATAGTATCCGGCACGAATACTACCTACTTATCCAACACGATCAACAAGTATTTTGGTTGCAATTTCAAACAGTTAATAAATGCATATCGGATAGGGTACGCCAAGACGTTATTGGACGGCGGTGATTGCTCTGTGCGCGAACTTTATAGCCTGTGCGGTTTTGCATCTAAAAGTGTTTTTTATGTTGCTTTTAGTAGAATATTAGACATGTCCCCTCTTCAATACTTATCTCGGAGGCGTCATCCGGTGGAAATATAAAGTAAAAAAGTCCTTTTAAACAATAAAACATTTTGAGTTTTTTAAATTTATAAATTTAAAGT
>ENA-OWPN01002099-OWPN01002099.1-human-gut-metagenome-genome-assembly--contig:-NODE-2099-length-13590-cov-4.769191_pt1 | contig 13590 bp, 15 predicted proteins | sample MGYA00248266_ERZ651850 | MGnify/ENA primary metagenome ERZ651850 (study PRJEB26924, sample SAMEA4378296) | human gut metagenome | biome: human gut; feature: human-associated habitat; material: faeces... | reverse complement strand
CCTGACTGCCGTCGGTAACGGTTATGGAGACGCCGCCGCCCTCAATTTTGGTTACCAATCTATGGGAGACGCTGAATTACAAAGTATCAGAAGTGAGGGTGATATCGCCCAATGATGTGGAAGCCATTCTCATCCAGCCGGGACATGAATTATTAACCCTGCTCACCTGCCATCCGCCTGCTTCCGGAGGAAAGCAGCGGTATCTGGTGTTTTGTGAAAGAACCTATCTGTAAATTTATGACATAAGGGTCTTCGCGTCTGTTCGTTACCGAGCAGAAACCTTAAATACTGGTTTATGGTTGTAACAAATTGGGGTGAAGCGCCCTGCGCTTCGAAATGGAGGTTTCATGAAGAAGAAAAGAATTGTAAGACTGTTTGCTATGGCAGGCGTTATGATGCTGCTTGCGGCGTTTATGGCCATTCCCGCCAGCGCCGCCGCAAGCAATGTGTCCGGCGCCATTGAAGGCACCTGGAATGCGGCCAAAGGACAGGTGCAGACCATTGTCAACAACGTAGTGTTCCCCGTCATCGACATGATTCTGGCGGTTCTGTTGTTCGTCAAGATCGCAACGGCGTATATGGACTATAGAAAACACGGACAATTTGAGTTCACCGCACCGGCGATTTTGTTTGCCTGTCTGCTGTTCGCCCTGACGGCACCCAGTTATATCTGGAGTATCCTTGGCTGAGAAAGGGAAAACGGTGACAGCCTTTGTTTGACTGGTTAGGAGATATCCTCTCAGGGCTGGGAGACGCCCTGAGCGTAGTGTTCGAGGGGGTCGGCGCGGACATCGCCGTGGATATCTGGAACGCGCTGGTAGAGTGGATCTACAACACGGTCTTCGACGCGGTGGCAGACCTGTTCACCAGCATGAACAATATGGGCGCTGAGATTTTCAGCCTCAGCTGGGTGAACGCTGTGGTGCGGCTGTTCACCCTCTTCGGCTGGGCACTTTTCACGGTGGGGGTGGTCGGCGCTGTGTTTGAGGTGGCCATAGAGTCGCAGTCCGGCAGGGTCAGTATCAAGGGCGCTGCGCTGAATGTGCTGAAAGGTTTCTTTGCCTGCGCGCTGATAGGCGTACTCCCGGTGGAGTTGTATAAGTTCTGTGTTTCCCTGCAAAACAGCTTCGCCGGTGACCTGACCCGAATCTTCTCCAGCGCCCAAGGTACCACAATCGGGGGAATCGCAGTGTTTATTCTGCGCGCGGTGTTTCGGCTGGGAACGCCGTCGGAGCCCGTGCTGAAGCTGCTGTTCTTTTTGCTGGCCTTTTCCTACTGTACCATCAAGGTGTTCTTCGCCAATATCAAGCGGGGCGGTATCCTGCTGATCCAGATCGCGGTGGGGTCGCTGTATATGTTCAGCGTACCCCGCGGGTATACGGATGGCTTCAACCAGTGGTGCAAGCAGGTCATGGCAATTTGCCTGACGGCCTTTTTGCAGACCACGCTGCTGTTCCTTGGGATGCTTACCTTGCAGGACAGTATGCTGATGGGACTTGGAATTATGTTAACCGCCAATGAGGTGCCGCGGATCGCTCAGCAGTTCGGCCTGGATTCCAGCGTCCGGGTAAATGTATCCAGTATGGTGTACAGCACCTCCTCGGCAATCAATCTGGCGAAGAACCTGATGAGAAAGTGAGGACGCCTATGAAAACCTATATTTACCCGCAGAACCTGAAGGCAAAGCCCCACCTGTGGCTTTGGGGAATGCGGGATTTTGCGATTCTGGCCATCGCGGCTCTGCTGTCGGTGGTGCTGCTGGTGCATTCGGAACTGCTGTTCCCTCTGGCGGGGGCGCTGTGCTTTGCCTTCATGACCATCCGCATGGAGGATACCACCGTCATGGACTATCTGGGCTACGCCGCCCGGCATTTTGTGACAAGCCAGAAATACTACGAATGGAGATGAAAAATGGAAGACAAAAAGCGAAAGGAAAAAAAGCGGCAGCGGGGACGCTCCGTGCAGGAGCTTATGGGCATTTACGGCTTTACCCGGTATGGCCTTGCCACTACAGCCGGGGAGCTGCTGTTTTTCCGGGTGTCTCCCGTCAATATCTCGGTACTGTCCGCATCCAACATCGACGTAAAAATTCACAACCTGCAAACCGCCCTGACGGTGATGCCGGATCTGGAGATCGTCTGTACGGATTCCTGTGAATGCTTTGACGCAAACAAGGCGTACCTTCGCCAGCGGGAGCGGGAGGAGCGCAACGCCTGTGTCCGGCGGCTTCTGCATCAGGATGGAGAGATGCTGACCGAGCTGCAGGCGGAGATGTCCACTGCCCGGCAGTTCGTGTTCCTCCGCCGCTGCTCCGGCTGGAAGCCTGAACAGGTGCTGAGTCTGGCGAATGAGACCCACAAGCAGCTGGCAGGGGCGGGCTTTGAGGTGCAGCGGATGAAGAAGGCGGATATCAAACGTTTTCTTGCCATCTATTTCGGCGCTTCCATGGACGGCGACCGGATGCCGGATGTGGACGGGGCGCAGTATGTGCGGGGAGGGAAGAAAGCATGAGCCTGTTCGGACGAAAAAAGAAGGTGCAGAATGGGGACCCGGAAGTCCGTACCAAGGATTTCTTTGACTGCATTCTGCCGGGAACCATGAAATTCTTCGCCAATTACTACATTGTCGGCGACACCTACCGCTGCGTCTGGGTCATCCGGGAGTATCCGCCTACGACCGAGGAACAGGCGATTCTGGCGCAGCTTGCCGACCGTACCGGGGTCACCCTGCGGCTGTACCACCGCCGGGTCACGCCGGTGGAGGAAAAGCAGATCGTGAACAACGCTGCCCGGAAAAACCGGCTCATGGCGGGAGACCACGACATCACCCAGGCCATGGAAGCAGAGGGAAATTTGCAGGACGTGCAGACCCTTCTTGCTACCATGCGCAACAACCGGGAAATTCTGCTTCATTGCAGTGTGTACATGGAACTGAAGGCCAGAAGCATGGAAACGCTGGAGCAGCTTCAGTCCCAGATCGCCATGGAGCTGACCCGCGCCAAGATCACAGTGGACAAGCTGACCCTGCGGCAGCAGGAGGGCTTTCTGTCCGTGCTGCCCTTTGGCCGGAACCAGTTTGGCGACCAGTATGAACGGGTACTGCCTGCCGGTTCCGTCGCCAATATGTATCCTTTGAGCTTTTCCGGTAAGACCGACCCCAAGGGCTTCTATGTAGGCAGGGACAAGTACGGCACCAATATTCTGGTGGATCTTGACCGCCGCAGCAATGACAAGACCAACGGCAGTGCCCTGATTCTGGGCAACTCCGGGCAGGGAAAATCCTACCTGATGAAGCTGCTGCTGACCAATTTCCGGGAGTCCGGCAAGGCGGTGATCTGTCTGGATGTGGAGGCGGAATATGAAGATCTGTCCCGGAATCTGGGCGGCTGTTATGTGGACTATATGACCGGAGAGTACATCATCAACCCATTGGAGCCGAAGGTGTGGTCTGTGGATGCGGAAGAACCTGACACAGATGGGGAGAGTCCTGAAGCCTTCCGGAAGGTCACCCGGCTGAGCCAGCACATTGCCTTCCTTAAGGACTTTTTCCGCAGCTACAAGGATTTTACGGATGCTCAGGTGGACACCATGGAGATCCTGCTGGAAAAGCTGTATGCCCAGCGGGGCATTACGGACAGCACGGACTTTTCCGCCCTCAGCCCTATTCACTATCCTGTCATGGCGGAATTCTATTGGCTGTGCCAGAAGGAGTATCTGGAATACGACCCCGGCGAAAAGCATCTGTACACCCAGGAGATGCTCCGGGAGATCTGCCTCGGTATCCACTCCATGTGCGTCGGCTCGGAAAGTCGGTACTTCAACGGCCACACCAACATCGTGGACGACAAGTTCCTTTGCTTCGGTGTAAAGGGACTTATGGACACCAACAAGCGCCTGAAGGACGCTATCCTGTTCAACATATCTGCTTTGGGACATTTTTCCAGAATTAGTTGTTCGGCAATTACCTTTGCCTTTTTCCAACCATAATCACTTCCAAGATTCTCTATCTTCCCCTCAAAGCAGCGCTTATAGAATTCTTCTGTTGGAAAATTCCAAGTTCCGGCCTTTGCGGTTCGATTGATTTCCGCAATTTTCTCGGCTTCTTGTACCGCTTTTTCTTGAAGCAAAGATGCCTCCTGTTTTTGCCGATGCCGCTGAATAGCAAACGGAGAAAAAGCTGCAAGAAATCCAAGAGGAATCCACCAAGTCATCTTGTCGTAACCTACTAGCTCATATACGCCAATGAATAATATAATTATTCCGACCAATGCCAATCCCGCTTCTAACTTATCTTCGTCGTTATCCATAAACTATTCTCCTCTCTAATAATGCAACTGTACAGAATCCCTTATGGCAAAGAAAACATTTTGTGTTGAATGTAATGGCTCCTTTCACATTTAATTGCAAGCGCATAAAACAGCCTATACAGTTTATGTTATATTATCATTTATGCCTATATAATTCAAGTGTTATTTTACTATATAGGCGGTTATATCTATGGATTATTACAAAATTGGTCAGCAAATCCGCAAATTACGGAAAGCTCACGGCTTTTCTCAGGAGGAACTTGCGGAAAAAGTAGATATTTCTGTTACACACATGAGCCATATTGAAACCGGAAATACGAAACTCAGCCTACCGGTATTTCTGGACATTGCACAAGTTCTGGAAGTCAGCACAGATGAATTACTAGGCGAATCGGGGTATGAGAGCAGCAGTAAAGCGCTTTCTGAAATTGCGGCGGTATTGGAATGCTGTAGTGCGAAAGAAGCAAAGGTGATTGCGGAGATTGTAAAGTCCGCAAAAATGTCCATGGATAAATATTTTTAGGGGAGAAGCTTTATCGGTTATATCTGAATTTATTCTTCGTGTGCTACCGAAATAGAAGGATATACAAGAGTTTAATTTCTGGCAGGAGGCGCCGCTATGGCAAATCACGGAAAATACTATATCGCTATTCGGCTCCTTTTGCTAAAGCAATACCTTGAAGCCAATGCAGGCGGTAATCGTGTTGTAAAACGCAGTGAGCTGGAGGAACACCTGAGAAAACACGATATTTCTGTGGAAAAGAAAACCCTGTATGCTGATTTTGCTACTCTGGGAAGTGTTTTTGGGATGCAATTGGAGTATGACCCCCACAAGAAGGGTTATCGTCTTCTGAATCCCACCTTTGAACTCCATGATCTCAGGGTGATGATAGACTGCGTTCAGGCGGCCTCCTTTATCACTGAAGAAGAAGCAAACACCGTTACCACAAAAATTAAGGGGTTAGCCCCGCAGCGTGAACGCAATGCGCTCTCCCGTTATGTAGAAGTTCGGGATAGAGTCCAGAGGGCAGAGGACAGCGTTTTGCGCAAGGTAGATATTATTCAAACGGCGTTACAAAATGAACGTCAAATCCGCTTTCGTTATTTCAAATACATCGCCAAACGTGGCAATCATAAAGAATACTACAAAACCAAAAATGGCGATGAATATATCACCATTCACCCATGGAAATTGGTATCTGAAAACCACTGCTATTTTCTGGAGCATTTCTCTGACAATGGCAGTCCGCTCGACCACGCGCTTCTTCCGTCACGCTTTGAAATTGTCCGCATGGAAAACATTGAGGTTCTGGGGGAACCACGAGAAAAAGCAGATATGCGCCGCCACACATGGGCAAGAGAATTAGCAAATGAAATGATGTTCGGGAAAGAGGTTCCTGTAACAATCCGGTTTCGCAACGGATGCATACAGGATGTTTTGGAAGTATTTGGCGCAGATATTCCTATCATACCGATTGATGATAAACACTTCAAAATTGTGATTATGTCCCAGATTTGCCCGGAAGCATTTACGAACTTATTGGATATTGGATGCTATGGGAAAGTTATCGCTCCACCCAACGCTGTAGAGGAAATGAAAAGATGTATCCATCACCATTAAAGTCTGCGGCAAGCAGCCATCGAACCTGTCCAAACTCAGTTAGATTCTTTTGCTGTTCCTGTGTCATCCCGTCATTCCAGCGATCACCCTCAGCGTATTTCTTGGGCTGGTATTCTGGTTCATCAGGTCCGAGAACAATCCTTGTGCAGTTCTCTAATGAATAACCTTTTTCACTGCCGTGAAAAATTCGTAATTCGCGGTTCTCATATCCACCAAATGCAATATCAAGATATCCACTCTTTCGGAAATCGCCAATCGCAGCGCCATGCGCGCGCACAGTTGGAAGAATGACTTTGTTCTTCTCGTCAAATCCGCATCCGCTGTTTCTGTAGATGTAGCTTCCATTATCCAGATGCGGTGCATTCGTGATATGACAAATCTTTACGAAAAAGATGAAGAACCCTATTACGTGCTAACTGAGAAAGAACTCTATGAGCTATATGCCGAGGAGCCTGAATTGGACGAGGAGATTCTTAAGCAAATGCTGCCAGATGACGCAGATTGGGATGAAGATATCGAAAAAGATAGAGAGATGTGAAAACACCTCTCCATTTGTTTATAGATGTTCAAAGATGATAAAAGATGCTCTATCACGCTCTCCTGAGCTTGCTTTTGGTTTGCTGTAATTGCGCCAAGGGAGAAAAGCGGTCATAGTTCTTTGAAATGTCCGCATCATAAATGGCACAATAGTGTTTGGTCATGGCAAGGGTAGAATGCCCCAGCAGCTTTTGAAGCATAAACGCATCCCCGCCACAGTCAACCAGATATTTACGGGCAAATGTATGACGAAACAGGTGAATGCTTGTCTTCTCCACCCCGCGAGAGCGATTATAGTGGGCAATGGCAAGACGCAGGGCATTTTCAGAAAGCATTTCCCCATACTGATTACAGAACAGATACTCCTCCGGTTCTCCCTTGCGTATCGTCATGTATTCCCGGAGAATGGAAACCATCTTAGAACACAATGGAACCACCTGAACCTTTCCGTTCTTCGTGTGCCAATACACAATCTGCCTCGCCCCCAAATCCACATCCCGGTTCTGAATATTCCGCACTGTCGCCGCGCGGCAGCCACTATTTAGCAGAAAATTGATAATGACCCAGTTTCGATATTCCGCAAAGGAACAATCCGATTTTGGCTTTTCAAGCAAAAGGGAAAGCTCTTCATCGGTATAGGTTTCCTTTACCGTCTCCTTGTCCTTCATATTGGGGATTGTCAGGTCAGCCCGTCCTTCCCTCTGGCACCAATTTAAAAAGGTTCTGAACACCCGCATATAGGTAGAAATAGAATTGTGCGCAAGCCCAGCCGCCCGCATTCCACAGACCATGCTTTCCAAGTCTCTTTTGGAGAGAGCTGCTATCGGTTGCTCAATATCCAGGTCGGGTGATAGCAGTCAGGTCACAAATGGTCAAGGGCAAGACGAGCGGCGTACCGCCGCCCTTGACCCTTTGCGCCCTGCCTGCTGAAAAGTAACCAAGGGGCGGTTAAGCCGCCCCCTGTAATAGATTTCTACCAGAGCCGTAAACAATTTTGCGCATAACTCTTGACACTACCAGTAACAAATAACTGGGTGCTTTTTTTGTTTCAGTGAAAAAGATTCCGGCATTCGATATGTTGTGGTAATGGTCTACAGACGCTGCCATTCATCAAAAAAAGGTTTTTGAACGGCAGCATATAGCATATTGCGCCAAATTATGGTATCATTCTCGCAAAGGCGCAAGGTCACGAAACAGGAAACGGAGGTACCAATCATGACATACACCCAACATTACGATTCCCCGTTGGGCGGCATTCTGCTGACCGCGGACGATGTGGGATTGACCGGGCTGTGGTTTGACGGGCAGAAATACTTTGCGCGGGGCTTGTCCAACGAACGCATTGAGCAGGAAACGTCCGTTCTCGCAGAGGCCAAGCGCTGGCTGGATATCTATTTCACCGGCAAAGCGCCGGATTTCACGCCGCCGCTACATCCCATCGGCTCTGCGTTCCGGCGGTCTGTGTGGGAAATTCTTTTGCAGATTCCTTACGGGCAGACCACGACCTACGGCGAAATTGCCCGGCAGCTTGCCAAAAAGCAGGGGCTTGAACGGATGTCAGCCCAGGCGGTGGGCGGCGCGGTGGGACATAACAAAATTTCCATCATCATTCCCTGCCATCGGGTGGTCGGCGCAGACGGCAGTCTGACGGGGTACGCAGGCGGAATCGGCAAAAAAGAAACGCTGCTGGAACTGGAGCGCGCCGACATGAGCCGCTTTTTCGTGCCAAAGAAAGGTACCGCGCTTTAACGGGTTCGACAAACGCTTTTTTCTGACAAAGACGATTGTATTTTTCCCGCGATTGTGATACAATCCGTGGCAAAGAAATCCTGCATACGGAGGCATCCTATGGAAGTCAGAAAATATTGTGAAGACGACGTTCCCGCCATGGTGCGCATCTGGAACGAGGTCGTGGAAGAAGGCGTCGCGTTCCCCCAGGAGGAATTCCTGGACGAAGAAAGCGGGCGTGCCTTCTTTGCCGCCCAAAGCTGCTGCGGCGTCGCCGTCGCGGACGGCAGGGTCGTGGGGCTTTACATTCTCCACCCCAACAACATCGGCCGGTGCGGCCATATAGCAAATGCCAGCTATGCCGTGGATTCCGTGTGTCGGGGCGAGCATATCGGTGAAAAGCTGGTATCCGACTGTCTCGTGCAGGCTGCGAAGCTTCACTTCCGGCTTTTACAGTTCAACGCCGTTGTGGAGAACAATATTCACGCCCGCCATCTGTACGAGCGGCTGGGCTTCACCCAGGTTGGAACCATCCCCGGCGGCTTCCGGATGAAGGACGGTACATATCAGAATATCTGTCTTTACTATCACGAGCTATAACGCGCAATCGGCGCGGCCAATTGGCCGCGCCGATTCAACTTTCCGTATTCTTTCGCCACTTACTCGCCCAGAAATCCGCGAACTTGCTGAACCAGGTGGACGGCTCCGTGTCGCCGCTGTAGACGTAGCGGGTCTCCAGGCCAAAGTTCACCGCGTACCAATCGCTTCCCCGGTTGTTGTGGATGACGGAGGTAATCTCCAGCTGCGTCCCCCTGGGCAGTGTCTGCACCGCCACCGACCTGGCGTCGGTCTCATTGCTGCAGGGCAGTGTCATCAGCTTTGTCTCCCGCACCGTCCACAGGGTTTCCCCCTGGGGGGTAAGGGGCTGCTCCGTGCAGAGCGCGAGATAATTTTCCGGCAGGGTTCTCTGGGAATTTTCCAGGATTCTGTTCACCGCATCCCAATTCTGATACAGGGCAAAGAGCTTGTTTTTCATCCGCTGACGGTTGACGACCGCCACGCCCACCTTCTGTCCCACGTCAAATTCGTCATAGAGCGTATAGTAGGTGGAATCCATCAGCTCCGTAAACTGGCCGAAGTCCCCGTCCCCCACCAGCATACACCCCGCCGACCACATTCCCCGGCCGGCTACGTGATTGCCGGTGCGGGTGTGGATGTTGATGCAGTCGGCTTCCGTGGTGACGAACCCCTCCGGGGTCATGTAGACCGCGGAAATTTTCTCGTCTCTCTCGCTGTCCCGGAGGTGCAGCGCCTCGTACGCGCCCATGTGCTTCACGGAATACAGTTCATAGGTGCCGTCCCGAACCGTGGCGGGGCCAACCTCGCCCACGTCTTCCAGCTCCCAGGCGCCGTATTCCAGGGGGCGATCCGGAATGGTGCTGCAATTCTGGTTGAAATAGACGATATACGGCTCCCCCGCCTTGTCCAGCCGCACCACCAGGCACACCGCCGAGACCCGGTAATAGGATAGATCCGTCAGCCTTCTGTCATTCAGATTGTCGGAGCAGCCCTCAAACAGGAACATGGCGCATTGCCCCTTCCGCAAAGCCTTCCACACCCGGGTGTTGGTGCGCATATAATAGTCGGTCAGCGTTTCCACGTAGGTTCGGTGATCGGCGTCGCGGATCAGCTCGGACAGATCGGGGCTGTAAGGGTCGCCCGGTTCGTAGGCAGCCGCCTCCGGCGCCGCTTTCGCCAACAGCGCCGCCGTCAGGAACGTGAGCAGCAGGCAGACTAGGATTTTCTTCATAGGGAAACCTCGCGTTTTGTTTTCTACTTTCTCCGTCAGTTTACCACTTTTCCGGGAAACCGTCAACCACGCCGGAAGCAAAAACGCGCCCCCTTGGCTCTCCCTCTGGGAGAGCTGTCACCGCAGGTGACTGAGAGGGCCTTGCACCCTTGCGTACCCTCTCCGTCTTCGCTTCGCTCAGCCACCTCTCCCAAAGGGATAGGCAAGGGGTGCTTACAAGAACAGGCACAGCGGATTATTCCGCTGTGCCTTTCACTGTCTGATGTGACCCGCCCGCTGCAACGCGCGGTATGTTTCTTCCGATTATTTTCTGACTTCCTTTTCTTCCTTGATCTGCGCCTGCAGATGCACGGACAGTACCGCGAGAGACGTCGCCATGTTCTCATACTGCACCAGGATGTTGGACGGCACGTCCAGATGGGTGGGGGCAAAATTCCAGATGCCCTTGATTCCACCGGCAATGAGCTGGTCCGCCACCTGCTGCGCCGCCTCCGCCGGAACGGTGATAATGCCCATCAGCACCTTGTGCGTGCGGCAGAAGTGCGCCAGCTGGGAAACGTGGTAGATGGGCTTGCCCTCTTCCGTCTTTTCCGCCTTGGGGCTTGCGTCGAAGGCCGCAAGAATGTTCAGGCCGTACTCGTTAAAGCCGCTGTAGCCCATCAGAGCCTGCCCCAGCTTGCCCGCGCCGATCAGCACGGCGTCGGTGGTGTTGTCATACCCCAGGAACTGCTCGATATCGTCGATCAGGGTCTCCCGCAGATAGCCGATCTTGGGGCGCCCCCCGTCGGAGACCATAGCGAGGTCCTTGCGAACCTGCACCTCTCCCATTCCCAGGGCGTTGGCCAGCGCCGTGGCGGAAATATGGGTAGGGGCGTTTTCCGGCATATTTTTCAGGTACGCCAAATACCCCGGCAAGCGTTTTAGAACCGATTTGGAAACTTTCTTCTCTTCCATAATAACCTCGATTATAATCGATACGAAATCATATCGATAATTTTTTTATCGATTATACCATACCGATTCCAAAAAATCAAGCGCAGCTTGTCTGACGGAGGAATTCTTTTTTCAGCCGAAGCATAATCCGCTTTTCCAGCCGGGAAATGTAGGACTGGGAAATACCCATTTTCTGCGCCACCTCCTTCTGGGTCAGCTCCCGCCGCCCCTCCAGACCGAAGCGCATCAGCACGATCTCCCGCTCCCGGTCTGGCAGGTCGCGGAGCGCCTGCCGCAGCACGCAGATGTCCACGTCCTCCTCCAGCGGCCGCATGATCATGTCCTCGTCGGTACCCAGGATGTCGGAAAGCAGCAGCTCGTTGCCGTCGCAGTCCATATTGATGGGTTCGTCCAGGGACACCTCCGTCTTCTGGTTGGCGGTTTTGCGGATGTACATGAGAATTTCGTTTTCGATGCACCGGGAGGCGTAGGTCGCCAGCTTGATCTTCTTGTCCAGCCTGTAGGTGCTGATGGCCTTAATGAGGCCGATGGTGCCGATGGAAATCAGATCCTCCAGATTGACGCCGGTGTTCTCAAACCGCCGGGCGATATACACAACCAGCCGAAGGTTATGCTCCACCAGCCGCTGCCGCGCGTCCTCGTCTCCCTGTTCCAGCGCCTGAAGGGTCTGAAGCTCCTCCGCCCCCTTCAGCGGTGGGGGAAGCACGTCACTGCCCCCGATGTAAAAGATGCCGCTTTCCCGAATCAGTCCCAGCTTGCGCAGAATGTCCAACAGCTTCATATGACCCCTCCTGTCAGTGCCTGATATACGTCTCCCCTGCCAAGTCCCTCCGCCGCAAAGGCCACCACGGCGCTTTGCGTTCGATTGCCGATTTTTACCCTGTCAAACCGCATGGCCAGCAGCATGTCCCCCGCCTGCCCCACCGCCCGGTAGGGAATCAGGCGAAGCCCCGGAACCGGACGGCACATCAGCGTTTTCAGGGGCGCGCGGAGCTGGTCCTGCGTCAAGCCTGTCAGCTTTTCCGCCACCTCCCCGGAAACCACCAGCACCTGCTCCCCGGAAATGGGGTCGCGCAGGGTGTTCCCGGAATCCCGCAGAGCGACGATGCTCACGGATTTCCCGCCGTAGGTCAGCTCCACCGGGACGTACTCTCTGCCCCCCACCCGTCCGCCGAAGGCCACGATACACAGCGCCCACACCCCACCGGCGGTGAGCAGCAGCGTCAGAAAATTCCCCCGGCCGATGCTCAATGACGCGCCCCCCAGCGCCATGCTGAGAAGCACGAACACGCCGCTTCGCTTCCAGGCGCTTTTGTCCCATCCGAAGGCGATGGCCGCCATCCCGGCCAGGCTGACGATCCGCCACAGAAGTCCTCCCAGGAACCGCAGCCGGGGCATCATGCACACCCCGCTGTAGAGCGCCCCCAGCGCCGCCGCGGCCGCCGCCCGGAGGGGCGACGCCGGAAAGCCCGACAAACGGTTTGTCCCCAAAAGCAGCAAAAAATCCACCAGAAAATTCAGAATTACCACCAGGTCCAGATAGATTTTCAACCCATCACCTCCAGCCGGTATGGCAAAAGTATACCCCCTCCCCCGGGAAAAGTCGGTCGCAACCATGTCCCGGGTTCGCCGCAAGTTTCCCCCGCCCCGCCGTCCTTTCGGCGGCATTGGCGGCAGGGGACGAAAAACCTCCGACATTAGCTGTCGGAGGCTAGACTGCCCCAAAAGGCCAGCGGCCTTTTGGGGCAAAGGGGATTGCAGGCTGCGGGCGGCTTTCCTCTGCGAGGCTCTTGGCAAGTCGACCTCTGCAATTAGCTATCGGAGACTTCTTTCCGCTCCACGGAGCGGATATTTTTTTCTGCCTTGAACCGGGGTGTCATCAGCTCGTGGCCGCAGCCCAGGCACCGCAGGCGGAAGTCCGCGCCGGTGCGCAGAACCAGCCAGCGCTTTTCCCCGCAGGGGTGGGGCTTTTTCATGACGAGAATGTCGTTGACGCGAATGTCCATGTCTTACTCCTTTTTGATGCTGTCCCAGTATTGTTTTGCCGCCTGTTCCAGCTTGTTAGGGCCGTATTCGTAATAGCGCGTGCCCGCCAGCTCGTCCGGCAGATACTGCTGCTTCACCCAGTGGTTGGGGTAGTTGTGGGGGTAGAGATACCCCTGTTCCCGCTCCATGGTGTAGGTATCCGCGTGGACGTTCTGCAAATGCCGGGGGAAATCCCCGGATTTTCCCTTGCGCACGTCGTCCAGCGCCGCATCAATGGCAAGATAGGCAGAATTGGACTTTGGACTGGTGGCCATCAGCACGGCGGCATCCGCCAGGGGGAGCCGCGCCTCCGGCATTCCCAGCTTCAGCGCCATGTCCACGCAGGCGTTGACGATGGGCAGGATCTGAGGATAGGCCAGCCCCACGTCCTCCGCCGCGACGCACATCAGGCGGCGGCAGGCAGAGGGCATCTGCCCGGCTTCCAAAAGCCTTGCCAGATAGTGACAGGCGGCGTCCGGGTCGGAGCCGCGGATGGATTTGTGGAGGGCGGACAGCAGGTCGTAATAGTTGTCCCCGTCCCGGTCGGCGCGGAGGGCGCTTTTCTGGGTGACCTCCTTGGCGTCCGCCAGGGTCAGAGGAAGTTTCCCG
>ENA-OWPN01002096-OWPN01002096.1-human-gut-metagenome-genome-assembly--contig:-NODE-2096-length-13616-cov-3.314800_pt1 | contig 13616 bp, 19 predicted proteins | sample MGYA00248266_ERZ651850 | MGnify/ENA primary metagenome ERZ651850 (study PRJEB26924, sample SAMEA4378296) | human gut metagenome | biome: human gut; feature: human-associated habitat; material: faeces... | reverse complement strand
CTATCGTGGTGAGGTTAGAGTTGGTCTAGCTAACGATGGCATTACACCCTATATTGTTCAACCTGGTGAAAGAATTGCACAAGCAATGGTTATTCCTTGCCCACAAGTCAATCTTGTTGAAGTTAAGGAACTTTCATCTACCGAACGTGGTACTGGTGGTTTTGGTTCTACTGGAAAATGAAACAGCTTTACAGAGAACTAGAGAACTACGAACGTTTCTGCTTGCAATTATCTACCGTAGTAAATAAGTATTGTGCAAAGCATAGCGATTTAGTTGGACAAATAGCTGAGCTTAGAGCAAATTTTGTTAGTCAGTCCAAAACACAATCCGTTGTGAGTGTGTTCGATTCCCCTATGGATAACATACAAGATTTGCAGTTGAGTAAAAAGCTATACCGACGGATCGCTATGCTTGCCCACCCAGATAGAGGTGGGGATTCTCTGTTGTTTAATTATGCTCATGCCCTTTACGTCTCCCATGACGTAACGGCACTGAGCCATTTATTAGAGTGTCTGCTTAATAACGACTTTGACTCTTATATGCAGTTTATACGGCAAAAGTTAAATGCATTGTATGAAGTTGCAAAAAGCAAGCCTTCGTATTTAATATTGTTAGCAGACAGCAAAGGACAGTATGAATTAGCAGATCAATTGTGTGTAAAATCACTAAGGAAATCAATAGATTTGCTTAAAAACAGTAGATAATTTGCATTTTTGCTGGAATTTGTGTATAATTACAGTAAATAATGGTTTTTACTTGGAGGACCTTATGTTAAAAAAGAAAGTTAAAAAGCCTGTTACTACTAAAAAAGTTGTGGCGAAGGCTACTACGAAAAAGGTTGTAGCAAAGGCTAAACCTGCTCCGAAGCGGGAAGTTAAAATGCCGAGCTACCCGGTGTGGACAGCTCCTGCAGACTTTAAACCGCACTTGTTAGAGATTGTAGTAAAAACTGACAAAGACGGATTGCTGGGACCTGGTATTAACATCACACGCTACCGTGGTCAAATTACCGATGATCCACGTAAAAAGTGGAATGTTGCTGAGTACGATTTGCAAACAGTTTTGGGTGTGTTGAGTCGTTTAAGCATGACGACCTACGTTACCAACGTCGCAAAGAGATTGCCAGCTAATACACGCTTCCGCATCGTTGTTCGTGTGTCTATGAGCAGAGCAAAACAAAACATGTTGACTTGTTCATTCAAGGAAATTGATCGTGTTGTTAAGCTCAAGTCTGGCAAGGTGAAGGTTGTTCCTTACGACAAGAAGGACCCAATCTATCGCAAGTTCCGCAAGTCTGCTCGCATTTTGCCCTCAGCCTTTGCTAACTGCTTGATGCCGCCTAAGAAAACCCGTCAACGTAAACAAGCGGAAGAGTAACTTTTGACTTGTAAAAAATTTGTGTGTATAATTCACAATGGGGAAACCCAAATTTTAACTAACCTATAGGAAGTTTATAAAATGACTAATAATCGTATTGTTTGCCAACTTGTTGCTAAATCTACTCAAAAGATTGACGGCAAGGTGAAAATTACCCGCGGTGGTATTATGGTCGATGGTACGTTCTTGCCAATGAATGTTGTTCAATTCGTGATTAACAACACGGTATTCTACACGAAAGGTTCTGTGTTGGGCGATATTGAAAGCGTTGAAGAAAAGAATGGCTTTACTACGTATCACTTGGCAGGTAATATTACTGTTACGGTGATTGCTAATGACTCTACGTATGTTGTTATGCCTAGGGTAACAGCTCCCGCTGAAGTCGAGGACGACGAAGAGGAAGTTGAAGAGGATTCCGAAGACGAAGAAATCGAGGACGAAGACGTCGAGGAAGAAGAAGAGTCCGAAGATGACGAAGAGGAGGAAGAAGAATCTGAGGACGAAGAAGAAGAGGAGGAAGAGGAAGAAGAATCCGACGAAGAGGAGGATGACGAAGACCTCGAAGATGACGAAGAGTCTGAAGATGAAGATGAGGAAGAAGAATCTGAGGACGACGACGAAGAGTACGACGAGGACGACGAAGAAGATGAAGACGAAGAGTCTGATGAAGAAGAAGATGACGACGAGTTTAATCTCTAATAGTTGATCCTCATAGGGAGACATGAATAGTGTCTCCCTATTTGACTATATACACAACAATGAAGCAATATCTGTATCTACCCCATGCTAAGTGTAAAAACTGTAAACACTTAGACGAATCTTGTGTTCGGTCTTATAAATGCTTTGATGAAAATTGCCCTGCGCATAGCATAGGTATAGTTGTTGAGGACTCTGTCTGTGACTTAGCGAATAAATATAAAACCGCTGTGGCTAACAGAGATTTGCATCAACTGCAATCAATCCTACAAAAGGTGCAGAGCAATGGTCGAGCTTTTGAATACAAATTCAAACAGGAGATTAAAAAATGATCACATTAGTTAGAAACCGTCAATGGTTGATCCCTTATACTGATGACGACATGAAAGTGTTGTTGACTTTAAACTTGAGACTTACTAAGTATGATGTGGATTACTTACCAACGCTTCGTTTAATTGCTAAGGCAAAAAAGGAGCAGGTACAGATATTGGACTTTAATAAGGTTGTTTTTGATCCGATGCTTAATAAGCTTGAAAAGTTTTGGTCTAAGGACGATCAAGTACTCAAGCTCGAACACAATCGAATTAAGCTTATTGGACCAAATAATAGTCACACGGTAAAGCGCCTGCAGAACATTGAAAATAAATTGCTAGCGTTTTTTGAGCGTTGGGGTTTTGACTTTGAGTTTATCCCTAGCGAAAGCAAGACTAAGGCAATGCTGACCATTGACTATATTTCGTCTAAGGAAAAGCTTCCAGTAATTATTAGTAATAACAGAGATAGTGATCCTGACTTTGATCCTGCAATTTTGCAATTTGGTAATTATAGGTTGCTTATTAATCGTCATAATGACTGCTTCGGATTGTCCTTTGAAGAGCTGTCCATGGGTGAATGGACTGTGGTACGTGGTATGCCGAAAGTTAGGGCAGATCAACTTAGCACATCACATTTCATTAGCACACTATTTGAAATGTTTAATGTGCAGAGCATTAAGGAGTAGACAATGACCAAAAAAGTTACTTCTAATGAAAAGACTAAGATAGAAAGTCGTAAGCAATATGCGACTGACCAACAAGTTTTTGCAATTTGTGTAAAAGCTTACAAGAAATACAAGAAAGCCTTTGATATATTAAAGGATAAATAAGGAGTAACTATGAATACCCTTGCCAAGTATTTTATTAAAGGTGAGCTAATTGAAGCAATGGCTCAAACGTACATTGATCGAGTAGCTAACTGTTCAATGTATGTTAACCCTGACATCAATCGTATTGGTAATGAATATTTCAAGTTCTGCAATAATGCCTCATGGAATAAAGCAACCAAGCTTTGTCGTATTTCATTTAATGAACCACGGTATGTAGTGCATACCAATAGTCGAAAAGTTGACCATTGGATTCTTACTGCCAAAGAAAAGAAATACTTGGTAAGAACACTGCTAAGTAAGTCGAAAAAGTATGTTGGACTAACTGTTTGGCAGGCGTTAATTGTTGACTATAATGCTGAACGATATTCATTTGATTTACAAGAGTGTAAAGATATTACGCTTGCAGTTCAGTATGGATTGACTGCAAAACCTGAACTCACCGAGTTTGAGCGTGCAATGTTGCATGCTTTACCAATTGATTTGCCAATGCCAAATTATATGAAGTTGAAAACAATATAAGGAACAGCTATGAAAACTAAATACGATAGCTCGTCTATTGACACATTACGATTTCCAGAATCAGTGAGAAAATCTGCGGCAATGTACCTGGGTTCAACTGATGAGCATGGTCGTTGGCTTATTGCTCGTGAACTTTTAGACAATGGCTTAGATGAGGCACTAGCTGGTCGTAACAGTGCAGTTTGTTTGGTTGAATCTAAAGATGGTTCTTATTGGGTGCTTGATAGTGGTGCTGGTATTCCTCAAGGGTTTAAGACTTTTGAGGTTAATGTAAATGGTAAGGTTATTAAGAACAAAATGCCTACCATGCAAGCCATCTTCAGTGAACTGCATACCAGTGGTAAATTTAGAGGTGAAGCTTATAAAACTTCAATCGGTACACATGGTATAGGTGCGAAAGGAACCAATGCCACGTCGGACTTTTTTGAAGTGTACACGTGCTTTGAACATAAGTGGTACAGCATTAAGTTTGAACGTGGTATATTGACCCAACCAGTTAAGCAGTTGGCTAAGGCGCCAAAAGGTCCAACTGGTAAACCATTAAAGAAAGGTACTGCAATTCACTTTAAACCAGATGCTACAATCTTTAGTGGTAAGTCAAATATCGACTTAAAGTTTGCCCATCAATGGGCAGAGATTACTTCATATTTGACTCCTGGTTTTACTGTGCTTATTGTTGATCGAAAGGGTAAACAAACTAAGTACTATTCAAAGGAAGGGCCTAGTGAGTACGTTACTAAGATTTTACAGCAATTAAAGGCTGAAGCAGAGCAACAACGATTCACGTTTAAGAATGAACTATGTGATATTGTTGTGGCATTTTCTAATGCGGAAGGGCTTAACATTCGTGGCTACACCAATGGGTTGTTTAACAGTCAAGGTGGTAAGCACGTGGACTCTGTGTGCAATGCTATACTTACTGCATTAAAACCTTTTGCTAAGAAGAAACAGACGCTGTCGGCTTATGACGTTAAGGAGGGGCTAGTTGGTATTGTGAACATGAAGCTACATAAAGCAGAATTCAGTTCACAGGATAAAGCACGACTAACGGACTTGCGTGCTGGCAAGGAATTTGAAGAACTGTTGGTTGATCAATTTACTAAGTTCTTTAAGTCCAATAAAGCCTTAGCAATGAGGCTGTGTGAAAAGGCGTCCAAGTTAGGAGCATTACGGACACAGTTTAAAGCCTCTAAGAAAGTGGTTCAAGCACTTAACCAAGTTAAGCGTAAAGGCATGCCTTCTAAGTATGCTCCATATGATGCTCGAACTAAAGTTCAAGATCGTGAACTGCTAATTGTTGAAGGTGAATCTGCATCTGGTGGTTTGAGAGAAAAGCGTAAGCCTTATCAAGCATTAGCACCTTTGAAGGGTAAGATAAGTAACGCCGCAAAAAATGGTCAAAAAGTTCTAGAATCGGAAGAGGTTATTATGATTTTAGGAGCATTAGGTTTTGATCCCAAGCTTGATGATCCAATGAAAAAGCTTCAAGTGCAAAAAGTTATTTGTTTAGCGGACCCTGACCCCGACGGTTGTCACATTAACTCTCTGTTGTTAACTTTGTTCTACAAATATCTGCCACAGTTGTTTAATGAAGGTCGGATTTTCGTTGCTGACGTTCCTGAATTGTATGCGCAATATAAGGACAATTTGGTGATGGGTGACACACTTAGTGAAGTCCAAGCTAAGTTGCAGAACTTGAAAGCACCTAAGACTACTCCAATACATCATATTAAAGGGTGGGGAGAAATTGATGCTTCTCTAATGGACGTGCTAGCAGTTAATCCTGATACACGTAAGTTAATTCAAATTAAGCCTATTGAACATCGAGATACAGTTGAGTTTGTTGCATGCATGAACGATGACGTAGCGTTTAGACGTAAGATGCTCAACTTGCCCGAATAACTTTATCTAGGAGTGTAATTATGCATAAAATCACCGTCGAATTTCCCTCATTGTGGATAAACGAACAAGAAGGTGGTGATCGAAATTATAAATTCTTTTATCACTTTCTTATCGAACTTTGCAATCTTGGGATTCCTGTAAATTTGCTTCGTCACGAATTTGGTGATGAAGCGGTTCAACGTAATATTGAACCAGGTGAATTTGTATTTGCTTACCATCACCATAATGATGCACATATAAATAACGTGTGGACTATTAAGGAAAGTCCGATCTTTGATTTGTATAGTATTGATAACTTTGGGTATAGTCGTTGGAGCAGTCTAGTCTGCAATGACTATTCCAAGGAAATAGCAAATATGGATGTCGACAAGTGTTTGTCCATTATTAAGCACTATGCACAAAAATTAAATGAAGGTAATTCAAAGTATAAACAGGCAGATACGACGTTCAACATTGATAAACCGTATATTGCTCTGTTTTTACAGTGTGCAAATGATGCATCCTCGGATAATCCCTGGTTCACAACGGACGAATTAGTTCTGAACGTGTGTGAACTGTGTGCATCAAATAACATACAGTTAGTCATAAAGCCACACCCGAAGGATACATCATGCCTTATACCTGCTCTTATGAATTATGTAAGGAACAAGTATGGGGCAGTGATAACTGATGCGAGTATAATAACTATTGCAAAACATGCTCGTGCTGTAGTTGCGCTCAATAGTGGAGCATCCTTTGAGGCTTTCTTATGTAGTGATGTTCCTGTGTATAATATTGCTCCATCAGAATGGTCTCCCGTTGTTAACATGACTCACGATTTATCCGATATTTTGGATTTTCGTAGGAATGACACACAATACACCATTCAGTATTGTGGATTTTTACTAAGTAAATTTTGGGTTAATGTTAATGATCGGAAAGCCATAGCGGACAAAATAAAATACGCTCTATCGTCCTATAAGGATATAAATGACGTTGACTTTCAGCGTGTATTACAAACTAAAGTAAGAAGCATACATGGTACTGTAGGACAAATGGAACGTGTGTTACATTCGTTCAATCAGGAGCTAGGAACGTTGGAAAAGCTATTGGACAGCAAAAAAGCTTAGATTTTTGGTGATTTTTGCATAAAAACAACACTTTTTAGTAAAAAATCACCAAAATTTGGTAAAAATTGCTTGCATTTGGTCATTTTATAGTGTAAAATATAAGTAAGGAAATTAAATAAACCGTTATTAAAAAGGAGAAAATTATGACGGAATTAGTTGCTAGCTTGAAGGAATTGGTTGCTCAAGTACGTAAGCTTGAATCTGAAAACCGCAAGTTGAATCGAATGATTGCTCGACTTGAATCTAAGGCGGAGAAACCTGCACGTGCAACCCGTACAGTTAAAAAGACTAAAATGGGTGCCCGTAAGGTGAAAGTTGCAAAGGTTCGTCCTGTTAAGAAGGTTAGCACGAAAAAGGTTGTTACTAAAAGCAAAAGGGTTAGCCCGAAAAGAACCCGCAAGGTTTCTTCGAGAAAAGTGGAATCATTCGAGCTTTAATATATAACATACTAGGGAGTAGTAAAACTACTCCCTAAATCCATATGTAGGAGTCTTATGGCATGGAATGTCTAAAATCCAAACTTTGTGATTTGCAGTCAATAGCATTGTACATTCCACAGAAGCAGAGAGTACCAACGCTACTTGTTTATGACTTACGTGGGAAATACTTAGGATCATTTTTGATTAGTCAGGATTGCCCTAAAAGTGAGAAAGGTTTAATGTACGTTGACTCTAAATTAAAACCTAAGCAAGTGCAAGAACTTTTGAACTTTGTAAATAAGAAGTATAAAGGTTTTGCTAACGGTTGGCTAGCTGTGCAGTGTGACTGGTTGCGATTTAACTATACAAGGAAATTCTTTTAAAGGAAGGTTACTATGTATGACGTTTATGCAATGTCAACTGTGTGTAAACCGCGTGACGGATACGGATTAATTATTTTTGTTAAGGGTGGTGATCACAATCCACCTCACGCACACATTACAGACTTAGATAATAAACTACTTGGTAAGATGATTATTACTAATGAAATACCTAGTAATACTAACCAGTTGTTTAAAGTTAAAGGTTCTACATCTAGTCTATCAACTAAGCAAAAGCAACAAATTATTGAATGGGCTAACCAGCAGTCAAAAAATAAGAAGTTTGTTGCATATAAAAACTGGGAAGTATTGCAAGGTGCTTGGGGATTAGAAAATGATGAACAAGATATTTTCCCATCAGTTAACGATTTAACTTTGACACTATAAAAGGATTTATTATGCAACAATATCTAAACTTATTAAAAGACGTAAAAGTTAACGGTTCATACAGAATGGATCGAACTGGTGTCGGTACCTATGCTGTATTTGGTCGTCAAATGCGATTTGCTTTGAAGAAAGGCTTTCCTATTTTGACTACAAAGAAAGTGCATTGGAAATCTATTGTGCATGAACTATTGTGGTTTATTAAAGGCGACACTAATATAAAGTATCTAAAGGATAATGGCGTTTCAATCTGGGACGAATGGGCTGATGCTAATGGTGACTTAGGTCCTGTGTATGGTGCGCAATGGCGTAACTTCGGTGCAGATGGATTACCGTTTGAGCATGAAGAAATACTTGAATATAAAGACGGTCAGCCTTTTTTAGCCCGTACTGTTGAAGGGGTAGTTAAGGGAAGTAAAGGGATAGATCAATTAGCTAATGTAATCGATCAGATTAAACATAATCCTTATTCACGCCGAATGATTGTTTGTAGTTGGAATGCAATGCAATTGTCTCGGATGGCATTGCCACCGTGCCACTGCTTATTCCAATTTTTCGTTGACAATAATAAACTGAGCTGTCAACTTTATCAGCGTTCGATAGCATGAGCGCCTTTTGTGAGTAATCACAATCGAAAACATACCTAAACGGGGAACGGATAAATTCCCAATCCCGTGCTAAATCTCCATATATTTATGAGTAAATGCCTAACGACTAACTGCGATGAGTGTAGCAGTGTAGGGAACAAGCTAATGGTTCTCGAAATGGTATGCTTCCTTAATGGAAGGTGATATAGTCTGATCTTTGTAGCGATACAAAGCTGTGTTAACTCACGGATTAGGTTTTGCGAACCTAGTTGAACATAAATGTCGGTCGATTGCTTCTTGGGCTTGCCGTTCAATATTGCTTCTTACTCATTGTTGACCCATATTATTGCTCATATTTGTAATTTAGATGTTGGGGAGTTTGTGTGGACTGGTGGTGACGTGCATATTTATGCTAATCACTTAGATCAAGTAGAAACACAACTGCAAAGAATACCTCGACAGCGACCAACGTTGCAAATTACAGATAAGCTGGATGAAGTTACTTTGCTAACTGACCCTTATAGCTATAAGCTAGATGATTTTAAACTGATTGGTTATGATCCTTGGCCAACAATTAAAGCACCAATAGCGGTATAGAACTATGACTGAATTATCTACGGTTCAAAAAGATGCGTTAGATGACCTAGCTTCATTAGGTTGTAATGTTGTGTTTGTTCAATATGATGAAGTGTTTATGGATTATCAATACTTTCATCTAGCATCTATGTATCCAAAGCTTCTTGATTCTCCTGTTACTATTCACGTGCAGGAAGATATTGATGGGCAAGGGTATATGAGTGAGCTATTGTTCAAAGTTGAATATGAGTTTAAAGAACATGATTCACTAAAAATGGTTCAGATTGAGCAAGCCATAGTAATGGTCTGTGATTTAAAACCATTGATTAGTACATTGATTTATTATGGGAGGACTACAAAATGAATCAATTAAGTCAAAAGCAATTAGACGATCTTTCACAATTCCTTATTGTGAATGGTCGAGATTTATCCGACGCTGGTATCCAAAAGATTAAAAACTATTTAACTGCTATGTTATTTAATGGCTGTGATAGTACAATCATTAGACAGTTTGTAGCGTCTAATAAAAAGACCAGAATTGGTAATAAGTTCTGGGGCTTGCTTCGTTCCATTAAACTTGATAAGAAGATGAATAGATCACAGCTTAGATATGTTCTTCAGTTAATCATTGTTGAATAGCCTGTGGAGTGTAGAAATGAAGGTTAACGCCGTATTAAATCCAAATCAACAATACGAGGCTTTTGCTTATAGGCATTTCGGGTGGGTTGTGATTGAACAGATGCTTGATGAACATAACCCATGCCGTGGAGCTAATTTGATGTACTTAAACAAGTACTATAAGGTACTTGATAAAGTCAATGAGCTTAACTTGAAACTTATGGTAAATAAGTTGCATGCTAGTGGTGCAATTGACATTAGAATTATTACTACAGATAACGATAACCTTGTGAGTGCTGTAGTCGACTTTGAAACTGCGTTCACTCTTAGCAAGATATTTAATCAATTTGGTTTTCTTGCTGAGTCAGACGATATGTACTGGGGTAAATGGAAAGCGTATGACAGTTGCCCATTTCCTGGCTATTATTATAAGCATTTTGCTCAGCCTGTTTGTTTTGGTAACCCTAAGCCTTTACATCAATATGATGCCTCTTATGGTAGAGATGAAGTAGTTGCGCAATTTTACGCCGCAAATATTATTGGTGAACAAGACGCTACTAATCTCCTTGTTGATTGCACAGATCGAACGTTAAGGCGTTGGTTAAAAGATTCAAAAACTATTTATACCAATGAATTACTAATATCTGGTAAACCAATTCATTCAAAGTATAGGTAATAATTATGCAAATTACTAGTAGTTCAATGTCGAGAATTGTTTCATATTTGGAACGATTTGACTGTGGCACGATTAGTGCTTACCGTGGATATGAAGGACAAATTATTCAACAGTTAGGCACTGATGCTTTTAAACAAGCTTTAGAAAAAGACTCTCATGCTTTTGATCAATATAAAGTTAAGCAGGCAGTAAATAAAAAGAACAGTCAATTGCTCAAGCAAAAGTTGCTGTCCTTAGGTTATGGTGTAATTGCTATCTATGGTGTTTATAAGGAACTTGGTTCACCAGCTGAATCAAAGGAAAGTTCTTGGTTTGTTTTTGACTATAAGCAAAAAGGAACGCTAAAGAAACATTTATTGTACTTAGGTAATCAATTCGAGCAAGATTCCATTACCTATGCTAATGCTGGTATGGACTTTGATTTGTATAACACTTCACCGTTCAGTCGTGAACCTAATAAGGCACTACATAAAGCACCAGGAGAAGTTGTTCAGCAATTTAAAGGTTACGGTGTTGGAACTAGTGAACAACAATTTTTCTCGCGACTAGGTAATAAGCAGTTTTATTGGAAGGACTACTCTGTTGTTGAAGTTGATTCCTCTACTGAGAAATCAATGATCATTGGTTACACACAACCACAAGCAATTGTTGGATTTAGGTCAGGTGTTTTGCAGGCCTGTATATGGACTAATGCACTATATGATGAACGGACTAAGGAGCTAAACAATCTTGGTATTAGCTTTAACAGTGATACTGTGACTACAGGTTCTGATTATTATATAGAGCCAAGAAAGGAGTGACAATGACTGGATTAATTAAACGAGAATCCCTTGCTGATTTTGGCATTCGTAATATCACGACGTATGCAACCGAGGTTAATCTTGATCGTGCCGTCCCTGAATTGTATGATGGCTTAAAACCTGTGCTACGTCGTGTTGCGTGGGCAATGAATAGCTATAAATCAGGGGAACCAGTTAAGGCAGCCAAAGGCGTAGGTCTTGTTATTGGTACCTATCACCCTCATGGTGATAGTTCTGTCTATGGCGCTATGCAGACAATGGTACATAATAACGTACCACTGTTAGAGGGTATTGGTAATTGGGGTGGTTTATTAGACCCTGCGGCCGCCTATCGTTATACGAACTGTCGATTATCAAAAGTTGGTCAGTCTGTTTTTGATACGAACTATATTTCAGTTACAGATATGGTCCCCAATTATGATGACACGACAAAAGAACCCGTGGTGTTGCCAGTACGTTTACCATTCTTAGTTCTTAATGGTGCGGAAGGTATTGGTGTAGGTATTACGTGTAGTATTCCTACGTTTACTCTTGAATCAACGTTGACTGTTTTAGAGCGTATCTTTAAAGGCGAAAAGCTCACTGGCTTAGATTTTGCCAAAACTTTAAAAGCAAAGCAACATTGGGGTGGTCACTTAGTTAATACTAAAGAAAATCGTCAACAGTGGATTCAATTAATGAACACTGGTCGAGCAAAAGTTCAGTTCCAATCGACACTTGAAGTTGATGAAGCTAAAAAGACGATTACGATTAATGAATGGCCTGGTGTAAATCCCGAAAAGCTTGTTCAAAAAGTGAGATTAATGCCTGAATGTCAACGTGCGTACAATTCAAAAGGTAGTACGACGTTTACTATTGAATGTAAAAAGGCATATAATGCGGTACAATTTAAGGACTTTGTGGCAAAGGTACAAAAGCTTGCAACATCAACAGCTAGCTATCGGTTTAATTGTACTCATAGAACGGCTAAGACTGTCGATGGTGTTACGACTTATCACACAGAGTTTTTGGCACTATCTGTTAAAGAGTTCTTTTATCGTTGGGCTAAGTTACGGTTGCTTCTTGAAAAGAAGAGTTTGGAATACCAAATTGGTAAACAGCAACAATTAATTGATTATTCCAATTTGTTAATTTATGCCTCGACCAAGCTTGATGTAATTTTTAAAGCTCTTCGTCAATCGGATAGTCGGACGTACTTAGTAAAGCATCTAAAGATCAATGAACAGCAGGCGGATGCTATTTTGGACTTAAAAGTGCGCAAGTTGTCCAAGCTAGATCAGCAGGAGCTTAAACAAGTGTTAAAACAGCAACAACAATATATGGGGCAGTTAAAGCAGTACTATAAACGTCCCAAAGCTAAAATAATTAGTGAGTTTGCACAGCTAAAACAGCTAGTGGACAGTGATTTACAGCAAAAAGCCAAGCGCCTACAGCAAAAGTTGGTAGTTAAATAGTTACTTTAGCTGTTTGTTGCATAAGAGCAACACACTTTTTATAAATTTTTGGTAAATTTTTGGTAAAAAGTTAGCTTTTGCTCTTGCAAATTAGCTCACAATAGCGTAAAATAATAATAAGGGAATCGGTTGTAAAACACACTTACAACACAAACAATTTAAACTACTACTTAAAGGAAAATTTAAAATGACAGTTGCTCAAAATTTGAAGGCCATGATCGCTGAAGTTAGCAAGCTTGAAAAGGAAAACGCTCGCTTGACCAAGCAAGTTGCTAAGTTGGAAGCTAAGGTTGGTGGTGCAAAGCCTGCTAAGGCTGAAAAGGCTCCTCGCAAGGCAAAGGCTGCCAAACCCGCAAAGGTTGCTCCTAAGGCTAAGGTTGCTAAGAAAGCCCCGAAGGTTGCTCCGAAGGCTAAGGCTGCCAAACCCGCAAAGGTTGCTAAGAAGGCTCCGAAGGCTAAGAAGGTTGAAGCTGATTCTTTCGAGCTCTAAAATTTAATAGAAATCGAATGAATATGGGGAATTAAGGAAACTTAATTCCCCTTTTGTGACATATAGGAGCAATTATGGACGATTTAAGAATTGTCAAGCGTCAATTAAAGCTCAATAAGTTAAATGCTTATGCCAATTTTGTTGGTAAGGCAAGAACAGCTATTAATCAAATCCATACATTGGATCGGGCTAAACAGGGTCGGTTACTTCAAGCAGTTCTGAAAAAATTGAACATCATTGAAGTTCCTGTCGGTTATAAGAAGTTAAATGCTTCTTTAATCAATGAAACCAAGGGACTAATCGACGGCTACAATGATGGTCTTACAAAGGAATTGACACAGACACAATTTAGTGCCGTGTATGCAACGGTTAAGACAAAGGCACGGGATATTGAAGACGAAATTAAACTCTTAGAAGCTGGTATCGAAGAGTTTGAGTCTGAAGCTGACAAAGAAACCACTCGCATTTTAAAGCAAACCAATAA
>ENA-OWPN01002088-OWPN01002088.1-human-gut-metagenome-genome-assembly--contig:-NODE-2088-length-13725-cov-4.418435_pt1 | contig 13725 bp, 12 predicted proteins | sample MGYA00248266_ERZ651850 | MGnify/ENA primary metagenome ERZ651850 (study PRJEB26924, sample SAMEA4378296) | human gut metagenome | biome: human gut; feature: human-associated habitat; material: faeces... | reverse complement strand
GTGTTATCGTTGGATTGCAGGCTTCTGTAACCGGAGCTACAATGGGTCAGTCTGTTAACGATATTACCACTCAGTTTGGTAAGATCAATATCAAGAATGACAAGTTCTTTGATGAACGTAAACCGATTTCCGTTGCTAAGGGTGCAACATCTCCCAAGGCTCCGGTTACTCCTACAGTCTCTATTGCTATTAAAGTTAATGCAGGTGATACTAAGACTCGTTTCACAACCGAACAGGCTGGATCTTATGGTTACTTGGTAACTGCTAAGAATCGTTACGGCGAATCAGCTCCTGTAAATGTTACTACTGTAGCTCAGGCTGTAGCAGCTGGTGAATCAGTAGAATTTGGTATTACTGCAGGTGCAGGTGGAGCTTACGCTGCAACTTGTTTCGTAGTTTATCGTACTAAGAAAGATGCCGCATTGAATAGCACTACTGAGTACTTCCCAATTTTCGAAGTACCTGTTTCATCACTGACCAATGGTTATGACGGTGGTGCAGCTGGTTGTCTGAGATATCGTAACCGTATCATCGCTGGTACTAAGTCAGCTTTGGTATATTACAATGATAATCAGATTAATGAGTACTTACAGTTTGCAGATACTATGAAGATGGATTTCGCAATCACAGCCCCGAGCCGTCGATTCGCAATCTTGAATTATGGTACTCCTGTATTGTATCAGCCTGCTAAGATCGTTCGTATCGTTAATATCGGTGAGGAAGGTCTTTAATAAAGAATAGTTAAACGATGTTGAAAAGGGAGGAGAACTAAATAAACTCCTCCCTTTTCTTCTTAAAAGAAAAATCATATGAAAACAGTTAAAAGTAGAAAGTATTTCAATCAACGCTTGTGTTTGAATAGTGGTGTTATTGAGTTCAAAAGCGGCGTAGCTCATATTGAAGACGAACAATTTGAAGAAATTATTTCGCGTAAGCTTCCTAATATCTATGAAGAGGGTAAAGAACCTGAATATCGTACAAAGATTGAGGAAAAACTTCGTGAAGAGGTGAAAGAAGGAAATCAGGAATTTCTTGATGAAATTAAACGTTTGAAAAACGTTATTCATGCGCAGGAAGTTGAATTGGGTAAAAAGGATAATGAAATTGCAACTTGGAAAAAGATTGTCGATGATATGAAAACCGCAGCTGCCTCCAATGTTCAAAATATCTTAACTCAAGAACCTGTTAAGGAAGAAGTTAAACAAGAAGAAAAATCTGAAGAAGGTGATATTCTTGCAGAATTTCGTAAAGAGTTAGAAGCTAAAAAGAAAGAGGAGATTGAAGCTTTTGCAAAATCAGAAGATGGCGGTAGTTTTACAGATGAAGATCTGAAAGGAAAAACCAAAAGCGCTATCATTGAAATGATCCTCGAAAAAGCATAAATTTATGGGACAACTAACGTTTACAATAAAGTATAGAAAGAATACAGGGTTAGTCTTCTCTGTTTCTGATATATGGGCCTTATACCTTTACGGAGTAAAGATACAGGGAGGAGAAGGTACTGCCTTTTCACAGCAACAAATGCTCTATTATATAGAAGCAGCACAAAAGCAAGTGGAAAATTGGTTTAATCTTCGTTTTGTAAAGCAGTTAGTTGATCAAACCATAACTTATTATCGTAAAGATTATTGGCAGCAATTTCCTATCTTAGATACAAATTATCCTGTGCAGAACCCACCTCTATCAATGATAGGGATGTTGAATAAGATGGAACAAATAATTTACCCACCGGCTTGGTTATCATGTGAATATGATACTGCAATGAATCAGGGTAAGCGAAGGATAAGCGTTGTACCTACAGGAGCATCCACAACTCAAGGTAATGCAGAAGTGATATTGATCGGGATCACTTCTCAAGTAGGCATGCAACGTTTTGATTACATTCCCGATTACTGGAGAGTCCAATATATTACAGGTTGGGACTTAGATAAGTTGCCAATGGACCTCTTGAATATAGTAGGAATGTTAGCAGCACTAGGTCCGTTAAATATAGCAGGAGACTTAATTCTAGGAGCAGGTATTGCTAGCCAATCTTTAAGTATCGATGGTTTAAGTCAAAGCATCGGCACAACTAGTTCAGCAGAAAATGCAGGTTATTCTGCACGAGTAAAACAGTATATATCAGAAATAAAGGATACAACTAACAGAATTAAGTTAGTTTATGATCAACCTAAATTCGCAGTATTCTAATGGCAAAAAGTATCTTACAGCAGACACCTCCACCTCTGACTAATTTTAGTCCTGAGTTTAAACTGGATGAATTTAATTCAGCATTATGGCGAAAAGGCTATGATGTTAAATTGGAACATGCTATAAGATGCCCGTGTCATGGAGATCATCCTTTACCGGATTGTCAGAATTGTTTCGGGACTGGTTATTTTTACACTGATCCTATTATGACGAAAGGTTTGATTACGAATATCAATCAGATCAATCAATATAAGGTATGGTCAGAAGCTTTACTTGGCACGATTGCGATTTCAGTAATGGATGTTAATAAAGGAAGTATCTCTTATTTCGATAGAATAACTTTTACAAGTGAGTATTCTTATTACAGCGAAGTCGCTGAGATAAAACGGTCTAAAAACGATGTTTACTTTTGTTTTACGACATATAAAATGGTTGACTTATTAGCAACCTATATGTTTATAGGTTCTGATACAAAACTGCTTAAAAACACTCAGGTACATGTAAGCTCTCTTAATCCTTATTGCTTAGTAATAGAAGGAGGACCTGAGACAAATGGTTATCTTAGTATTTATTATAAACATTGCCCTGAGTATCATGTGATAGATCTAACACACGAAATAAGATCTTCTTGGAAAAATAACAAAGAAACAGGAGAAGCTGAAAAAATTCAACTTCCTTTACAAGCAGTGGCGAGACGTAGTCATTTGATTGCAGTAGATAAACCTAATTTCGATGGATCAGGAGTAATAATTAACGATGGAGTGTTAACATGATACCACCTATAAGGATAGACCTTACTGATGTAGTTGCGGAGTTCAATTTAAATGAAAATGCTGCTAATGCATTGGGATCTGCTATAATAAATAAAGTAGCAGAGGAATATACTTTTAGATGGAATAAACTTGTTGACACTGAATTGAGGCAATCAAGAGAAGCATACAGAAGAGCTATGTATGTTGAAAAGGTGTCTCCGTTAGAAGTTGTTTTTGGTTTATCTGTAAAAGAAGATCCGCTTCCTATTATGGTTGAAGAAGGATCTTTACCTTTTGATGAAAAAATAGGTTTTGAAAGGTCTGCGAAGAAGAAAATTCCTTTAAGCGGTTTAGGTTGGTATTTAACAGTACCATTTCGTCATGCAACTCCTCAGGCAATCGCAGATTCAGGAATATTTAGTTCAGTGATGCCTCAAGAGATCTATGATTTAGCAAAGAACTCTGAGAAGCCTCTGCAAAGAAAACAGTTACCTCCTGCCCATCAAATTCCCGGAACAAGAAAAGAAATAAATATTCCAGGATTAAAAGTTCCTGAATATATGCATAAAGCTGCTAAATATGAAGGCTTAGTGAAAGTGGAAGCTTCTAGTTCTCCTAATGAAAATCGTAGCACTTATATGACTTTTAGAAGAGTCAGCGATAAGTCAGATCCTAATTCATGGTGGAATGGAGGTGTCACTGCCAAACGTTTAATGGATAGGGCTTTAGAGATCGCACAGATAGATAAGGTTGCAGATATGGCTATAGATGAAGTATTGGAACAAATTTTAAAATAATGTTATTATGCTACAGATAATTCAAATGAAGGATATTATAAATCAACTGTTGAGATATATTCCAGCTGATTTTGAAAAGTATAAAAACGAAGAGGAAAAATCTTTCCTATATCAATTGCTATATGGAAATAAAGATGGTAATTTTGATTTTTATGAACAGGCTAAGAAATTATATACTCGACCAGAGGATAATCCTCGTAAGATAGAAGTTCGCCTTGAATTTCCTAAAGATAGAACAGGTTTGCCAAGTTATGTCATTCGAGAACCAGGAAAGAATAAGAACGAAGCAAATAGTATTGGGAAAATGACTGGTTTACAAACTATTAGTGGAGGATATCAAATTCGAGATAGTAGGGAATATAATTTTGATGTTATGTGTTTATCCGATAACATATTGGAATCAATTTTGATGTCAGAAGTTCTCTATGCACTTTTATTAGGGGCATATAATGTACTCTCTACTATGTTTATGAAGATTGATTTCAATATGACTGAAATTATAGCAGAACAGTCTTTAACCCCAACTCCAATTTTCTTTAGATCTTTACGTATTGACCTTGCTTCAGATGAATTAGTTTCTACTTTAGTAGATGAAGAACTTTTGCATAAAATTGCTTTTGAGGATGCCGGTATTGAAGCTATTGAAGGGAATAATTATCCCCGTTTAGGTATTCCGGGTGTGGAATCTGAGATTATTTAAAAGTTTGGTTAAAAATAATTTTGTAAAGATAAAAATTAGAATTATATTTAGGTCTTGAATATAATTCAATTAGTCCGTGAAAAATTAAATAAATAATAAAATGGCAACTAGTTTTATTTTTAATAATAAGCAAGTAATTCTTCCTGGTGCGTATAGTACGATCATCAGTGGAGAAACAGGGCCTGCAAGACAATTAGATTATGGCAAAGTACTCGTAATCGATACAGGCACCTTCTCTGCAGGATTTGGCGGAGGCGCTGGTATTAATGGAGAAAATACTAATGGTCAGAATGCTATCTATACATTTGATAATATTTCAGATTTCCGTAGCTTCATGAAAGGTGGTTTATGGTGGAGAGCTGCAGAAGCTTTGTTTGCACCGGATCCGACCAATCCTGATTCAACAGGTATCTCAGAATTAGAATTTGTAAGAGCAGCTACTACTACAGGAGCAACTTTAACTTTCGAAACCACTGCAGGTGGCAAGTTTGTTATTAAGACGTTAGATGAAGGTCTTTGGGCAAATGGTGAACTTTTCGGAGATACTAATATCCTTACCAAAGGTTATGGTATGACTTTTGTTCCGGGTGTTGAAGATACAGCGAAATGGATTCTTCAGATTTGGCGAGGTACTTATACAGGCACATATGCTGGAGATGGTTTGCCTTACGGTGATATCACTGCAGAAAATGCAGATCCTATTCTTGTAATTGAATCTCCTGAATTTGGAACTATTAAAGAATTGATAGATTGGGCAACCAATGATTCAAACTTTAGTTTAGGCTTTGTTCTTGATCCTACTTCTGAAGTGAAGGGTGAAGGTACTGTAGCACAAGCTGATATCACCACTGCATTAGACGGTAAGCCGTATATTCTTGCATTGGGTGCAACTGAATCTTTTGATGCAGATGATTTCCAAGCTGTATTGGAACAGATCATAGGTTTGGATTATAGTAATGTAATTCTTGACCAAGTCGGTGCTAATGCTAACTCAGCTACAACTCGTGCATATTTGACTCATATGAATAACGATGCTAAATTCCCTCATTTCTTGTATGTTGCAGGATATGATAATGCAGCTGATTTTTCAAAAGAGATCACCCTCGCACAAGCTTTCAATAGCTGCTATGTTCAATTAGTTCATGGTGGTGTTGGAATTGTATCTGCATTTGATGCACAGCGCGTTCGTTGGTGGCCAGCTCTTTACAATACTTGCGCAATCGTAGGTAGAGTTTCAGGTAAGGCTCCTTACATTCCTGTGACTTTTAAATCAATTGGTGTAGATAGAGTTAAGCATATTCTTACTGAATCAGAACAGAAGAAAGCATTGAAATATGGTATTCTCGTTACTGTTTTGAATAGTTATTCAGGAAGATTTAATGTTTTGCAAGGTGTGAACACTTTGCAAGATAATGCAAATCTTTTCAACGCTAAAGGTCAATCCTATTCAATTCAATTTATGAGAGTTGTTGCACAGATTAATAAAGAATTGATCGTGAATGCAACTATCGATTTGTTGGGTCAGGAAAATGGTGTTAACGCTAACACTCTTTCAGCAGGTGCTGTGAAAGATTGGACAGTGACTTATCTGCAATCGCGTGTAGCGACTAACTCACAAGATAATTTGTTGTTATCTTTCCGTGATGTAGTTACCACACGCAAAGAAGATGCTTATTTCACTACATATAAGATTGTAGTAAATAATGAAATCACTAAATTGTTCTTCACAGGATATTTAATTCGTGGATAATTTATAAAAGGAAAAGATTATGGCAGTATTTACCTCGCCGAAGGCATATATTAAAATAGACAACAAAGTTGCAGGTTACGTACGTAACCTGCAGTTTGCCGAGAATATTACTCGTGCAAATGTTCAGGGCTTAGGAAATCTTTTGTTACAAGAAGTTCCGCCTGTAGGTTATCAATGTACGTTTACTGTAGATCAGTTCTTTATCGACTTTAAACAGCCGGTAATGGAAAGCATGATGCATCGTTTAGGATCAATCCAAGCAATCGTTGATACATTAGTTTTAGGTGAATTGAGTTTCGCTATTGCTGTATATCAAAAAACGATTCTTGCACAAGATTCAAATACAAAAATGGTGACTCAAGTTGATCCTACAGGTCAAACAATCATTCTTTTGAACCCGTGTTTTGTAAACAACCAAGCATTCAGTTTAGCTGAGAGTGGTGTAGCAGGGTACAATATCAGTGGTTTGTATTTGAACCCGATTTCAACACTTGAAATTTAATTCGTAAAATAAATGGAAGATAAAATCGTAAAAGTATTTGGAAAGGAGTATAAAGTCTCCTTTCCTAATGTAGGTCAGTATTATGATATTGAGGCAATGAAACAAAGTCTCGGTAAAGGTTTTTATAATACTATGTTAGGGAACGTTACTGTATCTGCACAAGCAGCATTGGATATGATTGACGCGGAAGCAACAATTACAATTTTAATGCCTGATTTGGTTAAAGATCTTAAAGTGGATCGCTTCAAAGATCTTGGAATCAAAGATTATATGCAGATTAAGCAACTCTATGATCAGGAAATTTTCCCATTTTTAAAAGAGGTTAATAAAATCTTGAATCCTCCCAAAACAGAGTAAACTGATATGAAAACCATTGATGAAATACGTACTTTTATGATTCAATGGAATAATAAGTTCCCGATTGATTCTTGGTGGCGGAGAAAACATAACATAGCTTTCATGTCACCTGAACATCGGGAATGTTCTTTTATAGCACAACTAATGGAATATGAAGAAGAGCAATTATTTATGAAAGCTCGTCAGCAGAAAGAGAAAGAAGAGAAAAACGAAGATCCTTATATTCCTAATATTGGTCAATGGCTTAAAAGTGATAATTCCGATGAAATTGGTGTTAATGATATCGAAGCATTCCGAGAAGAGGCAAGGCTTATGTATGAAAATGAAGAGTAACTATGGCTGAAGATAAAAGAGTTAGAGTCACCGCTGACGTCTCCCCGTTAAGACAATTAAGAGAAGAGGCACTTTCTTTGTATAGAGAAATTGATCAAGCCGCTGCTCATAATGATCAAACTGTTGATAAGAACTTGCAACAGTTAAGAGAACAACTCTCTTTAATGGAAGATAGAAATGAACTGGAAAAGATCTTAGTTGATTTAAGAAAACAAGCTGCAGATCTGGTCATTCCAGCGATGCCTTCTACTCCTCCAAATCTTATAGATATTCCTTCTACTCCATTATTACCTTTACCAAAGCCTGATCAAATTTATAATCCTGGTATTATCGATAAGGAGTCAGGGACTATTATATGGGACGTACCTCAAGAAGAGAAACCTCAGCAAGAAAAGAAAAGAAGAGGGAGACCTAAGAAAGAAAAACCTTCCGAACCGTCTGTTGAGATTGAAGAAGGCACAGAAGAAGAGTCTTCTGAAGAAACGGTCACTCCTAAAGAAGGAAGAAGAAAGAAATCAAAGACTCCTAACTCGACTAGAGAAATCTTACAGGAGATTAATCGTCATGTAGAGAGTATTGATGAATCCGTTACAAAGGTAGATCGTTCTAAAAGAGAAATTGATGAATCTCATAATATTGAAAATAAAAGCGAAAATATTGTAAATAAAGAGGTTCAGAACGAGATTGAAAATAAAAGTGAACATATTGTAAACATTGAGAGAGATGTTGAGAATGTAAACGAAAAGCCTTCTGATAAAAAACCTGAACCTCCTATAGAGGATAAGCGACCTGTTGAGGATGGTGAAAGAAGACAAGTCGTACAGAATCCAAATGCTGTTCCCGTTAATGTTGAAGTTAATCTCGATACTAATGAAATAATCAAAGCTATTGATTCTGTTAGATCAGCAGTTGAAACTGAAAGTAGGGAAATAGTTAAGGCTGTTAAAAACATTAAACTTAAATTACCTCCAAAAGCCACTAAAGCTACTGGTGATACAAGGTATCTATCTACTATGACAGATTCTATTTCTAGAATAGAAGATGAAGTGGCGGATATAGCTAAGATTTTGGCAAAACGAATTAATAATGATGGTAATACAAATACACCACTTCCTCCTATTCCTGGGGATACTTCAGGAAACAGGAGCGGAAGTACATTATTAGCCGGCGGCGGTGGTTTATTAGCCGGCATCGCTATTGGCGCTTGGTTAAATCAAATAAAGAACTTATTGGCAGACAGGTATTTTAGAAATCAGTCTGCAGGTTTGAGATCTGAATATCAGGGTACCGTAGAGATGGGTGCTAACTTTACAAGAGTTAGAGCTGCCAACGAAGCTGATATGTACAGATGGATTCCTTTTATAGGAAATGTTATCGCAAAAAGTATTGAGTTGCCTGCTAACATAGCAGCTGAAAGAATGGTAGCTACCGTTCAAAAGTACTTTGAAGCAGAAAACAGAGTTACGCCCTACGCACAAACATTTGGTTTAAGTACAAGAGAATCGATGTCAGTAGCACAAAGAGAAGGTGCTTATGCTGCTAATGCATTGGGAATGGACGTAGGTTCATATTTAGAAAGAAGAGCTGACCTTGCAAGAGCTGCAGGCGGTAGAGCTCCAGGCGGAGATGAATATGATCCAACAGCTAGAAGGGAGTCTCAATCTTTAATGGCTGCAGAACGTTTATTTGGTTTATCTGCAAGTTCTGTAAATAGATTGCAAGGATCTATGCGATTTGGAGATGAAAATAATTCTTATGGAGGCTCAGCTGTTATTAGATTGTTCGAAAGAACAATGAAAGAGTTACAACTGCCATTTTCAGAGATAGTTTCTACTATGGATGAATCTTTAGAAACTTTCAGTAAGCAAGCCGATCAAATTCTTTCTAAAGCAGGAGAGTTCGATGCGGGTAAAATTGCTGCTGTTTTAACAGGCATTCGTGCTGCAACAGGTATGCAAGGACGTCAGTTGGAAAGAGTTCAAGATGCATTTTCAGGAGGAGGTATGTCTCAAGATGAAGTTACAAGAGCATTGCTTTTAAGAACACTGACTAATCAAGATAAATCTATTTCGACTTTTTCTAAAGCGATGTCGAAATTAGAAAAGATTCAACAAGATCCTGAATTAATGAGAGACTTCCTATTAGATTTAAGAAGTCTTACTCAGAATAATGAACAGTTTATAAACGTTTTAAAAGGTGTTTTCCCAAATCTATCGTATAATGACTTGAGAGATTTATTTGCAAATGAAACGAATATAGACAATAAAATAAACGATTTATATGATAAGGTTGGTATAAAGAAAAAGGAGATTGATGAAAACGATAGAGCTGCTTACGAACCGACTGCGGCACAACAAACAGTAGGAAGTGGTCAAAGGATTCAAGCAAGTGATACTAATAGACAAATAGGTCAAGGCGCACGCAGTTTGAAGGATATTTTAGAATCTATCGAAAAAGGTGTTAATGGTATCGATGGCAAATTAGGTGAGAACTGGAAAAATTATATTGATGCTGCTAAGGGTCAATTTGAGGTGTGGAAAGATTTTGCTACAGGTAAAGATAACTTAGATGAAGCAGCTAAAAAATCTCAAATGTTAATGGTTGTTCAATTAGCTAATTGGACTAAAATTATGAATAACATCTTCTCTTCTAAAGACGAAAGATAATGGCACAAGAAAGAACTCAATATAAATTAACGGCTTATAAAAAGGCTTCACCTCAGGAATATTTGAATGAGTATCAGAAGAAACTCCCTAATACTTTGGAACCAATGGATGTTCCTACTTTTATGGATGTGGTTTCAGAAGATGCTGGAGTTAGTAATCTTGATATGATTTGGTTCCAATATGATCCATTGGAAAAAGCTAAGTACGAAGATGAATATGGATCTAAGGATTTACCATACATCAAACCTGGAACTGCCTTGGCATTTCCTATAAAAGAATTTTCTCTTATAATAGAAGAAATTGCCAATGATACTAAGTTTTTAAAACAACAAGACTTTCAAGCATATTGGAGTGAGAATCTTCGTAAGCTTGTCATGGATCCTAAATATGTTCCTGATAATGTTGTTGGTTTTGATGAAAAATTAAATGTATATACAAAAGTACAACCGTTAAATATACGCGTTTGGATTTATTGTAAAGCAACGGATTCTGTTTATGATATAAGTCAGTATGTTTTAAATTGTAATACAGAAAAAACGCTTCAAAACGGTAGTTTTTCAATGGTTATAGCACCGTTTCTAAGTCAAAAGCAACCTAATACATTTGGAGGTAGTTATTCAGATGTTATCAATACTGTTACGAAAGAAGGGTATCAAGTGAAATCTTTCTTAGAGAAAGTGGTACAGGCAAATGATATTGTTTTTCTACGCTATGAACGTTTAAAGTTGGAATCAGAAAGAGATTCAGAAAATAGTGAAGATATATTGGTTTCTCCCAATAGATTGGCAAACACAGGAACAGATTATAACGTTTGGGATATGATAGGCTTTGTGGATAATGCTACAGAAATGTATTCTGCAGATGATAATTCTAAAGCTACCATTATTCACGGGAGAGATATCTCTAAATTATTTGCTGAAGATGGAAGTTACTTTATACCATTGATAGATGTGGAAGGAAGTAAACAGCATTGGGTTTATCTAGGACGTCCTCAAGATTCTTGGTATAAGCGAAATATTGTAACAGGAAGTTATGATTATCTTTGGAGTTATAAGTATAAAGCAATAAATGATTGCATTTGGTTCATAATCAATGTTATGTCTAACATAGGATTATGTAAAAACGATCTTTTTAGCTCTTGGAAAGATAAAAGGATTACAGGTTACGAGGTAGAGGGTCAAGAAACTTTCGAAGTGAAAGGAATTTGGCAAATAGTAAAAACATATATAGAACCTGAGGTTCAAAATAGAGTTTTAGTGGATTCTAGTATAGGTAATCCTAATGGAACTCTTATGGAATATATGAATCGTATCTGCCAATATCCTTTTGTGGAATTTATTTTTGATACATATATCAATACTATTGATATCGTTGTGAGACAACCTCCTTTTACAGAGAAGGCTATAACTAGTGCGTATAAGGAAAAGAATTATATCAATATCACAGCAGATAATGTTATTTCTTCTAGTTTATCGTATGATCCTAGAACATATTCATGGTTTCAAATTCATATTCAGAACAATAATCTTATTGGAAGCCGAGAACAAACAACATTAGCCTTCGTTCCTATTGCATACTTAAATGAATATGCAGAGCTTTGGGGTAATCGTAAATTGGAGGTTAATGATATTTATACAATGTTGAAGACTATAAATGGCGCAACAGGAGAAGAAAAATTTGTTACCATGCAGGCAGCCATCTTAAATGATCTTCTATATGTAGTTGAAAGTAATGCATATTTGCCTTTTACAAGAACGGGTACTTTAGAAATAAATGGGGATAGAAGAATAAAAGTTGGAACCTTTGTATTGAATGAAGCAACTGATGAGTTTTTCTATGTAACTAGTGTTCAGAATACATGTTCATTCTCAATGGGAGGAATCGAAAGAAGAACTATTCTTCAAGTTGAGAGAGGTATGTATATTCCTATCTTAGAAGGAAATGATGCTAAGAATAAAGATAGACTGGATAATGCGAATGCGAGTGTAAAAAATAGCCCTTCTTATTTTAAAATAGTTAATTTAGAGAATCTTAAAAATTCAATAAAGGAAGCCGAAGGTGGTAATTTAACGACTGTTCAAAGTCCACTTGTAGATAAGGCTCAATTTGATTATTTCTTAAATAGAAAAATGTATGGAGGATTAGTATGACAAGAGGAGCGACACCAAAAATGCAAAAGAATAGTCTCGATGCTATTACTAGTGGTTATATAATGATTCCATTTAAAGTAGATCGAGATAGCTATATAGATACTTGTTTTAGAACAAATTTAGTATGTGTTCTATTTGAAGGAGGTTTATTCAAAACTGATGTTTATATAACTAATGAAGCCATTCAAAATATCCATTTCCCAACTAAAGCAGGAGAAAAAGGGACACAGGTTATAGTAGCCTCAGGTGCATTTCGAAGTCAACCGATAGTAATTGGAACAATTCCTGGAAATGACGAAACTCAATATTGGTCAGAAGATATTATACGTTTTCGTAAAACTGTAAAAGGAACTACGATGACTATGGTTATTGATCCTAAAAATAATGAATGGAATTTTAATACAACTTCGAATGAGCCTACTAATTTTAATATAAGATGTACAGGAAATGAAAGTAGTAAGATACTTCTTCATACAGAAGGCGAATTAGAAGCTCAGGTTCAAAAGAAGGCTAGGTTAGTAGGTTATGATACAATTGAGACTGAAATCGTTAATGCAAAAGTAGAAGCAAAAGAACCCGGAAAAGAAGTTCGTAAGATAACCTATGATTTGGAAAAGTTAAAGATCGTTCGTAAAATGGATGATCAAACTTCAGAGGTAACTTGGGATGATCAGAAAATAGATATTGCTTTCCATAATAGAAAGGAATTTATTACTATTGATGATAATAACGTTATCTTTAGTTTTGGAGATGGTCAAGAAAAAGTAACTCTCTCCCAAAATCTTATTAAGATGATTACGGGGAATAAAGTTGAAATTAATGGAGCTTCTGAACCATTAACTCTTGCTAATACATTAATTCAACTTTTAAACAATGTTGAGAACCAAATTACTACATTAAAGCAAGCGTGGTCGACAGCTGCTGCAGCTGCAGTTCCAGGAACAGATGGGGGTAAGGCAGGCCTTTCTGCAGGTTCAATGGCAGTTGCTTCAATCTCACCATTAAATTTTGATGGTGTAAAAAGTAAGGTAATATTTTCAGATTAAGAAAATAATTCGTATATTTACGCATAAGAATTATTATTATGGCAAATTTAGGTTCAGCAATCGCTCAAAAAGCTAAGGATATGGCTTTGGATATCGGTAAAGCAGGTCTTGCCGCTTTATATCCAAATGATTTTGAAGTCTATTTATGTACCCTAGAATTAGCAGATTCTCAGGATAATACAATAGATTTCTTCACATTTCCCGTAAATCCTAATAATATCACTAAGACTGAACCAAAACGTGAAACAATAAGAAACACTGCTGGCGGTGTAACTGTTTTAACTTCACCTACTTTTGTTCCTCAAGAATTAAGTATTAGAGGTGATTTCGGAAGAACTTTTAAGATTTTACTTTCTACGAAAACAGGTACTAGCTTAACAGGAGCTGCATATAGTTTATCTGCAGGAAAATATAGTTTAACGGATATTACAGGAAAGAATACGAATAGTTTAAAAACACCTTCATTTGATGTGGGTGTTAAA
>ENA-OWPN01002082-OWPN01002082.1-human-gut-metagenome-genome-assembly--contig:-NODE-2082-length-13794-cov-2.970158_pt1 | contig 13794 bp, 15 predicted proteins | sample MGYA00248266_ERZ651850 | MGnify/ENA primary metagenome ERZ651850 (study PRJEB26924, sample SAMEA4378296) | human gut metagenome | biome: human gut; feature: human-associated habitat; material: faeces... | reverse complement strand
GGGGCACTCGATGTTCTTGGGCTCGATGACGCCGGAGCCGGACACGGTGACGATCTTGTTCACCACGGGCATACCGGTATACACCGCACGGTAGATGGCGCAGGTGGTGTTCAGGTTGAAGATGCAGCAGCCTGCGTCGGCGGGCAGCTTGCCGGAGGGAACCTCACGACCGGTGCAGGCGTTAATCAGCTGCTTCTCCGCGCCTTGCGGGTACTTACACTTGAGAGGATAGAGCTTGAGGCGCGGATCGTCCGCGATCAGCTTTTCAATGCCCGGGAAAACGTCGGACTTGTTCTCCTCGATGGCGATGATCGCGTTCTGCACGCCCATGATATCGGCCAGCATTTTCAGGCCGCCGATCACTTCTTCCGGACGCTCCAGCAGCAGACGGTGGTCGCTCGTTATGTACGGTTCGCATTCCGCCGCGTTGATGATGACCGTGTCGCACTTGCCGATACCGGACTGGATTTTGACATGGGTCGGGAAGGTTGCGCCGCCGTGACCGACAATACCGGCCGAGCGAATGCACTCGATGCGCTCCTCATTGGACATGGAAGCAAAGTCGTACGGATGCACGGACTCGTGCAGGCGGTCCTCGCCGTCATTTTCGATCACAATCGACAGCACTTTGCTGCCGTTGGGATGCAGACGCGGCTCCACTGCCTTGACCTTACCGGACACGGTTGCGTGGACAGGAGCGCTGACAAAGCCGCCGGCTTCCGCGATGGGCTGTCCCAGATCCACGGTATCACCGACCGAAACGATCGGCTTGGCCGGGGCGCCGATGTGCATGGAAACCGGCAGAATAACCTGATCAGGCAGTGCCAGCTTCTCGATCGGCTTGGTGTTTGTCGCGGCCTTGTAACCCGGATCTGCATGAGTACCGGGGTGAATGCCGCCACGGAACGAATACACCATGTTTTTCACCTCTCTATTTTTTTGCGCAAGAAGAACCTGCGCCGAGGGGGCGCGGCTCCATCTTCATAAAGGAAGTTGTAAGGCCGTGCCTTGGCGCAGCCTTACAAAATAGATTATACTGTTTCTTACACCAAATAAGCAAGTCCAAAACACAAAAAATTTGACCAAAAAACAAAAAATCTTTGTGCCGCTTGATTATCTGCTGGTATTTTCTCTACTCCTTTTGTGAACAAACTGTGATTTTACATCTTTTCCATCCATCCCCAGATTTGAAAAAAGCCGGCGCGTTTCCGCGCCGGCCTGTCAGCCTTATTGCTTGTTTTTCGGATTTTCACAGTACATTTCCGTGTAAGCCGTCGCTGCCGGGTCTCCGCGCGGCGGCGTGTCCTGCGACCAGGGCGGCACCGGTGCGACCGCGGCGGAATCAATATGCGCCGCGTCGTCATACTGCGGGAACGGCTTGGGCTCGCGTTCAGGCTTTCGTTTGTCCTTCATGCCGCGCCGCCCCCTTACACCGCCACACGTCTGGCCATAAACTGGGCGGCGGTCTGGCACAGCTTAACCGTCACCTCGGTTGCCGACGTGCTTTCATCCTCGCTGACATACACCACGCAGCCGCTGACGTCCCCTTCGGTGATAATGGGTACCGCCACGACCACATTATACGCGTCGTGATCGGATACCGTCAGCTCAGGCGTTTCGTCCACACCGCGCTCATAAACCACGCGCTGTTCCATCAGCTGCTCCAGCTCGGCGGAGATGCGTTTTTCCAGGATATCCTTTTTCGCGCCGCCTGCCGCGGCAATGACCGCATCGCGGTCACAGATTGCACAGCTCATTCCCGCCGTGCGCGCAAGCGCCTCAGCCAGTTCTCCTGCCAACGCGCCCATTTCCCCCATTGGGGAATACTTCTTGAAAATCACTTCGCCGTCGCGGTCGGTGAAAATCTCCAGCGGGTCGCCCTCGCGGATACGCAAGGTGCGGCGGATTTCCTTCGGAATGACCACGCGACCCAAATCATCAATACGGCGCACAATGCCGGTTGCCTTCATTTACGCGTTCCCTCCCATACGCAATTTCTGGTTGTACAGGTAGTATGACTGGAACGCGGCGCATTATACGGCGGCAATTCTGGCAATTTTTGACGCGCATAAACAAATTTTGTCGTCAGCGGGCGATAACGCGCACCCCTGTGACGATGGCGCGCGGCGCACCGGTCAACGGCATGCCGGTATACGGTGTGTTCACCGCTTTGGATTGATACGTTTGATATACGGTTTCCTGCTCCCAATCGAGCAGCACCAGACGGGCAAAATTGCCCTCCGCCACCGCGCGGCCGGTTAAGCCGTAAATCTCCGCGGGCGCTTTGCTCATTTTGTCGATGAGCTGCATGGGCGTCAACCGGCCGGTTTTCACCAGATAGGTGTTGCACACGGAAAACGCAGTTTCCAGCCCCGTGATGCCGCTCGGCGCTTTGGCAAACTCGCGCGCTTTTTCCTCTGCGGTATGCGGCGCATGGTCGGTGGCAATCATATCAATGGTGCCGTCGCGCAGCCCTTCTATCAAAGCCTGCCGGTCGGCCTCGCGGCGCAGCGGCGGGTTCATGCGCGCATAAGTGGCGTGAGTACGTCGTCCTCGGTCAGGCTCAGGTGATGCGGTGTGACCTCCGCATAGACGCGCGCGCCGAGCGCCTTGCCCGCGCGAATGAGCGCAACCGACTGCCCGCAGGAGACATGCTGGAACACCACGCGCGCACCCGTATCGAGCGCCAGCGCGATATCGCGCGCAATCATCGCGGTTTCCGCCGCGGCCATCGCGCCGGGCACGCCGAATTGCTTTGCCGCCGCCGAACCGTAATTGACGCCGGGAGACGGCACAAGCGACGGCTCCTCCTCATGGAAGGACAGCAGGATGTCGCGCGCGGCGGCCTGCTCCATCGCCGTGCGGCACAGCGCCGCCGAAGTGAGGTTGATGCCGTCATCGGTCAGACAGGGCGCGCCCGCAGCGGTCAGCGCGTCAAAATCGGTCAACTCCTGCCCTTTTAGGCCCTTGGTCACCGCGCCCGCCTGGAGTACCTCGACCGGGCAGTCCTTCGCCTTGTCGGTCACATAACGGATGATTTCGGGCGTATCACAGGTCGGCAGCGTATTCGCCATGCAGATAACGGTCGCATAACCGCCCGCGGCAGCGGCCGCCGCGCCGGTCAGCACGTCCTCTTTTTGCGTCTGACCGGGGTCGCGAAAATGCACATGCCCGTCCACAAAGCCGGGAGAAACCGTCAGCCCCGCCGCATCGTACACCTCGCAGCCCGCAGGCGCGTCAATGTGCGGCTGCACGGCAGCGATTACGCCGTCATCCCCGACAAGCACATCGCGCGGCGCATCCACGCCGGTATACGGGTCCAGCACCCGACCGTTTTGAATCAGCAGCATAGAAATACCTCCGTGAGATAGGATGTCCGCCCGTCTAGGCGGCGATTCTTTTTCTTTATTGTATCATGACCCCTTCCGCGCCGCAAGACATCCCCTTTTTCCGTGCCGCAAGGCGCGCATAAAACAGAAACCGGCGGTTACACCGCCGGTTTCATAAAAAGCCCGGCTTTGCCGGGCTTTTTATACAAGGAAGAGAAAAAGTTTCGTTTATCGGAACTTTTTATCGTTTGGACGCATCCGCGGCACGCCGCGGTGCGTCCCTCTTCGACCAAACCTGTACGGTTTGGGCGAGATTTTTACATTTGGTGGTCCAGCGTCACGACCGGATTATACCGCGTGTCAATCTCCTTGAGCCGGTCGTAAATCTGCATCATCAGCTCACGCTTGCCCTTTTCGTCATACGTAAACGGCACGACCACATCAAAAATCAAGTTGATTTGCCGTTCGCCATCCACCACGCGGAAATCGTGCATGGACAGATTTTCGTCAATCCCCCGCAGCACGCTGTCCACTTGCTCACGCAGCGCGGCGACATGCTCGTTATTGACATCGATGGGGTCCATATGGATAACCAGATACACACCTGTACGCTGCCACACGCGCTTTTCCGCCTCATCAATGACCTCATGCACCGCGACAAAGTCCGAATCGCTCGGCACTTCGGCATGCAGCGAAGCCAGCGAACGACCCGCGCCGTAGTTGTGAATAATCAGGTCGTGCACACCGACAATATAATCAGATTCGCGTACAATGTCCTCGATGCGGCGCGCAATTTCCGGGTCGGCCGCTTCGCCGAGCAGCGGCGCAACCGTGTCACGCACAATGCCGATGCCCGCCCAGAGAATAAACAGTGCTACCAGCACGCCGACATAACCGTCCACCGGCAGGGTGGTAAAACGGCCCGCAATCATGCCGATGACCACCACCGAGGTGGTAATCACGTCGTTGCGGCTGTCCTGTCCCGCCGCCATGAGCACCGGAGACTCAATTCGGCGGCCGATGGAGGAATTGAACGCGCCCATCCACAGCTTTACCAGCATGGACACTGCCAAAATCACCAGCAGCACAACCGAAAACGCCACCGGCTCGGGGTGGATGATGCGGTCGAACGAGGTTTTAAGGAATTCGAAGCCCACCAGCACGATGATAAACGCCACAATCAGGCCCGCGATGTACTCGGTACGTCCGTAGCCAAACGGATGCTTTGCATCCGGCGCCTTACCCGACACCTTAAAGCCCACAATCGAAATCAGACAGGACAGCCCATCGGACAGGTTATTGAATGCGTCCGCTGCAATCGATATCGAGCCGGTCAGCAAGCCGATTACCAGCTTGAGCACAAACAGGAACACATTGCACGCGATGCCCACCGCGCCGGACAAAATGCCGTATCGCTCGCGCACGCGCGCATCCTTTGTATTATCCGCATCATGGATGAACCAACGGACCAATGCTTTGGTCATAATAATCCCCTCGAATACAAAATGTTATAAATACCAAATAATATTGCAATCTGCAATATCATAATCCCCGGAATGCCCAACATGAAGCTGCGGTGGAGCGTTTTGTGACGGATGAGCAGCATGGTCAGGTACACGCCCGGTCCGCCGCCGACCAGCGCCCAGAAAAAAAGCGTGCGTTCGGGCACACGCTGCCAACCGCTGCGCGCAGCAAGTTTGTCATAAATGCAGACAGCCGCGCCAATCACACTGACCGCAATAAAATAGTATAGTACGCGCTGCACGTTCGGAATGCCCTCCTCCGGCGAAATTTTCTTTTTATTGTACCACAGTCTGCTGCATATCGCAATTCGCAGCAAAAAAAGTAGCCGTCGCTAACGCATTTGCGACCAAAATGGAAAATCCCACCCAAGCGTTTTGTCTTGAGTGGGATTTCCCATAAAAAATGAAAAGAAATGAAGAAATAAACCTGGTTACTGCGTATAGGATATATTGCCGTTTTTATCGCAGGTCATCGTTATCGTATAGGTTTTGCCGCCTGCATAATTGAATGTGCATTTGCCCTTTACCGATGCGCCCGTGCACCACGAATCGCCGGAATATCCATACGACGAGGAAGCAGACCAGCTATCCGCTACGGCCTTAGCCCGTACCGTATCATATTGAAAAGTCCCATTCAAGTAAAAGGTTCCAATATAGGTGCTTCCGTGATAGGCGTCGGCTTTGCGGGTAATCGATTTTTCGTAAATGGTAAACGGCGACGGGGTATCGACGGTGGATACCTTCAGATAATATCCATCACCATAGTCAACGACCGTGAAATCATCCTCATTTACTGCAAACGCGGGAATTGTGAAACAAAAGAGCATTAGTGCGGAAAGAACCGCAGAAATCATTTTTTTCATGTAAACCACCTTGCTAATCTTCTAACATTCCATCAGAAACAACACGATTGGTTGATGATGTAGTTTGTTCATTGACATAGAAGTCATCGCGCATCACTTGCTGTGAATGAATATAATACGCGCCGAACGCCACTGCAATCACCAACAGAATCAAAATGAGCAATCCAAGTGCCAAGCGACGCTTACGTTGCGCACATGCAATCTCCGATGCGCTGATGGTTTCCATCAGTTGCGCCGCTGTCTGCTCCGGCGTGCCGATTCTTGCGCATAATTCCTCATAAGACAGCATGGGATAAGCCAATAATTCCTGTCGCAGCCCGTCCAGTAATCTGGAACTGGTCGCTCTGGAACAGAGCAGCCTGCGGGAAACCGCGCGCACATAACGGTGCACGGCTTTTGCTGCCGTCATACTTTATCCTCCCCACTGACACGACGAATCTGCTGTACCGCTTCGGACATTTTATCGTAAACATCCTCTATCTGTCGCAAATACGTTATCCCATCGGAAGTGATTTCGTAATATTGGCGGACACGGTTATCGTCTGAAATTGCTTTTTGGCCTTCGCGCACAAATCCCTGTGATGAAAGGCGATAAATAACCGGATAGAGCAGCGAAATAGCGTATTGCCCGGCGCTGCGCTTTTCCAATTCGTGTGCCATTTCATATACATACATGGGCCGCTCGGAGAGCAGCAAAAGTACAAGCAGCGGATTGACTGCACGCTTGAAGTAATCCTCGAAGGAGTGGCCGCTTTCCTTGGTGGATTTGCTTTCTTTTTTCATGATGCCACCAAACATGTTTGTTGATATTATACTAACAGCTTGTTTTTATCTTGTCAATATTTAGTATTGCTAAATATATAGAAATTTTGTACCATGATATTTGTAAATTTGTGCATACCCAAGGGGATAACACCAAATTCAAAATGAGCAGCAGTAATCAAAAGCCCGGCTGAGCCGGGCTTTTTCTGTAAATATGAAGCAAAATTTCGCATGCCGAAATGCTGCGCAGCCGGTTGTTTTGTCCGCGCGTCGCGCAGCACCGCCGATTGAATCAGCGCGAAGCGCTTCCGTCGACAATTTTTTTCGGGCTGCCGTTGTCGAACGGCTGCTTGAAATGGCAGCACAGCTGCAATCCCGAGTCGAACTGCGCGGCATACTGCCCTGCCATCGCGGCCGCGCCGATGCGCGCCAGCCCGAACAGCTCGGGCACGGAATCCGTCCGCGTTTCTTCCGGCCTCCACAGGTTGTGCCAAGGGGTGTGCTGCTCGTTGAGTGCGTCCCATGCCGGACGTTCCACTTTCATGTGTCCGGTCAGGATTGCGCCGCGCCCCGCCAGCCGTTCCAGCCGCTGCGCGGTGCGGTAGGTACGGCGCTTATCTGCATAGAAGAACTTTTCCCACGACAGCATTTCGTCAAACGAACGCCGCAGGTCGCGCACCGATACATCCTCGCCATACACATTTTCCAGCACCGCATGCAGCAGCACCGCCAGCACGGCTTTTTCTTCCACAGGAAGCGCGTAAAAGCCCGCCGGTTTAAAGTTGGTCACCGGCGCATGATACGCCCGCTCGTATACCAGGTAGTCAATGTCGCTCTCAATCTGGCAATGTACGGCCGAAGCGTTGAGCTTCGGCTCCGCCCCGCAGATTTGCACCTGCCGGCAGTATACATACGGATGAATCTCGCTGTCGAGCGCATAGTGGCACAAAAAGCCGTAGAAATACGCCGCCGCCGTTTCCTGCGCCGCCCCGGTCAGGCAATGCACGCCGCGCGCGAGCGCTGCAAACAACTCGTCGGTCTTTTCCGAATGCATGCGGTTACCCAGCTTGTGCAGCGGGCTGCCCAGTAATATCTTGCGGTAAAACAGTGGGTCCGGCCCCTGACACCCCCACCGAAAGCTCACCGGATGCTTGCGCGTCAACTCCTGCACCGGCGCGGGAAAGACGCTTTGCGCCTGCTCTCCAAACAGATGATGCGATACAAAATCCGCCATAACCGGACCTCCTCTGTCCTATCAGTTGTTTTCCTCTATTATACACGCTTTGCGTCCCACGGGGAAGTCCCTGCTCAATCCACACCCGGGAACACGATACCCGCATCCTGCCGTGCGCGCTCGAGCAATTCCATCATTTCGATGGTTTTCTCCATCCGGCGGCGGCAATCCGCGCGGTCATCCGCCGCGACCAGCCCCGCGATGCCCTGCATCTCCCAGTACCACGCGGTTTCGCCCTGCTGCTCGTCAAAGACCTGCTCGCCCTCGTCGGTCACAACCGTGACGCGCGTACACATGCTGACCGGGTTCTCCACGCGAATAAACCCCTTTTCTCCTATGATATGCGCGCCGTTTTCACCTTTGCAGTCCTTCGCGCCCGTACACGCGCAAACAAAGCCCGGATATTCCAGCGCCGCGACGCCGCCGAGGTCGATGCCGTTGGCATGCCGCCGTGCATGATAGGTCACGCGCTCCGGCATACCGAACAGGCCGTACACAAAATACAGGTTATACAGGTTGATATCCATGAGCGCACCGCCCGCAAAGGCGGGATTGAACACATTGGGCGTCTGCCCCGCTTTCAGCGCGTCGTATTTGCTCGAATACTGGCAGAAGGTGCACGACACCTGCCGCACCGGCCCGATTTCGGGCAGCTTCTCGCGAATGCGCGCAAAATGCGGCAGAAACAGCGTTGTGATGCCCTCCAGCAGGAATAATCCTTTGCGCTCCGCGAGTGCAGCCAGCTCCTCGGCCTGCGCACGAGTAGGCGTAAACGGCTTCTCGCAGATGACATGCTTGCCGCTTTCGAGTGCTTTTTTGGTCTGCACATAGTGCAGGCTGTTGGGCGAGGCGACATAGACCCAGTCGATTTCCGGGTCGGCCAGCATATCCTCCAGCTTGGTATATACCTTATTTACGCCGAACCGCTCCGCAAGCGCGCGTCCGGTTGCTTCCCCACGCGAATACACCGCCTCATAGGTCACGCCCGCCACGCGCACCGCCTCCGTCATCACCCATGTTACGATGTTGCCCGTTCCAATCGTTCCGATTTTCATATGCAGCCTCTTTCCCGCCTTGCGGCATTCCGTTTGTCTTTATCATGGCACACTTTGCCGCCGCGCGCAACGGATTTTTTGTCCCCTTTGTAAAAAAACACAGCCGCCTTTCCCATAGGGAAAAACGGCTGCGCCATCCATCTTCTTTTTGAGCAAGTGAAACGGCTTAGCCTTCGTAATCCGCTTCGTTCTCCCAGTTGTGCCAGACAGCCTGCACATCGTCGTTATCCTCGAGATTGTCGAGCAGCTTGCGCATCTGTGCCATATCCTCTTCCTTTTCGAGGGTGACATAGTTCTGCGGCACCAGCTCAACCTCGGCCTCAACAAAGGAATAGCCCAGTGTTTCGAGCGCCTCACGCACCGCGGAAAAATCCTCCGGCGCGGTGTAAATCTCGAAGGTTTCCTCGTCGGCCTGGAAGTCCTCGGCGCCGGCGTCCAGCGCCTGCATCATCACGGTGTCCTCGTCCAGCTCGCCGCGCTCCATGATGATAACGCCTTTCTTGTCGAACTGCCAGGATACGCAGTTGGTCGCGCCCAGACCCGCGCCGTACTTATCAAACAGGTGGCGCACGTCGGCAACCGTGCGGTTTTTGTTATCGGTCAGCGTTTCGACAACGACCGCCACGCCGCCGACGCCGTAGCCCTCATAGTTGTTGGCCTCATAGTTAACCTGACCATTCGCGCCCGAATACTTGTCCAGCGTGCGCTTAATGTTGTCGTTGGGCATATTGTTGGCCTTGGCCTTGGCGATGCAGTCGCGCAGACGGGAGTTAAAATCCGGATTGGCCGAACCGCCTTCCTTAATAGCAATGGCCATCTCACGGCCGATTTTGGTGAAGATTTTCGCTTTTTTCGCGTCGTTTGCGCCCTTGCGCTTGGCAATATTATGCCACTTGGAGTGTCCCGACATGGTGGAAAGTCCCTCTTTCTATCTGAAATAAATTTAATATAACCTCAAAAACGCCATACGGCGCATACAAATTTTATCAGATTTTTTATATTTCCGCAATACCCGCGTGTATATTTTTCACGTGCCGGGTGCAAACTACGCTTGAAATCTTCAAAAAAGAGGTGATTTCCCATGAGCAAGCAGAACAAGCGTCAGAACCCGTCGACCACCAACCAGTGTCCGAACGGAAGCCAGAATAAGAACCCGCAGCCGAACACCCAGAGCAAGAATCCGAGCAGCACGCAGGACTGACCGGTCCGGCCTGCCGCTTCGATTTACGGCTTGGGAAACAAAAGGACGTGCCGCAGCACGTCCTTTTGTATTTTGCGCTTAGTCGCCCATCGACAGGCCGAGCGCGCGCGCCGCACGCACCACTTCGCCGTCGGGCGGCACAGTCTTGAGCTTGCCCGCCACCTCTTTGAGCGGCACGGGCACGATTTTATCGTCCTGCAGCGCCACCATATAGCCATATTTTTTCTCACGGATGAGATGCGCCGCCGCCACGCCGAAACGGCTGGTCAGCAGACGGTCGGCCGGACAAGGCGCGCCGCCGCGCTGATAGTGGCCCGGAATGGTCACGCGAATCTCATGCCCGGTAATCGCTTTCAGCTCGTCCGCAATGCGGTACGAAATAGACGGATACGGCATATTTTCACGCGCAGCCTTAAATTCCTTCTTGCTCATCTTGGCCTCTTCCTGGCTGATGGCACCTTCCGCAACCGCAAGGATGGAAAAGCGCTTGCCGCTCTGTGCGCGCTTGTCGATTGCTTGCGCTATCTTTTTGGCCGAATACGGAATCTCCGGAATGATGATAACGTCCGCGCCGGACGCAATGCCGGAATACAGCGTCAGCCAGCCAGCCTTATGGCCCATCACCTCGACGATGAACACGCGCGAATGCGAAAACGCGGTCGAGTGAATGGAGTCGATAACCGTCGTTGCGATATCCATAGCCGACTGAAAACCGAAGGTCATCTCGGTGCCCCACAGGTCGTTGTCAATCGTCTTGGGCAGAGTCACGACGTTGACGCCGTGCTCGCTGAGGAGGTTCGCGGTCTTGTGCGTGCCGTTGCCGCCAAGAATGACCAGACAATCGAAGCCTTCCTCATTGACGGTTTTGAGCATTTTCTGCAGCTTGGTCTCCTCGCTGTCCTCGGTGGCCTTCTGCATTTCCTTAAACGGCTGGCGGGACGTGCCGAGAATCGTGCCGCCCAGGGTCAGTATATCCGAGAAATCCCGCGAGTTCATTTCATGATAATCGCCCTCTATCAGACCGCGGTAGCCGTCCCGGATACCATAGATGGTCACCTTGCTGCCCAGTTCGTTATACAGCGTCTTTGCTACGCCGCGCAGAGCGGAATTCAAGCCCTGACAGTCGCCTCCGCTTGTCAGCATGCCAATCTTCATAAGCGCAACCTCCTTTTTATTACCTTTATCATACGCCAATTTTCCCGCCTTGTGAAGAGTCTTTCCATAGGTTTTACATCCACAGCGTAATTCATCCGTTTTTGACTACTGTCGCAGTATCCGGTATTTTCTCTGCAAAATTTTTGTAGGATTCATCAGTTGCATACTATATATAGTTGTGTTATTCTTAGACCAGACAAGTTCCCTGCAACTGACGGACAAGGTGGAGCGCAAACCACCGGGGAGCAGGGGTTCCGTAAAAATGCCGACCGTCTGGGCAGTGTCGCACAAGATACGCGATGCTGCCCTTTTTTGCATCCAAAAAAGGGCAGCTGAACCAAAGAAACAGGAGGAATCACCTATATGAACGCATGGAACACCTTCATCGGCGGCGATTGGCAGAATGAGATCAACGTCCGCGATTTCATCCAGAAAAACTACACCCCTTACGAGGGCGACGGCGCGTTCCTCGCGCCCGCAACCGCGCGCACAACCGCGATGCGCGAAAAGTTTGACGCGCTGCTTGCGGAGGAACGCGAAAAGGACGGCGTGCGCAATGTCGATACCGATACCGTTATCACGATTACGGCGTTCAACCCCGGCTACCTCGACAAGGACAACGAAATCATTGTCGGCCTGCAGACCGACGAGCCGCTCAAGCGCGCCTGCAACCCGTTCGGCGGCATGCGCATGGTGCGCGAAGCGTGCAAGGCCTATGGCTATGAGGTTTCGCCCAAGATTGAAGAAGAATTCAAATATCACAAGACGCATAACGACGGCGTGTTCTCCGCCTACACCAAGGATGTGCGCGAAGCGCGTCATGTCGGCCTGCTGACCGGTCTGCCGGACGCTTACGGCCGCGGCCGCATCATCGGCGACTACCGCCGCGTGGCGCTGTACGGCGTCGACCGTCTGATTGAAGAAAAGCAGCGCGACAAGGACGCGCTGGGCGAAGTGCCGACGACCGAGAAGGAGATCCGCACCGCAGAGGAGCTTTCCGACCAGATCAAGGCGCTGAAAGATATGGTCAAGATGGCGGCTTCCTACGGATTTGACATCACCCGCCCGGCGGAAAACGCCAAGGAAGCGGTGCAGTGGCTGTACTTTGCCTATCTCGCCGGCATCAAGGAGCAGAACGGCGCGGCGATGAGCCTCGGCCGCACCTCGACCTTCCTTGACATCTACTTCGAGCGTGACCTCAAGGCCGGTGTTCTGACCGAGTCCGAGGCGCAGGAGATTATGGACGATTTTGTTCTGCATCTGCGCATGGCGCGCCACCTGCGCACGCCCGAATATAACGAGCTGTTCGGCGGCGACCCGATGTGGATCACCGAGTCCATCGGTGGCATCGGCGAGGACGGCCGCTCGCTCGTGACCAAGAACAGCTTCCGCGTGCTGCACACGCTGTACAACTTGAATCCCGCTGCCGAGCCGAATCTGACCGTGCTCTGGAGCGAAAACCTGCCCGAAAACTGGAAAAAGTTCATCGCTAAGGTGTCCATTGACACCGACGCCGTCCAGTACGAGAACGACGACGTCATGCGCCCCTATTACGGCGACGACTATGCCATTGCCTGCTGTGTTTCCGCGATGCGCGTAGGCAAGGAGATGCAGTTCTTCGGCGCACGCGCCAACATTGCAAAGCTGATGATGATGGCTATCAACGGCGGCCGCGACGAAAACAAGTTCGATCAGGTCGGCCCGGAACTGCCGGTCATGGAGGGCGATACGCTCGACTATGACGAGGTTTGCCGCCGCATGGACTTCTACCGTCCGTGGCTGGCCAAGACCTACGTTTCCGCGATGAACACCATCCACTATATGCATGACAAACACGCCTACGAGAAGAGCCAGATGGCCCTGCACGATACCGAGGTACGCCGCCTGATGGCGTTCGGCATCGCGGGCATGAGCTGCATGGCGGATTCGCTTTCTGCCATCAAGTATGCCAAGGTACACCCCATCCGCAACCCGGAGAACGGCATTATCGTTGATTTTGAAATCGAGGGCGACTTCCCGAAGTTCGGCAATGACGATGACCGCGTCGACTCCATTGCCTGCGAGCAGGTCGAGAAGTTCTACCACGCGCTGACCGAGTATCCGCTCTACCGCGGTGCGATTCACACCCTGTCCATTCTGACCATCACCTCCAACGTGATGTACGGCAAAAAGACCGGCAACACGCCGGATGGCCGCCGCTATGGCGAACCGCTTGCACCGGGCGCAAACCCGATGAGCGGCCGCGACAAATCGGGCGCGCTGGCCTCGCTCAACTCGGTGGCAAAGCTCAGCTACGAATACTGCCGCGACGGCATCTCGAATACCTTCTCCATCACGCCGGGCGCGCTCGGCAAGACCGATGAGGAGCGGGTCAACAACCTCGTCGCCATCATGAGCGGCTACTTCGCCCAGAAGGCGCACCACCTGAACGTCAACGTCATGAACCGCGACACCCTCATCGCCGCTTACGAGCATCCCGAGCAGTACCCCAACCTGACCATTCGTGTCTCGGGCTATGCGGTCAACTTCTATAAGCTCAGCCGTGAGCAGCAGCGCGAGGTCATTTCGCGCACCTTCCACGAAGCGATCTAAAACAATATTTTACGCGGCGACGCGGGCGCTTTCCCCCGTTCAGGACGCGCTTTGCCAAAGCGGAGAAAATGCGGCTGCGC
>ENA-OWPN01002073-OWPN01002073.1-human-gut-metagenome-genome-assembly--contig:-NODE-2073-length-13867-cov-3.166160_pt1 | contig 13867 bp, 9 predicted proteins | sample MGYA00248266_ERZ651850 | MGnify/ENA primary metagenome ERZ651850 (study PRJEB26924, sample SAMEA4378296) | human gut metagenome | biome: human gut; feature: human-associated habitat; material: faeces... | reverse complement strand
GCTGTTTGCCCAGGAAAGAAGAAATAATTGCAGGAGGTGCTTCGTTGGCTCCCAGACGGTGTGCGTTGGTGGCACTTGATATGGAGGCCTTTAACAGACCGTTGTGGCGGTATACTGCCATCAGTGTGTTGACCACGAAAGTGATGAAACGCAAGTTTTCTTCGGGCAGTTTACCGGGGGCATAAAGCAGAATGCCGGTATCGGTCCCCAGTGACCAGTTATTGTGCTTGCCGCTTCCGTTTACTCCTTTAAACGGCTTTTCGTGCAGCAGTACGCGGAATCCGTGGTTGCGCGCTATTTTGCGCATCAGTGCCATAATAAGCATGTTGTGGTCGACCGCCAGGTTGCATTCTTCAAAGATAGGAGCCAGCTCGAACTGGTTGGGAGCCACTTCGTTGTGGCGTGTTTTTACAGGAATGCCCAACTTCAATGCTTCGATTTCCAGTTCTTTCATAAAGGCTGCCACACGGGGAGGGATAGCACCGAAGTAATGATCTTCCAGCTGCTGGTTCTTGGCAGAGTCGTGTCCAGTCAGTGTCCGGCCAGTCATCAGAAGGTCGGGACGGGCAGCGTACAAGCCTTCATCAACCAGGAAATATTCCTGTTCCCAGCCCAGATAGGCATATACTTTCTTGACGTCAGGGTTGAAATAGTGGCATACTTCTACGGCAGCCTTGTCCACCGCACGCAACGCTTTCAGCAACGGAGCTTTATAGTCGAGTGATTCGCCGGTATAGGCGATAAAGATTGTTGGGATGCACAGGGTATCATCTACGATGAAGGCGGGTGATGACGGATCCCATGCCGAATAACCACGTGCTTCGAATGTATTGCGGATTCCGCCATTGGGGAAACTGGAGGCATCCGGTTCCTGCTGAACCAGCAGTTTTCCTGTAAACTCTTCCATCATGCCTCCTTTGCCATCGTGTTCGATAAAGGCATCGTGCTTTTCGGCCGTACCTTCGGTCAGCGGATGAAACCAGTGGGTGTAGTGGGTAGCTCCCATTTCAATCGCCCATTTTTTCATACCTTCAGCTACTTCATCGGCAATGCTACGGTCCAGCGGGGCACCGTTGTCGATTACGTCGATTAATTTTGCGTATACTTTGCTGTTCAGATACCTGAACATCTTTTCCTTGTTGAAGACATACATGGCAAAATATTCCGAGGGGCGTTTCTCGGGAATGGCCACTGCAACGGGTCTTTTTTTGAACGCCGTTTCGACTACTCTGAATCTCAGTTTTGACATAATATCGTTATAATTTGTGGGTTTAAGATGATATGTTTGAATAAAATTTCTCATTTGGGTCTTGTTCCCGGGAAGGCGGTCAAACCCGCCCGGGATTATGTTGTCAGTTATAGGCTGACTCTCCGTGTTCGTAGATGTCGAGACCTTCTTCTTCGATACGTGCCGGTACACGTAAGCCATGAATCTTGTCGAGTATCTTGAAGATGATGAAGCCCATGACGGCTGCCCAGGCACCTATCACTATAGCACCGAATACCTGTGCTCCAAAGAATCCCCAGCCGGCACCGTAGAACAGACCTTCGCTGGTGGACAGCAGTCCGGTAAGGATGGTTCCGGTGAATCCACATACTCCGTGTACAGAACTAGCTCCTACAGGGTCGTCAATCTTCAGTACGCGGTCGATGAATTCTACTGCATAGATCATCAGAACTCCGCAGATGGTTCCGATAAGAACGGCTCCCAGCGGTGATACGGCATCGCATCCGGCGGTAACACCTACCAGGCCTGCCAGAATACCGTTCAGTGTGAGTGAAAGTGACGGCTTGCCGTATTTTATCCAGCTTACGAGCAGTGCGATGAAGCCACCGGCACAAGCCGCCAGGTTGGTGTTGAGGAATACCAGTGAGATAGCTACCTGGTCCTCAGTAGTAGCAGCAGCCAGTTGTGAACCGGGATTGAATCCAAACCAGCCGAACCACAGAATGAAGACACCCAAGGCTGCGATTGTCAGGTTGTGACCAGGGATGGCTTTTGACTTTCCGTCTTTTCCGTATTTGCCGAGGCGCGGCCCCAGGATGGCAGCTCCGACCAGGGCAATCCAGCCACCTACGGAGTGTACAATGGTCGATCCGGCAAAATCGTGGAAAGTCGTTCCGAAGGTGTTCATCATGAATGAGCCTTCATCGCCGTTCATCAACCAGCCGCCTCCCCATGTCCAGTGTCCCGATACCGGATAGATCAGCACACTGATAAAAATGGTATAAACTAAATACATGGAGAATTTAGTGCGCTCGGCCATGGCACCTGAAACAATGGTGGCCGAAGTGGCACAGAATACGGTCTGGAACACGAGAAATCCTTCGGTAGGAAGCGAGGCCGAGTCGGGCACACCGTTGCTGTCGAACAGCAGGCTCATGAAATGAGGAGTTCCGAAGAAATCGCCGAGCCCGAACATGATGCCGAACCCTATGAACCAATAGAGCAGTGAACCTAACATGAAGTCGACAAAGTTTTTCATCAGGATGTTTGCCGTATTTTTTGTACGTGTAAATCCTGCCTCTACCAATGCGAAACCCGGTTGCATGAAGAATACCAGCATGGCTGCCAATAACATCCATACGGTGTTGACGCCCGAAACCAATTGCGCCAGTGTATCAGTTGTTGTATCCATAATCTTTGTACTTTAGTTGTATTTATATTTTGGTTTTTGTGTAGGTTGTGAGTCGTGTACTATTTTTCTTGTTCTGCATTGTAGAGGGCTATGTCGCCACGCTCACCGGTGCGTATGCGTATGGCATCTTCGATTGGAATAATGAAGATACGTCCGTCGCCTATCTCGCCTGTCTGGGCTGCCTTCATGATAGCCTGTACGGTTTTCTCCACATTTTTGTCACGCACTACAATCGAGATAAGAATACGCTCGATGGAACTGGTGTCGTACATGACACCACGGTAGATGCGGGCTTCTCTAGACTTTCCAATTCCCCTGACATCGTAGTAGGAGAACCATTCGATATCCGCTTTGAGCAGTGCGTCTTTCACTTCCTCAAATTTGGTCTTGCGGATGATAGCTTCAATCTTTTTCATACCTTAAATTATTTATGATTGTTTCAGAAACTTATTCCAGCTACAAAGTAGGCCCCTTCGGTGCGTGGGTTCCAGGTGGCTTTGACAAACAATGGGAGTGAGAAACTGTCGGTTATACGGATCTCCTTGCTTGCTGACAGGCTGATATCGCATACGGTGAAACCGTCTGATCCCGGACAGTTGTCTGTCGCATTGTAGAAACTTGTTTCCCATGGGGTGGCACCGATTTCAGCAGCCCAGTCCAGTCCGCCAAGTTTGAAAGGCGCAGCTACCGAAATGTAGGAGGAGTAGGCACGGCTGCCATCATACTTCATATAGTCGGCACCGGCAAAGTTGGTATACCAGTTGACCGCTACCGGACCGAAGTCATATCCGATCTGAGCTTCGAATACATGCGATGTGTCATGCGCATCGTAGTGCAGATAACCCTTTCCGCCATTGAACCAGTAGTCGGTAACCGATATGCTGAATCCTCCGACTGTATATCCCAAAGTCAGATCCATTTCTTTGGTATCGGAACTTTCCAGTCCTACGGAGCCCCATGCACTGACGGAAAAACCTTTGTAAGACAACGTCAGGCCTGGTTGTATGCTGACACCTCCCAAGTCCTGTCCGCGCCAGATGTAACCGCTTACAAGATCGGCACCGGCCGATGCTTCCACCTTGTCTTGAGCTTTTGCTTCACAAGCTGCAGATAATAGCGCGATGGCTATCACTCCTGTTTTCAATCTTCCTGTTTTCATACCTATAAACCTATTTAAAAAGTGAGTAAGTAAGATCAGTGACATTGCTTATCAGAAGAAGTGCATGTCTTCTTTTTATTCTTCTCCATTGATTTCCCCTTCGAATACCTGAGTCGCTACTTCCGTCATCTGTATTGTCGGATTTGTTGATTCTGTTCAATGGGAAAGGTTTTATTGGCTTTATCCTGTCATTATGATTTTTATTTATATAATAATATATCTATTTGTTTTTCTATAATGCAAATGTACATCATTTTGTTTTTGCTACATTCGTATTGATGTTTAATTTCTACGCTTTTTAAATAAATGTTTCATATTGCAATAATATATCCTTATAATATTATAGATTAAAATATTAAAATCGAATATTATTATAAATTGAAATATTTCCCGATAATTGAGTAAAAGATAAATATTTATTTGGTGTGTTTCTGTTACTGACCTGTCTGGCTATGTGTAATAGCTTACGCACAAAAAATGATATCAATCGGCCTTTTCCTGTAAATGTGATGTAACCGGACAGTTATCTTGCCGAAAGTAGCTCTTTGTCCTTATTTAGGAGCAATAGGTAACATTCGAATTGAGAGAGTCAATTTTTTATCTGGAAGAATAAATTTGAGGTCTGGTTTATTGCTCTAGATACAAAGAAAAGAGTGCGCAATATTAAAGGAAAAAAGAAATATTGTTCCTTAATATTGCACACCCTCTTTCAGGTTTGCATGATATGGAGCCGCTTATCAATATGCCTGTTTGTGGACTCCGGAAACGGCACGGCCACTGGGGTCATTCAGGTTTTTGAAACTGGCATCCCAAGCCAGGGCTTCGGCGGTTGAGCATGCTACGCTCGGTACGCTGGGTACCGAGCGGGCTGCCGATTCACTTGGAAAATGTTCCTCGAAAATGCTGCGATAATAGTATTCTTCCTTGTTCTGTGGCGGATTGATCGGAAAGCGTTCGGAAGCATGGGCCATTTGCTCGTCGCTTACAGCAGCAGAGGTCATGGCTTTTAGGGTATCTATCCACGAATATCCCACACCGTCTGAGAATTGCTCTTTCTGTCGCCAGGCAACACTATCGGGAAGAAGTGAGGAAAATGCATCGCGTACCACTTTCTTTTCGATGGTCTGGCCCGGACACATCTTAACAGCGGGATTGATACGCATGGCTACATCGAGGAAATCCTTGTCGAGAAAAGGTACACGTCCTTCTACTCCCCATGCCGAGAGTGACTTATTGGCACGAAGACAGTCGTACATATAGAGCTTGGAAAGTTTGCGTACGGTTTCTTCGTGGAAAGCCTGTGGGGTGGGGGCTTTATGGAAATAGAGGTAACCTCCGAACACTTCGTCGGCTCCTTCACCGCTAAGTACCATCTTGATTCCCATCGATTTGATGACACGTGCCAGCAGATACATCGGAGTGGAAGCGCGTACGGTAGTAACATCGTATGTCTCAATGTAGTAGATGACGTCGCGAATGGCGTCCAGCCCTTCCTGAATGGTGTAATTGATCTCATGATGTACGGTTCCGATATGTTCGGCTACCAGACGTGCTTTTTCCAGATCGGGAGCTCCTTTTAAGCCCACGGCAAAGGAGTGCAGTTGCGGCCACCAGGCTGCCTGGGTACTGTCTGTCTCTACACGCTTGGCTGCATAGAGTTTGGCCACTGCCGAGATGACGGACGAATCGAGCCCTCCTGATAAAAGTACTCCATAGGGAACATCGCTCATCAGTTGTCGGCGAACGGCATCTTCAAGGGCGGTACGTATGGCTGACACTTGCATCTGATATGCTTCGGGATCGTTGGCTGAAAATGCAGATACGCGTGTTTCATTATTTGCTTTATCACTGTAATTATCTTTGACAGCATCGTATTCGTTCCATTCCCTGTGGTACCACGGACGCATTTCTCCTTCGCGGCTCCAATAATAATGTCCGGGCAAGAATGGTTCGTATTCATCGCACATGCCTTCCAAGGCTTTTAATTCACTGGCGCAATAGACTGTTCCATCCTTGTCTCTGCCAATATAAAGAGGTATGACACCGATAGGATCGCGAGCTATGAGAAACTCATCCCGTTCTTCATCGTAGAGGGCGAAGGCGAAGATACCACTCAGCCGTTCGATGAAGTCTTTTCCGTAACGCCGGTATAGAGCAAGGATGACTTCGCAATCGCTGCCTGTCTGAAATTCATAATCACCTGCGAAGTCGTTCCGGATATCACGATGATTATAGATTTCTCCGTTTACGGCAAGGATTTGTTTTCGGTCGGGCGCGAAGAGCGGCTGTCCTCCACTCTGAGGATCAACAATGGAGAGTCGTTCGTGTGCCAGTATGGCTGATCCGCCACAATAGATTCCGCTCCAGTCGGGACCGCGGTGTCGGATGCGTTTGGCCATGATGAGAGCTTTTTGCCTCAGTTCTGGCGTCTGATGCTTAATATTGAAAATGCAGGCTATTCCACACATACTATTTATGTTTTTATTAAGGACTGGTAATAATCTTATCAAAGTTCTGCAGGTTCATTTATTGCAAGTTGTACTTTTCAGTTGCTGATGAGCAGGGGAGTACCGGTTCTTCTTGCTTTTCGGGTATAAACGGTTGGTTTATCCGGTCAACCTGCCGGTCCTATCAGAATAATGCAGAATGGCCCGCAAAACTTCAATAACAAATTTATTTCTCCTTTTCAGATAACATCTGTTCGATATCTTTGGCAGCACGTCTTCCGTCAGCAAGGCATTTTACCACAAGCGAAGCTCCAGTGGCAGCATCGCCGGCTATCACGACATTGGAAGGAAGTTCCGGATGTCTGGGCTTCAGGAACCCCATAGCCAAAAGTACCATATCTGCCTCGATGATCTCTTTTTTGCCGGTAGCCTTCATTACAGGCCGTCCGCTATCCGTGTCTGTAATCCATTCCACTTCTTCCACTTCGACTCCGGTTACACGCCCGTTTCGTCCGATGAATTTGGTCGAGTTCAGGCTCCACCGCCGTGTGCAACCCTCTTCGTGGCTGGAAGTCGTTTTCAGTACGACGGGCCATTGAGGCCAGGGAGTAGCCGGATTATGTCCTACAGGCGGTTTGGGCATGATTTCAATCTGAGTGACACTTACGGCTCCTTGTCGGATACTGGTACCGATACAGTCACTGCCTGTATCTCCGCCGCCGATGACGAGTACCTTCTTGCCACGTGCGTTTACCAGTTGCTCTTTGGAGAATGTTTCTCTGTCCAAAATCCGGCTCTGCTGTGACAGCATGTCGAGTGCGAAATAGATGCCTTTCAACTCTCTTCCGGGAATATTCAGGTCACGGGCTTCCGGAGTTCCGGTACACAAGGCATAGGCATCGAATCCTTCCGGAAGTTTTTCCACATCGACCGTTACTCCCATCTCCATGTGGATACCTTCTTTCTTGAGAAGTCTCATGCGTCGGTCGATGATTTCCTTAGGAAGCTTGAAGTTGGGGATACCGTAACGGAGAAGTCCGCCTGGCATCGGGTTTTTATCGAAGATAGTAACTTCAAACCCTTGTGCATTAAGTCTGACAGCCGTACTCAATCCGGCCGGACCGGCACCGATGACTGCAACTCTCTTACCGTTTCTTACCGGTTGCTGAGGTTGAATATAACCTTCGCGGAAGGCAGCTTCGGCTATGGCTGCTTCGTTTTCGCGGATGGTGACTGGGGCATCGAATGAAAGTTTCAATACACATGACTTTTCACACAATGCAGGGCATATTCTGCCAGTAAATTCCGGAAAGTCATTGGTTTGTGATAATATTCTGTATGCCATTTCCCATTTTCCCTGGCTGAGGGCTGCCTGAAATTCCGGATCTTTGTTGCCCAGCGGACACGCCCAATGGCAAAAAGGCACTCCGCAATCCATACATCGGCTGGCCTGGAGCTTACGGTCTCGGCTGTTCAGGGTTTGCTCCACCTGGCTGAAGTCGGTGATTCTGTCTTCTACAGGTCTGTATCCCGCTTCCTGGCGGGGTATATTTAAAAATGCTTTTGAAGTTTCCATGTTGTCATTTATTTAAGCAGTTGTCGCTTCATTGGAGGTTAAGATAGCAATCTTCAGAGAATGAATACTGCCAGTCTTATATCTGTAAATCAGACTGATGACAAGAATATAGACTCACACTCTTCTAATCTCTTAACTTCCTCAATAAGTTTAATAGTCTCTCTGCATGTCTGCAATTTTCTGTTGCAGTTTGCGCATCTGTTCTTCCTGCAATACCTTTTTATATTCAATAGGAACTACCTGAATGAACTGACCGGCATAGTGTGTCCAGTCGTCGAGCATGACACGTGCCAGCTTGGAACCGGTATACAGATAATGTTGCCGGATGAGTTCGTGCAACTCTTTTCTGTACGATGCCTCTTCTATCAGTGAGAGCTCTACCATTTCCATATTACAGAAATAGTCGAAATTTCCCTCCTTGTTCCATACATAAGCCACACCTCCACTCATACCTGCAGCAAAGTTTCGTCCGGTTTTGCCTAAAACGACTACTCGTCCTCCGGTCATGTATTCACAGCAGTGGTCGCCTACACCTTCGACTACAGCGATGGCTCCAGAGTTGCGTACAGCAAATCGTTCGCCTACACATCCGTTGATGTATACTTCTCCGCTGGTTGCACCGTATAACAGGGTGTTTCCGGCAATTGTATTCTTCTCGGCTTCAAAGTTGCTTCGTACGGGAGGCAATACTGCGATGCGTCCTCCACTGAGTCCTTTACCCAGATAATCGTTGGCTTCACCTTCCAACTTGAAGTTGACGCCAGGTACCAGAAAAGCACCGAAACTTTGTCCGGCCGAACCTTTGAACTTCACGTTAAGAGTATGTTCCGGAAGACCTTTGGCTCCGTATTTCTGGGCAATGGCTCCCGACAACATGGCTCCACAAGCACGGTCTGTATTGGCAATGGTATATTCCAAGGAGATTTCTTTTTGGTTCTCCAATGTTTCGGCAGCAGCGTGGAGGATTTCCACGTCTTTTACGCGGCTGATACCGTGCTGCTGGTCGGTGACATGGCGTATCGCTGCTTCGTTTTCCACACGGGTAAGCAATTGCGAGAAGTCGAGCAACGTATGCTTGGGATTCTTGTAATCACGTTTGCTCCGGATGATAAGATCTGTCCGTCCGATGATGTCATCGAGTCTTTCGGCTCCGATTTCGGCCAGATATTCGCGTACTTCCTGTGCCAGGAAAGTGAAGTAGTTTACCAGATATTCACTTCGGCCCCTGAAATGTTTACGAAGTTCGGCATCTTGAGTAGCTACTCCTACGGGACATGTATTCTGATTGCATTTCCGCATCATCACACAACCCAATACAATCAAGGCGGCAGTGGCAAATCCGTATTCTTCGGCACCAAGCATAGCCATCAATACCACATCACGCCCGGTTTTCAATTGTCCGTCCACTTGCAGGATGACTTGTCCGCGCAGACCGTTCAGTACCAGGGTCTGTTGTGTTTCACTTAATCCAAGTTCGGGTGAAATACCTGCATACCGGATACTTGATGCAGGTGATGCACCTGTACCTCCTTCGGCTCCAGAAATGACTATCAGGTCGGCTTTGGCTTTTGCTACACCCGCAGCAATGGTTCCGACGCCGCTTTCGGCTACCAGTTTGACGCTGATTTTTGCTCGTGGGTTCACATTCTTCAGATCGAAAATCAGTTGGGCCAGATCCTCGATGGAGTAGATGTCGTGATGGGGTGGGGGCGAGATAAGTGAAATGCCCGGAATAGAGTGACGGGTACGTGCTATTACTTCGTCGACTTTGAATCCTGGCAATTGTCCGCCTTCACCCGGCTTTGCTCCCTGAGCCACTTTAATCTGGATTTCATCAGCATTGACCAGGTATTCAGTAGTCACGCCGAAACGTCCGGAAGCTACCTGCTTGATGGCACTTCTGGTTTCATTACCAAACCGTGAACTGTCTTCACCCCCTTCGCCGGTATTGCTACGTCCATGCAGACGGTTCATTGCTATTGCAATGGCTTCATGAGCTTCCTGGCTGATGGCTCCGAACGACATGGCTCCGGTGACAAATCTCCGTACGATGGACTCGACAGGCTCTACACGGTTAATGTCAATGGGATTGCGCCGGAAATCCAGAAAATCGCGTAAGAAGATAGGTTGTTCTTTTTCATCCACCAACTGGGTAAATTCTTTGAATTTCTTGTAACTTCCCGTACGTGTAGCCAGTTGTAGAGTGGCTATGGTTTCAGGGTTCCAGGCATGTTTTTCTCCATCTTTGCGGAACGCATAGATACCGGCATTAGGCAGAAGTTCTTTGCCGGATTTTGTGCTGTCAGCACTTTCGATATCCGGTTTCTCTGTATGAGGATGAGCGGATCTGAATCTGAATTTGACAATTTCTTCCAGGCCGATACCACCTATGCACGATTTCAGTCCGCCGAAATAGGCATTGCTCAACTCCTGACTCAGACCTACAGCTTCGAATATTTTTGCCCCACGATAAGAACGGATGGTGCTGATACCCATCTTGCTCATTATTTTGAACAGACCTTTACATACGGCTTTGATGTAATTCTTCTCGGCTGTGGCATAATCCAATTGAATGTCTTTGTCGGCCACCAGCTGGTCGAGTACAGCGAAAGCCATGTAGGGATTAAGAGCACTGGCTCCGAACCCGAGCAGCAGGGCTGCATGCATCACCTCACGTATTTCTCCACTTTCAACGATAAGGGCTGTCTGTACACGCTTGCCTACCGAAATCAGGTAATGATGTACGGCGCTGACAGCCAACAGTGAAGGAATAGGAGCATGGGTATCGTTCGCTTCACGGTCGGTCAGGACAATATAGTTGACGCCTTCATTTACACTTTCTTCTGCTTGCTTGCACAGCGAGGCAATAGCTTCCTGCAAACCGTTTCTTCCTTTGGAAGTGTCGTAGAGCATAGGAAGCTTTACCGTTTTAAATCCTTTGTAGCGAATGTTGCAAAGCAAATCCAGTTGTGTATTGGTCAGTATGGGGTGATTCAGTCTTACCATCTTGCAATGCTCTGCATCGGGAGTCAGGATATTCATGCCTACAGCTCCGATATATTCGGTGAGCGACATGACCAGTTCTTCGCGGATAGGATCGATAGGCGGGTTGGTGACTTGGGCAAATTGCTGGCGGAAATAGTTGAACAGCAATTGTGGCCGGTCGCTCAATACAGCCAAGGGAGTATCGTTACCCATGGCACTTACAGGTTCTGCACCATTCTCGGCCATAGGCTGAATGATTTTCTCAATATCTTCCCGGGTATATCCAAAAATGTGGAGCATGTCATCATAATGAGGCACGCTATGTGCGACTTTTCTTCCACTTTTCAGTTCGTCCAGCTCAATACGGTTGCTGGCAAGCCATGCACGATAGGGCTTGGCTTCGGCCAGTTGGCGTTTCAGCTCATCATCATAGTAAATCCGTCCTTCTTGTGTGTCAACCAGCAGGATTTTTCCAGGCTGGAGGCGTCCTTTTTCTTTGATGTCACCCGGCTCGAAATCCATTACACCTACCTCACTGGCTACTACCATCGTGTCATTTTGGGTAATGAGGTAACGTGCAGGGCGGAGTCCGTTCCGGTCGAGCATACCGCCGGCATATCTGCCGTCGCTGAAGAGCAGGGCAGCAGGACCGTCCCATGGTTCCATCAAAATGGAATGATATTCGTAAAAAGCCTTCAGGTCTTCACTGATGGGGTTCTTTTCGTTGAAAGATTCGGGTACGAGCATGGCCATGGCATGAGGCAGGCTCATGCCTGACATGACAAGGAACTCCAGAACATTGTCCAGGGAGGCTGAATCGCTCATACCGGGTTGTACGATGGGACGTATCTCGCGTATATTTCCCAATGCAGGGGTAGACAATACCGATTCGCGGGCTTCCATCCAGCTACGGTTTCCTCGGATGGTGTTTATTTCACCGTTATGTGCCAGTAAACGGAAGGGCTGGGCAAGTCCCCATGTCGGAAAGGTGTTGGTACTGAAACGGCTGTGAACCAAAGCAAGACCGCTGGTAAAGTAACTGTTGGTCAGGTCTGGGAAGTATCCCCTCAACTGCATGGACGACAGCATGCCTTTATAGACAATGTTCTTTGTCGACAGCGAGCATACGTAGAAATCGCTTCGGGTGGGAATATCCGATCGTCTTATGCGGTTTTCTATTCTTTTCCTTATAATATATAGTTTCCTTTCGGCTATCTGGCTGTCGGTGAACCCGGTGATAAAAATTTGTTTAATGTCAGGTTCGGCAGCCAGTGCAGCCTCACCTAAAATTTCAGGGCATGTGGAAACATTCCTCAAATGCATCAATGTGAGTCCTTCTTTTTCAATCTCTTCGATAATGATGCTGAGAATAGCTTCCTGGTCGTTCTTATCTTTGGGAAGAAACAGGATACCAGTTCCATACCGGCCTTTTTCAGGCACAGGAATTCCTTGTAATAAGATAAACTCGTGAGGAATCTGTAACATGATGCCTGCTCCGTCGCCTGTCTTGTTGTCAGCACCTTCAGCACCGCGATGACGCATATTTTCGAGCACTTTCAGAGCCGATTCAACCAATTCGTGGCTTTTGTTTCCGTGGATGTTTACAATCATTCCTACACCACATGCATCGTGTTCGTAAGTCGGATCGTACAATCCTATTTTTTCTTTTGGCTTATTATTAAAAAGTAGGCTATTTTTCATATTTTAAATTTATATTCTTTGTAATACCTATTAAATGTGTCAAATTGTTTGGCAAATATATAATTTTGATTTCAAAAAGATAAATATTGGGTGGTATTATTCTCAGCAAAATTGATAGGGGGACTTAATTGCTTATAATTTGTTAATAATTGCGGGGTGATATATGTATATTATAATAATTATATTGCATTTTGCTTATAAATTGACATTTTTATTCCTTTTAGATAATTTTTTCTGCTGTGACTTTCCAGTCCTGGACTTTTTCGGTGAGGAAGAAAACCCGTAAGAGAGTCTTAATACAGGAAAGTCCTCGATATACAAAAAATGGCCTATTTAAAGTGGGTATTGTTATTCGTTGAAAATGTAATGCATGTTACACCCATGGGAACGTTGTCTGTAATGGTGGAGTACCCCGCAAACAAGGATACATCAAAAATGTATACATTGAATGGAGTTATATACTTTGTAAGCGTTGTCACCCTTCTTGATTTCATCTATCACCTCTTCGCTGAAGTTAAAGTAAAACACACTGTTTAGACCAAGATCAAAAGCGCATTTGTCCCAATACAATTTGCTTCCGTCCTTCTCATATAATACATTCCCTTTATAATCCTGCGAGAAAGTATACAAATTATCCACGATATTCACATCTGCACGAGTGCTTGCCATCTTATTATCATAAATCACGATGCGACTGTCTCCCGCGACAAGCGTCACCTGCGATGGGGTAATGATTGATCCTCCCTTTCCAGTACGGCTTACAGGAGATAGATCCGGGTTCGTTGTCAATGTGAACTCCGTATTTTGGAATAAATCCACATATTACCCTGTCTGGTTTTTAGGCTTACCTGATTGCCATTTATCTCATGCTTCTCAATCACTCGGACGTCATAGTCGTACTGGCTGGGAAGCACAATTGCCTTTCCATCCTGAATTGTCGGTACATTTCCGTCAGAGTAAGTCACGCTTACCGTGTTGCTCGACTCCTCATAAGTCAATTGTATCCTTTGTACACGATGTAAACAGTCCCATGAAAATGGTCAAGAACAAGAAAAATACAAAATTTTGTTGTCTCATAGTAATAAAATTAAAAATGAAAGTATAACCATATTTTTATATATGCCCTGTAACAAATTGTCATTTCTATATATTTTCCCCAAATATCTCTTTCCCTGTGGGATAAACCCACGCCCATGTATGAGCATTTTCTCTTTTTACAAAATAAGTAAAATATATATATAAAAACAAATGTATATACTGTTTGTATTTTTTACTTCTTTATCTCATTAAATTTTTAAATAAATGATAAGGAATTTGCAATTGATGTACAATTTTCTTGTCCTGAATAAAAATGAATTTG
>ENA-OWPN01002067-OWPN01002067.1-human-gut-metagenome-genome-assembly--contig:-NODE-2067-length-13904-cov-2.967651_pt1 | contig 13904 bp, 11 predicted proteins | sample MGYA00248266_ERZ651850 | MGnify/ENA primary metagenome ERZ651850 (study PRJEB26924, sample SAMEA4378296) | human gut metagenome | biome: human gut; feature: human-associated habitat; material: faeces... | reverse complement strand
GTCTGCGCCGACGAGCGCGCCCGCCAGCGTGCCGTCCGGTGCGTCGCATACGAACACGTCCCCGCGGGAGAAAAAGTAGCCTTGTCCGAGGCTGAGAATGGTCGGGCCGATTGTGTGGGCGGTTTCCGGGTCGATGCCGGAAAACTGCTGCTGCAATTCCTGCTTTTCGTAAAACTGGTCAAACATCAGCGCGGCCAGTGCCGCGCGGTCTTCCTGCCGGGCTTTTCGCATGCTGGCACCTCCTGTATCCCTTGCTGCCCTGATGATAGCATGTGTTTCTGTGTTCGTCAAGCGACAGGGCGCGGCGGCGTGTCAAATACACGGGGCGGGGTGGAGAATTCTTTGTTTATTGTTACAATATGTGCGCGAAACAGGGCGATTTGGCTTGAAATGTGCCGTGTGCAGTGTTAAAATAAATAAGCTGTATAATTGTCTGACCGTTTGCTGTTGCAATCAAAAAAAGACAGAGTTGAAAGGACGACTGACATGAATAACGTGTATGAAAGCCCGCTGTCCTCGCGCTACGCTTCGGACGAGATGCTGTATGTGTTCTCTTCGGATATGAAGTTCTCGACTTGGCGCCGTCTGTGGGTGTCGCTTGCCAAGGCGGAGATGGCGCTTGGCCTGCCTATCACGCAGGAACAGGTCGATGAGATGGAGGCCCACCTGACCGACATTGATTACGATACCGCGCGCGCACGCGAGAAGGAAGTTCGTCATGATGTCATGGCGCATGTGTATACCTTCGGCAAAGCCGCACCCAAGGCGGCCGGTATCATTCATCTGGGCGCGACCAGCGCTTATGTTGGTGACAATACCGATATTATCCAGATTCGTGAGGGCCTGCTGCTGGTGCGCAAAAAGCTCGCGGTTGTGCTGGACAAGCTCGCGCGCTTTGCGGATGCGCACAAGGCGCAGCCGACACTCGGCTTCACGCATTTCCAGCCCGCGCAGCTTACTACCGTCGGCAAGCGCGCGACGCTTTGGATGAACGAGCTTCTGATGGATCTGAATGAGGTTGAGTACCGCATCGAAAACCTGCGCATGCTCGGCTCGAAGGGCACGACCGGCACACAGGCGTCCTTTATGGAACTGTTTGACGGGGACGAAGCCAAGGTCAAGGAGCTGGAAAAGCGCATTGCGGACGATTTTGGGTTTGCAGGCGTTGTTCCGGTATCCGGTCAGACCTATTCGCGCAAGATTGACGCACAGACGCTGGCAACGCTTGCCGGCATTGCCGAATCCGCATCCAAGTTTGCTACCGACCTGCGTCTGCTTCAGCATCTCAAGGAGATTGAGGAGCCGTTTGAAAAGCATCAGATTGGCTCGTCCGCAATGCCGTATAAGCGCAATCCGATGCGTTCCGAGCGTATCTGCGCGCTGGCGCGTTACGTCATCTGTGACAGCCTCAATCCGGCCTTTACCTCCGCAACGCAGTGGTTTGAGCGCACACTGGATGACTCTGCCAACAAGCGCATTTCCGTGCCGGAGGCGTTCCTCGCGGTCGATGCCATTCTTAATATCATGATTAACGTGGTATCCGGTCTGGTTGTTTATCCCAAGGTCATTCATGCGCATGTGATGAACGAACTGCCTTTCATGGCGACCGAGAACATCATGATGGACGCGGTCAAGCGCGGCGGCAACCGGCAGGAGCTGCATGAGCGCATCCGTGAGCATTCGATGGCAGCCGGTAAGCGGATTAAGGAAGAGGGTCTGGACAACGACCTGATTGATCGCATCGCAGCAGACCCGATGTTCGGCATGACGCGTGAGCAAATTCTCGAGCATCTGGACCCGGCGGCTTACATCGGCCGCTGCCCGTCTCAGGTGGACGAGTTCCTCAGCGAGTGTGTCCGTCCGGCGATTGCACCTTATGTGGAGGGAGAAGAGGTTACCGTGGAGATCAACCTGTAAGCATGCGGCGCGCTGAGGTTGACTTTTAAGTAGTTTCGCAGTATACTACTCTAGCTGTGAAAGAAAACGAAGGAGGCAGAAAAATTGAAGAAAAGTGTGATTTCCTTCATTGCTGTCATGCTCTTGATTATTTTCCTGGGTGTGACCGCAGTGACAGGTGTGTATATTCCGGGGGGCTGGACGATGCCGTTCCGGGATACGGCGGCATCGGATACCGCTGATACGACAGACACCACTGCGGATGATACGGCAAACCAAACCGCAACGGATCAAACATTGACCGATAGCACCACGGAGGAAGCCGCGGAGACAGCGGAAGAAACGACGGCGGACTCTCTCAAGGCTATCATTCCGAGTGTACTGGACACCGAAAACGGTATTCGTCTGGGCCTCGACTTGGTTGGCGGTTCGCGTATTGTGTATGAAGCACAGATTCCGGACGGTTATGATATGTCCAATCTGGCGGACGATATGAACTCGGTTCAGAAGGTCATCCGTCAGCGCCTGACCGATAAGGGCTTTACCGAAGCGACCGTCACCCTGACGGGCGATAATCGTGTGACGGTTGAGATTCCGCAGATCACCAATCCGGAAGAGGCGGTGCAGACGCTCGGTACGACCGCGCAGCTGCTCTTTATGGATGCGGACGGCAAGGAATGGCTGACCGGCGAGGACATTGCCAAGGCTTCCTACGGATATGGCAAGCCGACCGGTACCGAAGTGACTGACGAACACTATGTTCAGGTGCAGTTCACCAGCGAGGGCCGCGAAAAGTTCGCTGAGGCTACCGCATCGGTGGCGGCTCGTTCGACGGCGAACGGCGGCGACGGCATGAATCAGCTGTTTATCGTCATGGATGATCAGGTGATCTCTTATCCGTCGGTTAGTGAAAAAATCGACAACGATTCCTGTGTTATCTCGGGCAGCTTTACCCGTGAAAGCGCACAGGAACTGGCTGACCTGATTAATGCCGGCCAGATTCCGTTCTCGCTGACGCAGGTGGAGCTGCGTTCGGTCGGCCCGCAGCTGGGCGCGGACGCGATGCGCACTTCTCTGATTGCCGGTGCAATCGGCGTGCTTCTGGTCTGCCTGTTCATGCTGATCGTTTACCGCATCCCCGGTCTGGTTGCATGCCTTGCACTGGGCTTCTATATCGTAATTGAAGCGCTGATCTTCAGCCTCATTCGTGTCAACCTGTCCCTGCCGGGCATTGCGGGTATCATCTTGTCAATCGGTATGGCGGTGGATGCCAACGTCGTTATCTTCGAGCGCATTAAAGAAGAACTGCGCGCGGGCAAGACGGTCAAGAGCGCAATCGAGTCGGGCTTTAAGCGTGCGTTTACCGCAATTCTGGACTCTAACGTAACCACGTTGATTGCAGCAGCGGTTCTGTTCTTCCTCGGCACCGGTACGATCGTCGGCTTTGCGACCACGCTGGGCATTGGCGTTATCGTTTCCATGTTCACGGCACTGACCGTAACCCACTTCCTGCTCAACCGCATGGTGGATTTCCACATCCGCAGCCCCAAGGCGTACGGCCTGAACGACCATGCGCTGCGTCCGCGATTCGCGGTTCTGAAGAACTTCAAGATTTTCGGCGGCATTTCGATTTTGCTGGTTTTGACCGGTCTGGTTTCGCTGATTCTACTGCCGTTCGGTCAGAACTTCTTTAACCTGAGCATTGACTTTGCGGGCGGTACCGAAATGGAATTTGCAATGCATCAGGCGGTCGACCAGAATCTCCAGACCGAGATTGGCGACCTGTTTAAAGAGGTTACCGGCACGGAGGCTTCTTCCGTCACCTCTTCGGGCGATAACAATGAGAACGTACTGATTCGTTCGACCTCGATTGACTCGCAGAAGCGTGAGGCTGTCATCGAAAAGATGACGGAAACCTATGGTTTGACCGAGGATGATATCTACAACAACAACGACGTTTCTGCGTCGGTTGGTTCCGACCTGCAGCGCGCTGCGTTCCTGTGCGCGATTGTTGCGATTGTGTTGATGCTGATTTATATCACCATCCGCTTTGAGCTGACCAGCGGTTTGGCAGCGATTGTCTGCCTGGTACACGACCTGCTGATCATGCTGTCGGTCTATGTCTGGCTGCAGATTCCGCTGGACACCAACTTCATCGCTGCGGCGCTGACTATTTTCGGTTACTCGATCAACGCGTCGATCATCGTATTTGACCGCGTGCGTGAGAATCTGCGCACCGCGCGCAAGGAGCCGTTTGAGGCGGTGGCGGAGCGCAGCGTATGGCAGACCATGGGCCGTACGATCAATACTTCGCTGACCACGCTGTTCACGGTTGGCATGATCTATATTCTGGGTGTACCGTCGCTCAAGCAGTTTACGCTGCCGCTGATTGTCGGCATTCTGGCAGGCGCTTGGTCGTCTATCATGCTGTCCTCCAGCTTGTGGGGCTTCTTCCGCAAGAAGTTCCGCAAAAAGCGCATCTAATTCGGATGAAAAAAGGCCGGGCAAAATGCCCGGCCTTTCGTGATTTGTCTGACACAGGGAAAAAGTAACAGACAACAAAGATAATCAAGGGTTGTTTGTCTATCATAGCAGAAGAAGGGAGAAAAGCCATGCGAATCGGAATGTCAACTGCGTGTTTCTATCCGCAGCCGCTGGAAGAGGCCCTGCCGATTATCGCCGGGCTGGGTGTGCGCGCAATTGAAATATTTTTCAATACCGAAAGCGAATTTCAGCCGCGTTTTTATGAGGCCCTGGGGACGCAGGCGCGCAGTCTGGGACTGGACGTGGTATCCGTGCATCCCTATACTTCGCTGATGGAAGGAATGCTGCTGTTTTCCGATTATGCGCGCCGCACGGAGGACGGACTGATGCAGTATCAGCGGTATTTTGAGTGCGCGGCGGCGCTGGGGGCGCGGTTTTTGACCTTTCACGGGGAACGCCATATGGGGCAGCAGGATGATCCGGTCCACTGGGAGCGCAAATGCGCGGTTTATCAGCGGCTTTGTGAAATCGGCACAGCCTGCGGCGTGACGCTTGCCCAGGAAAATGTCGCATGGTGCCGGTCGCGCGACCCGGCGTTCATCCATGCTCTATACCGCGATGTGCCTGCGCTGCACTATACGTTGGATGTCAAACAGGCGTATCGCGCGGGACAGAGTTGGAAGGCATTCATGGATGCAATGGGGGAGCGGCTGGTCAATGTGCACATTAACGACTTCTCTTCTGAGCAAAGTTGCCTAATGCCCGGTGAAGGCATCATGGATTATGCGGATTTCTTTTCACGGCTGCGTATGAAAGGGTATGACGGTCATACCATTATTGAGGTTTATCGAACCAACTTTGATGTACCGGAGGAGCTGGAACGTGCGGTGCGCACACTAAGCCGGTTTGCATCGGTATGAAGCAGGAAAAGAGAGACGCAGATTAGGGTGTGTCGATTGACTTTATACCACAAGCGGTGGTATAATAAGGGAAAATACAGGACTGTATACCGGTTTGCAAGGGGGAAACGTAATGAAATGTCCGTTTTGCGGGTTTGATGACAGCAAGGTAGTCGATTCCCGACCAACTGACGAGGGAACGAGTATCCGTCGCCGCAGAGAATGTCTCAAATGTCTCAAGCGTTTTACCACCTATGAAACAGTGGAGCGGATGCCGCTGATGCTGGTCAAGCGTGACGGCACACGGCAGGCCTATGACCGGCAGAAATTGCTGGGCGGCCTTATGAAAGCGTGTGAAAAACGACCGGTATCGCTCATTCAGCTCGAGCAAATCGTGGATAATGTCGAGCAAAAGGTGTTCGGCTCGCTGGAAACTGAAGTGTCCAGTAAAGTGATTGGGGAGCTGGTGATGGAGCAGCTGCGCAAGGTCGATGAGGTGGCTTATGTGCGCTTTGCTTCGGTCTACCGGCAGTTTAAGGATATCAATACCTTTATGGAGGAACTTAATACCCTGCTCAAGGATAAGTGATTTATTGACATCCCTCACAAAACCGGCATAATGTCCGGGAAAAAAGCGCATAAACCGGGAAAAGAAGAACGAGGACTCAAGGCATAGAAAGTGCTTTGGGTCTTTTTTTATTGGGTAAAAGGGGAATGAAAAGGGAAGAAAAGTTGCAAAAAGAGGGAAAACGAAAAACGGGCGAAAAGAAAAAATGTCGATTTTAGAGAGATTTTCAGCCTGTTTTAGGTAAGACGGAATGGAAAAGGGAGGAATTGAAGCAGATCGAACGGAACGGAATGGGAATGGATGGAGAATGGAAGAGAATGGGACAAATGGGGCGCATTTAGCACGGAAAAGTTCCGAATTTCGCGTCACGCAATTATTCGGAGTTTACAGTTCCTTACAGATATTGGACAGATCTTGCGTGGTAAACCCGCCTCCAATAGCCCAAAATAGTGCGTTTTTCATGGAAAAATTGCTTGTTTTCGCAGGGATAATAACATGATTTTTGATTTCCTCCCAACCAAAACCGGCAAAAAATCCCCCTAAAAGCCGCAGGTAAAAAAGAGAGGAATAAGGACTTAAGGTACGAAAGTGCTTTAAGTCCTTTTTTGATGCGTAAAAAAGGGTGGGAAGAGGGAAGAAAAGTGATGAAAACGGAGAGTGGAGAAATGGGGGTATGAAAAAACAGTCGATTTTATTGGGACAATCGGCCTGTTTTAGGTGAGACGAAAAAGAAAATGGACGCATTTTCATAACGGACTGGAACGGACGGAAAACGGGGAGCAATCGGGACAATAACGGATATGAACGGCTTGGAACGGATCAATTTCCGACAAATCACATTATTCTGAAATTATCATTTCGCTTCGCAAATCGCAACTATCACCACATTTCCAGCAAATTTCTTTACACCGCCAATCGAAAAATTGCTCGTTTTTCTCGGATTTTCGGTCGGTTTTAGGTGGGATAATGACAGGGAGTTTAAGGGTAATTGTAATTACCATGAGATTTGGAATAGCAGATTTCCGCGGCGCTAAGAGGGATTGCGAAAATTTGTTTCGGATTATGACTAATAATTAAGAATCATGCATGGTTTAAGGGGTATAAGTTGCAAAAATAATTTTGCGTAAATAAAGCATTTATTCTGAGATTTTACGGAAAAACCGCAAAAAGCTCAGCATAATTCGGGAATTATTCTAAGATTTTGTGTTCAAGGGAGGGTGTGTTATGGAAAAGCTGGCTAAACGGACAAGGGAAATCCGCTTTTACAGTGAGAAGAATAAGGCAATGTGCAGCGTTCACACTACCGGTGCGCGAGACTACACCAAATGGTTAGAGGAACGGGAAGATGTTCGCGGTTACGAAGCCAATGTCGCTTGGGACACCGACTTTCTCAGCCGGATTGACCGGGTGGATATTCGTGGTTCGTACCTGAAAACGGACTGGACAACAGATTTCAAACTGTTCTTTACAGACGGCCATATCGGCATCCGGGAGATGGTGCGGGAAGAGAAGTTGCAAGAACGTGCAGTGATCGAAAAACTGGAACTGTCTCGGCGGTACTGGAAAGCACAGGGCATCGAGGATTGGAAATTGGTAATGGAGGAATGAGCATGTTTATCAAGGCGCTGGAGGAGATCTACCATGTGTTACGACAGGAAACAGACGGCTGCTGGGTGATTCGGTTCGAGAACCCGCAGCGACCGCAGTTTCTGTCTGCTGCACAGATGGAGGTCTGTCAGCGTGTGCCTGCTCCCAAACGGTATCTGCAAAGCACAGACCACAAGCGCAAACCAACCGAATCTGAGCGCAAAAAACTGGCTATGCTGCAACAGATGATTGATGATCTGTACTGCGTTTCAGATTACAAACGACGGAAGGAATTATCCGAACAGATTGCGGAAAAGCACCATACCACGCCGAGACGGATCTACCAGCTATACCTGCTGTATCTGGCACAAGACAGCCTGATGCCAAAACCGAGAGCGACTTGTTCGGGTGAGCAAACCGATATTCAGCGTATCTTCCAGCAAGCCATAGAAACGCTGTACTACTCTGCCAAGCGTCCGTCCTTGCGGTCGGTGTACGACTGTATGCTGCTCGAGCACTTTACGGATGATAACGGGAAGCTGTTGGAAGGTCACCCTACATGGAGCAGCTTCCAGCAGTATTACTACTCGCACGGCTTGCACAAGGGCAGCCAGAAGCAGATCAGCAGGGAGGGCCTGACAAACTACCAGCGTAACCATCGGATGCTGTTCGGCAACGCGCAGAACTGGAAAAGCCAGATCGGGTGCTATCAGATGGATGCCACGCAGGGAGACCTCTATCTGGTGTCCAGCCTTGACCCAAACACCGTGATCGGCAGACCGAACCTGTATCTGGCGGTCGATACGGTTACCGGTCTGATCGCCGGATTTTACGCAGGGATGGAGGCTGGAGAGCAGGCGGTGCTGTACTGTATAGCCAACGCTGCGCAGGACAAGGTAAAGTTCTGTGCCAAGTACGGCATCACGATCACCGCAGACCAATGGCCGAGCACAGGACTGCCGGGAGAGATCGTCACAGACCGTGGCCGAGAGTTTTGCGGGTCGCGAATTGACGCCCTCTGTAAACGGTATGGCATCGAACGAGAAAGCCTGCCTCCTTTTAGACCAGATCAAAAGGGACTGGTGGAAAAGAGTTTCAGTTTGATCCAGAACCATTACACCGCAGCCCTTCGTGGTAAGGGCATGATTGAAGCAGATGCACAGGAACGCTGGGCGACTGATTACCGCAAGCAGGCATCGCTCACCCTGAACGATTATATTAAGCTGTTGATCCATACGATCATTTACCTCAACAGCGCACGGGTGCTGAAAAACTATCCCCTCACAGACGAGATGCTGCGCGACCATGTGACACCAACCGCATCCGGATTGTGGCACTGGTTTACCGAGATGGGACGGAGCAGCTTGCTGGAACTCGACCCGCAGGAATACGAGTTGCTGGCATTGTCGCAGGGAGAAGCTACCGTAGACCGGCATGGCGTGCGTTTTCGTGGCTTCCACTATGGCGCACCGGCCGTTCGCAGTCTGCTGGAAAAGCTGAGGAACAGCAAGGTAACCGTGGCATACGACCCGGAACGCACCGATCTTTTGTATCTGGTACAGGATGACGAGTATGTGAGATTGCCGCTGACCAAAGCGTGCAGCAGATACCGCAGCCAGTCCTATGCCGAAGCACAGCAATACCGTGCCGCAGAGCAGGACGCCAAGCAGCAGTGCAGTGCAGCCGAAACGCAGGCCCGGGTCGATCTGATGCGGGACATCCAGACCATCACAACCAAACGATAAAAGGAGGAAAGCACCATGTCGGACAATCCTTATCTGGACAGCGTACCAGAAGAGCTGAGCAAAGCGGACTTCGTACAGGAAATCAAAAGCACACCCGATTTCGCAGGTGTGCCGATGAACAACCGCATCGCCAAACTGGGTGAGCTGTTTGTGCCGATGGATTATATGTATACGGTTTATGATCTGCTGCTTCGCGCAATTCGCACCACCTATCTGACCATAACTATGCTGGATACGATCCGCCAGATACAGGGGCTGCGGCAGGAGAGCGTTTCCAGCTTCGCAACAGAGGCGGAGAGTGGTTCGATTCTGGGCGTTCCGGGTGTCGGCAAAAGTTCCACTGTCCGGCGGTGTTTGTCCCTCATTCCTCAGTGCGTGACGCACAGCGAATACAACGGTAAGCCCTTCTACAAAAAGCAGATCCTGCATCTGTTTGTTGAGTGCCCCTCCGACTGTTCGGTAAAAACACTGGCGTACAGCATCATTGCAGCCGTCGACCGTGCAATCGGTTCGGAGTATTTTCGGTTTGCTGCCAAACAGAGCCGGTTGTCCGCAAGCGCACTGGTGACGCAGGTGAAAATCATCTGCCTGAACCATGCGGTCGGTGTGATCGTAGTGGATGAGATTCAGAACGCTATTCAGACGGCGGTACATAACAGGCAGGTAAGGCCGCTGATCAAGTTTCTGGTGGAGCTGATCAACGAAACCTGCACCAGCATTTACTTTATCGGTACCTCGGAAGCAGAACAGCTGTTTTGTCAGCAGGAGCATTTGCAGCACCACACCAGAGGGCTTTGCTTGCTTCCTCTGCGTCCAGATGCGGCATTCCGTCTTACATCATGCAGATTTTCCAGCAGGGACAGGCACAGACCATTTAGGCAGGATGGGAGCAGATGTATGAAAAGCTGGTCAAGCAGGCATTGAGCTGCTCAATTTAAGTGTGCCGAAGAAGTTTCCGACCGGAATATCGCTTTCGGATTTTACGGTGTCCGAGGTTGTGAGCGAACCTGCCGCACTTCCGGAGCTGCCAGTTCAGAAGGGGCCGCAGGAAGTGTCTCGTCTGTATGCCAATCCTCGTGGACGCAAAGCCGTGAGCAGAAATAATCTGGATTTGATTGAACTGTGGAAGCGCAAGCAGGAGACAGAGAAAACCGTACAGGGCATGGAGAACTTGGGATTGATAGAGAGGGGATTGCCATGATTGGCTTCTTTCCACAGCCATATCCGGATGAATTATGGTACAGAGTAATCATGCGGTACCATCTGAATGCTGGGCGGAGGAACTGGTAAATGCGTTAAATAAAAATCAGAAATGGAGCGATATTCCAGAAGTACTGCGGTCTCAGCTGGAGGAGATGGAGTACGTTGGTGATGATGAGCAGAGAAATCTGTATATTATCGATGATGTTTTCACGGCGTCAGAAATTTACGAAATAACGAAATGCTATAAGGAAAACGAGCAGTTGAACGAAGGCCGTTTGGTAGTTATGATTGACTATTTGCAGCGGCTTGTGAATAAAGACGTAACAAATAGTGAGCGCCAGACGGTTGAAAAGAATTTGAATGCGCTCCAGCGGATTTACAAAGAGCTGAACGTTGCAGTGGTTTGTATTTCCAGCCTCAACCGTTTAACCTACGGTCAGCCGATTAAAAAGTCGAGCGTTATGGAAACGGGTCAAATTGAATATGATACTGCGGTATTGATTGGTTTACAGAGACAGGGGATGCATAAATTGGATGGATTGTCTGACAAGAAGCGTATGAAAGTTGCAGCAGAAATGGGATTGGATGGTCCCGACAGAAAGAATAAGGATGGTTCTGTCTCATGCGAATTGGTCGTTGTAAAAAATCGAAATGGAGAAAATGCAGGTTGGGCTACGAATAAGTATATTCAAACCGGACAGTGGATCTTTTCACAGCGCATTGATCGAAAATACGGTAAAAAAGCATTGCAAGCGTTCTTGACAGCAATCACCGAACCAGCTCAGGCGGGAAACCCTTCTCCGCAACACGGAGAAGGGCGCTGGGTCTGGACGGATGTAGAATCGAGCCGGTATCAGGGACGTTGGTTTCCACGGGTAAAAAGAGTTTATCCGCCGGATGCATATCAACCGATGGCTAAGGATTTTTGTATCGCAACGGATCATTGGGGGAAGGGAAGCAATAGTGTGAATCATGCGGTGGCTCTTGCAAATTATTCTCCGTATCCGGTACTGTTGGCAGATACGCAGGAGAAAAACTCTCTGATGAATCAGTACTGCGAAGAAAATCATATTTGTGTCGTACCGATTTCCGGTATGCCGGGAGATTACATGCGCCCCAACGGCAAGATTATTGTGGATCGAAAGGACAGCCTGTCGGAACTGTATCATAATTTCTCCAAGGGAACGAGTTGGGCATCTTACGCAGTAGCAGCACAATTAGCAGGAGCAGAAGGAAAGAAACTGGTTTTTGTAATTGCTGTTGATCCAGAGGACAATGTGCGTTGCCTCGATGATTTATCGGCCTGGTAGGGACAGCTCCTAAATGAGACGATTGTGAATGGAGCCAAGCTGCTCGAGCAACTGAAACGGTATCAGAAGCTTTTTCATAATACCCGATTTTACTTTGTTTTGCGGTATGCTCAGTGCGCTGCGATCTGGCGGTTAGTATGCACGTAATAATGATTGATACAAGAATAACTCTGATTGATTTTTCGGGCTTGGTGTGGAACGGATCTGCGCGCCCCTTTAGAAATGGTCCATCGTTTGCTAAGCATGCCGGAATGTGATATTACAACACCCTCCGGCAGGCATTATGCAATAATGTCATAAATATACCTTTGTCATAAATGTATGCGTACGGAAGCAGACTATGATCGAGTGTGAAAAATAACAAGTGTTTTCCCGGATAAGTTGAGAAGGCTGTTAGGCTATGAAAAAACCCGCCAAATCGGCGGGTTTTTGTATCGAAAATAAAAGCGGACTTTTCTATTGTAATGGGAGTATAGTCAGGCAGATCGGGGAGAACCGATTTTACGTTATGCCCACGCATCCATCAACAGGACGTCCCGTATCTTGCCGCGCCGGACAATATCCTTGAGCTGCACCGAGTTAAACAGGTCGGTCAGATATTGCCTGCAGGGTTCTGCTTCAAAGTGCAGGTTGGACAGATAGGGCATGCCGCCGGCAGTCAGATACTTCTGGAAACACTGAGCAGGCATCGCTTCCGGAAATACCGTGCGATACAACTGGATAAACTCTTCAAACGAAAAGGGATAGATGACGAATTCAACGTATCGTCCGCCCAGATAGGTGGCCAGCTCACCGGACAGCAGTTTCGCATTGGAGCCGGTGATATAGATGTCGCAATCCATTTCCACGCGGAAGGAATTGACGCATTTTTTCCAGCCGTTCACCTCTTGGATTTTGTCAAAGAACAGATAGACCTTGCCGCCCATTCCGGCAGTGCGTTGGAGGATCTCGTCATGCAGTGCCTGCGGCGTACACAGATGGCTGTTGCGCATATCTTCAAAGTTGATCGTGATAAAGTGCTCGGCGGAAACCCTGTTGGAAAGCAGCTCCTCCCGAATCAGTTCCAGCATGACCGACTTGCCGCTGCGGCGCATGCCTGTTATCACCTTGATGAGATCGCTGCCGATAAACGGCCGAATCCGGTTCCTATAGCGTTCGCATAAAATTATAGCGCAGTCGCCTCTTTTTGTGATCGGTTAGTTCTCACAATAATCCGTGCACTTGAAAAAATGGGAATTATAAAGATTTTATCAGATATAACCTATAAAATTGGAAAAGCGAATAGCTGGAATGTATCTCGTAATACCCAGTAGTTCCAGACCGCGATGAACAGCACCGGTATCGTAGCCGCGATCCAATGCAATGCTTTGCATTGGAACCCCATTTTTAATCTGTCGCTCTAAGTGTCGTAAAACCAGTAAGCGCTCTTTTTCGTTGGCTGGGTTATACATCTACACCTGTTATGAATCTCGTACTTTCAGTCTACAGTCGTTTCCATCAAATAGCCAATGCCACTCTTTTTTCCGTGGTTTATGCAGCCGCTGTCTGGAGCAGTTTTGCTGGTAGTGCGACGCTTTTTGATCGTCTTAGTCGGTGGCTTTTTAAAACCGGGCTGTTTTAAGAACTCTTCGTCTAAGCGATTCAGATAACTCTGCATGCTCAATGCCGTTTCCAGTTCGGTTTCAATCCAGCTATCTTTGGAAACATTTGCTGGCAGATATGTCCCGTCAGCTGCCAATTCCTTTCCGTCAACCAAGCCACTCTGTACACAGTGTCGGACGATTTCCAAAAACACCTGTTGAAACAGCTGACCTTCGTTCCACTTGCGCAGTCTTGTTTTAGTGAACGTAGAGTGATCCGGAATTTTATCTGCAAGCGCAAAACCACAGAACCACCGATACGTAAATTTAACTGGATGTCTTAAACCAAGCGACGTTCTGATTGAATCCCATACAAGTACCCAACCAGCAACATTTTAAACATACTCACAGGGTCAATGAATGGGCGACCGTTTGAGGGGATAATATGGCTGCAAAATATCATAAATAAAATCGAATGAAATGACTCGTGAAATTCTTTGCAGCAAATGATTGCTTGGAATCAACTCGGATAAATCCATGATCATCATGCTCATTTGTCCGCTCTGTCGTCCCATCATGCATAATGCCTCCCTTGTTTCCTCTTTGAACCGCCCCAGATTATGCAGACAGTA
>ENA-OWPN01002064-OWPN01002064.1-human-gut-metagenome-genome-assembly--contig:-NODE-2064-length-13929-cov-3.177670_pt1 | contig 13929 bp, 7 predicted proteins | sample MGYA00248266_ERZ651850 | MGnify/ENA primary metagenome ERZ651850 (study PRJEB26924, sample SAMEA4378296) | human gut metagenome | biome: human gut; feature: human-associated habitat; material: faeces... | reverse complement strand
AAGAATTATCCTTACCCGGCTGCCCGCTGTTCTGCACGACGGTTACACCCGGCAACATCCCTTGCAATGCAGTAGAGGCGTTGGTTACCGGCCGGTTAGCCAACGATTCCGAATTAATGGCCGCTACAGAGCCTGTCATATTCACCTTTTTCTGGACTCCGTACCCGACAACGACAACCTCTTCCAGGTTTTGAGTATCTTCTTTTAATACAATCTGGAAAGTCGTTTTATTGCCGACCGCAAACTCTTGGGTGATATAACCAATATAAGATACGACCAATTGGGCTCCGGCAGGGACTTCCAGATCAAACTTTCCATCCATATCCGTAATCGTCCCGTTCGTCGTTCCTTTCACGGACACGTTTGCGCCGATAACCGGAAGACCTGTCTGATCGACTACGACACCTGATATCCGGGAATCGTTCGTAATGGATATTTTCATGATATCAGACTTATCTGAAGTAACTGTCTCACCAAAAACAGGCGTGCTCCCCACGCATAAGATTCCAGCTCCGACGAGCAGAAATCTGAAATAATTTACACCATTTGTTTTGTTCATAATAATGGAATTAAATAATTAACAAGAAACACGGCATTATGCCGTATAAATGAATCTTCTCACATTTTTGGATGATTTCAAAATCCGGACTAATCTTGCCGGATTTCTTTTTAGCATACATGTTTTCTCTCTAAATTTCTAATAATCATTGTATAGGAATCTTGGGTACTGAAGGTTTTTTACCTTCAGTACCGGGATAAATGCATTTATCGCTTATACAGCGTCAGAGCCCTGTTTATTTAAGAAACACCCTCACATAACCTCATCAATAATAAATCAATCCTGTTTTCTTAGATGCAACAAAGTAAGCAATAACCTATTGCACGAAAAATAGACAATAACAAGATTAGGATGGACGATTTCACGATTATTCCACTCTCACCACAATCTCTCCACCGATCCGGTCTCCTTTCTTCAACGGCTTGCGGTAAGGAGCATAATAGCTACTGAGGAACATCTCGTTTCCTGCCGTCACAAAGTCGGCAACCAGGAAGCGGATCTTGTCTTTTTCCAACCAGGAGCGCCAGTGCTGTTTGCCATTGGAAGGGACGGTAATCTTACTGCCGTTTCCGTCTTTCAGACCGGCATACCAAATGTTCCGGCGGGTGGAACGGAAATCATTACTTCCCAGTTCGTTATAATCCATACTCCAAGACCAGGCAGGTTCCGTACGTGGATTGACTTTCGCAGGGAGTCCTTCATAAAAGAGACAGGCTTCACCTACCGGACGGCTGATATGGTCGGCCGGATAAACGCTCCACATGCCATCCCGGCGCCAGAAGGTCTTATCATAAGAAACAGGAGCTTCAAAAACCAGTCCCCACTGCCTCGGATTCACCTCTTCAAGGGCATCGAACGAATAGGTTACCGACAGTTCGCCTCCTGCATTTATTTTCAGGTCATAAGAGCCGGAAAACTCTTTATAAGCGCCTGCCACCTTTACCAGGACGTCATCACCCTGTCGGACCGCCTCTACTTTTTCTACCTTCCAGTCCGAGCAAAGGTCATTGAACACAGGCGTATTGGCGTTATGATTCGGGTAGCATCCGCCACCTGTCAACGGCAAGGCCATCAGCCACGGTCCACCGTTCAATATTTCTTTTTCCCCTTTCTTCACCGAGAGTATCTGCCCGGATACACGACTGATCTCACAACTAAAATCTTTTCCGGTAATGACATAGCGGTCTTTCTTTTCTTTCAAGCGGGTAGAAGCAGTTGGCAACGCCTGCAATTCGTTCTGTACCTGTCTGCCGACAGGGATCAAATACTCATCGGCAGTAAAGCCGCGGGGATCGGCAAAAGACAGATAGAGTTCATTCGCCTTTTCGGGATGGGCAAGCCGGATGCGAAGTTGTCCTTTTTCACCGGGTTCCAGGTCTGCGAAGGCCGTTCCCTTCTCCTCTCCGTACGTCCACGTGATACGCAGTTCATCCAGGTTTGTATAGGTGTACCGGTTTTCAAGATCGATGACCAGTTCGTTGGCTGGAGATAGCGCCTCGGTCGTCACACGGACCGGACTGTATATCTTTTTCATATCCCAGTACTCCGGTTTCGGGCGACGCCAGCCGTCGATCGGTCCCCAGGGGCCATAGCCGACTGCATCCCCGTTAGGCATCTGGAAAATATCGTCGATACCGGACCAGATAGAACCACCTAAAACGCCCGGTGTCTTATACATATTGTCCCACGTAGGAGCCAGCGCCAATGCCCAATCGCTACGGATGCCGGGATCAGTCACCAGTTCGCTCCGGTTATAGACATTCAGGTGGCAGTATTCGCCATACGTCATCGGCCGGTCGCTTTTGGCGGCGACCTTATATCCGTTGGGACCCGGATAATGGATATTCGCGATCGGGGCCGTGCTGCCCTGGTTGTTGAACCCGCCATAGGCCTGGTCGTGGAACGTGAACGGACGGGTAGGATCGGCTTTTTCCATATAGACCTCTACCTGTGCAAATTCCTTATTCCAGTACGATTCGTTCGCCATCGACCAGAAGATGATGGAAGGATGGTTCCGGTAGAACTGGATCATCTCCATATTCGCCTGCAATACATACGGATAGTATTTAGGATCACGATAGTTCAGCACCTTCCAGTTCTCATTCGCATGATGACCGATCCAGCAGACCGGTGCTTCCACTTCCACGAACATGCCCAGTTCGTCACAGACTTCGAGCAGCTCTTCACAAGGAGGGTAATGGGAAGTACGGATAAAATTGCAGTTCGCATCCCGGTACAGCTCGACATCCTTCCGTTCCAGGGCAGGATTCATCACACGTCCGGTCAACGGATGCATTTCATGTCGGCAAACCCCTCTCAACTTGACAGCCTTGCCATTTACCAGCAAACGATTCCCTTGTATCCGGATCTCGCGGAAGCCAAAACGTTTCTCTATCTGTTCGACAACCTTGTCCGAGGTTCCGACTTCGATTTTCATCGTATATAAAGATGGATGCTCGTTATCCCACTTATCCGGAGAAACGACTTTGCCAGTCAGCCAACCGCTCCAGGAAGACCCGGCGGCAATCTCCGGAATATGCCGGCTCAGGACAACAGGCAGTCCGGAAAGGGAAAGGCGAACCGATACATCTTTTTGTATCTCATCCGAGCTATTCGTTACCGACAGATAGACTTTCAAGTCTGCATCTTTATAGTCATCGTCCAGCTCCGTCACGATACGAAGGTCCGACAAATGGATATCCGGAACGGCAAAGAGCGTCACTTTACGGGTTATGCCTCCCAACTGATGTGCCGCATATTGAGTCAGGCTCCCTAACATGTCTGCCAACGACTCGCTGCGAACCCGCAGGGTCAACAGGTTCTCACCCGTCTTCAGCCCTTTCGTGGCATCCAGTTCAAAAGCAGTCATTCCTCCCATATGGGAACCGATTTCCTTTCCATTCAGATACACGACCGACTCGCTGGAGACACCGTCGAAACGCAGTTTCACCTGCTTTCCCTGCCAATCCGCCGGCAATGTGAATGTAGTCTGATAGCCTCCGAAACCGGCAGAATCGACTTTAAAGCCTTGCATAGACCACTGTCCCGGAACTACGATCGGCTTCCAGTCCCGCCCGTTCTGTTTCTGTTCATAAAAACGGGCAGCAGGCTTTTCATTGAACAACCACGTCCCGTTTAAGGATAGGACCGGATTATAGACACCGGCTACCTGATGGGGCTTGATGGTATATACAGGTAAAACTTTTTCCGCACAAACAGTCGTATCCACCGTATAAGCCTGGGTATGCACCAATTCCTTTTTACGTTCTTCCCCGAAAGGTTTCAGCTGGGCGGGATTGGACGAATACAGGTTCAGCTCCGAAACAATCGCATTATCTCCCTTCAAGGCTTCAAATACCAAGACCAATTGTCCGTAGGCGTAGGCTTTCTTCGGCAGGTCGATCATGTAGCGTTGCTCCTTCCCTTTTTCAAGTACGACGGGCCCCTGCACTTCGTTGCCGTCAGCCACGATACGCTGTTCCCTCCGGTTGTCAGCCAGATAGACCACCTCCATCCGGTAATCGGCCTGTATATCCATCTGATCGAAAGCATAGATGACCGTCCCGCCGAAATTACAGGTTTTCGCCTCCTTGCTTCCCGTGAAAGAATCCGGCAATGTATAGTCATCCCCTTTGATCAGGAAAGCTTGTGTATTCGTTACTCCGCAGTCGTTCGTAGCCACCCGCCGCATCTCCTTGTTCTGGGCCTGCAAGCCAAGGCACAAAAAGAGCATAAGCCCGGTATTGAACAGCTTGTTTTTACATAGATTGACCATACGCATATTGGTTTTCGTTTTATATTTACATTATCTGATATGCAAAAGTACGGACAATCCCAACATCTTTCTCCTCTCTATTCTAATTGAGTACACACCTGCCAGGAACAAAAAACAGGAAAACTAACACAAAACGGAACTGCTCCCAGACGCGGCAGCCGATCAGTAGACCTTAAGCTTTTGCATGCCTCCTTTTTCAAACTCGATCGCCCCCGGATACGAGTTTTTCCGGCTTCTTTTATTACCCAGATAATCCCTATTCAAGACTTTCGGAGTCTCCGCTCCTCCAACAAAAGACTGATGGGAAATGGCTGTTTCTCCAAGTTCGGAGGGATAGACAAGCGTTCGGCCTCTCTGCCTTGCCCAGTCTTCCGACACATTCATCTGCAAATACCAGCCATCAGCTTCTTCGACGATTCCGATACCGGCATGATGGTTCGGATCGACTTGAGGATCGATTTCCATTTTGGAGGGAACGGCTCCTTGCAAAAACAGGTTCCCTTTCATCCTGACCGGAAGCAGACACTCGTCATACGGAGTCAAGTCTACACGCGTAAATAGATTATTATAATATGTAGCATCTCCGCACGGACAAGTATGAAGCCCGGCTATTTCCGTCCCGTGAGGGACCAGATAAGGGGTTTCCCGGCTGTCTTCCTTGCCTGTCGGCCATATCTTCCAGGCAATTATATTATTAACAAAAGCTACTCCTTGCGAAAGTTTTACCTGTGCCAGCTCTTCCGACAAGAACAGATTATTGTCCACCAGGATCGGACCATGATTGACTTCCAGGGAAAAGTCCTGCACTTTATTATCGTGCAACAGGTTTCCGGTAATCCTCGTACCCTGTGCCATCCAATCTAGCCATATACCGCCTTCCGTACGATAAATATGATTATGGCTGATGGTCACATCCACGGGAGCATGCAGTTTCAGACCGGCTATTTCATATCCCCAGAATTGTTGGTTCAAGCCTATATCATGGATCACGTTATCAGCGATCATACTGTAAATGGCGCCTAAACTGCCGGCAATACCCGCCTGACCACAATCGGAGATACGATTATTCCTTACGATATGACTGCCTATCGACTCCCGGTTCCAGTTATTTTCCCAAGCCCGCTCCGTTGTTCTGACGAAAGCTTCGGCCGACTCCGATTTGTTGTCCCACTCGTCACCATATTTGCCTAAGGTGATCCCTACACACTTGGAATGGCTGATCGTATTCCCTTCTATAATCCAGCCTTTGCTCCAATGTGTCCCAAGCAAACCGACCTGCTCGGCTGTCGGTGGCGCCCAAGGGGTTGCGGCATGGCTCATTATAAATCCTTTTACCTGAATATAGTTCATATAGGGTTTCTCCGGATAGAAGACGGACTGGCGTACATTGATCTCGACCGTTTGTTCGTTCGGGTCACGATCTATAAAATTGGCCCAGATATAAGTAGTATCATCCTCTGCCTTCGCAAACCACAATGCCTGATCCGCTCCGGTAAAAACCACTTTCTCCAACGTTTCAGACTCGGTAAGAGCTACATTGTCAAGATAGACCTCTCCCGTATGACACCATTTTCCACGTTCCAGCCAGTCGCCGTGAACCGTATCGGCATATGGATTAAATGATCCGAAGAACGTATTCGGGATCTTGACCATCCAGGTATTCCGGTCGATATGCCTCCATCCCTTCATAATCTCCGACCCTTTGATCTCCACCCTTTCTCCGGCAGCCGCCTGATACCGGATCATTTTCTCCGGCGACTCGCCGCCACGTGGCGGATTCACGCGTTCCCGATAAACACCTTCATGCACGGTTATGACATCGCCGGGCTTTGCAAGCTCCGCAGCCGCCTGGATCGTTCTCAACGGAGATGAGAGTGTTCCGTTATTCATATCAGCCCCCATGGAACTTACATGTATCTCTCGACAAACAGACATTTTTTGTGCATGTGTCGTCATCCCCGGTAAAAAACAAGACGAGAGGACTGTCCAAATGATTAAACAATTATACTTCATAACATTATTCAAATTAAATATTGTTCATTACCCAGATAATGTTACAAAATTACAGTATGTAACCGGGGGTTGAAATGGATAAAACTTGTTATTAACATGGATTATTATTGCTTTTCACTATATTTGTGCAGCACATATCGCAAAGCACATGAAGTTAGCACTCGGTTTCAAAGGGGAAAGGTTTATTTATCTGCCGTTACCATTATTGGAGACGATGGATCAAAATCCGTTAACGGGAGACTTATATATCTATTCCCTGGGCTATTTCACACGGGCAACCCATCATTATTTCGACCGTCCTCACGGGTGCGACCAATACTTGTTTATCTATTGCAAGGAAGGTTGCGGACATATCCGGATCGAAGATAGAGAATATGTATTGCATCCTTATCAATTTATTATTCTCCCACCGAATGTCAGGCATCAGTATGAGGCGGATGATACAGACCCATGGAGCATCTACTGGCTACATTTCAAAGGGAAAAAGGCAAGCCTCTATGCAACAGGATTTGATAAGCCGACATGTTTGAATCTTTCACTGGATTCTAAGATTGAGGAACGCCTGAATCTTTTTGAAGAAATGTATGCAACTCTTAAGAATGGGTTCGAAACAGCCAATATCAATTATGCCAATGTTTGCCTGAACTTCTTCTTATCCTCCCTCCTTTACCTGAACCAGTTCAACAGAAGCCAAGCCGGCACTTCCAAAAGCGAATATAAGGGATGTATCATCAACTGGGCTATTTACTATATGCATGAAAATATAAACAAATCATTAACACTAAAAGACATATCGTCCTATGTAAACTACTCGACCTCTTACTTCTACCGCAAGTTCATAAAAGAAACAGGAATCGCCCCTCTCTCTTATTTCACACTGATGAAAATAGAAAAGGCATGTAGCTTGCTGACCACTACAGACATGCAGATAAACCAGATCGCGTCTTTACTCGGTTATTCCGACCCACTCTATTTCTCACGCGTCTTTACCAAAATAAAAAGTATCTCCCCCGGTAAATTCAGAACCAGGCATAAAAAGAATCCGTAAGGTGATAAACAAAGGCTCTGGAGTTTGTAGAAAATTACAAAACCTGCATCCGAAGTCATTTATTGACCATTAAACAAATTTAAAACATGGATAAGGACAATCATATATAGTTCCGTTTTGTTGTATCTTTCTATGATTATATTCCTAAATATCCACACATTTCCAGATTCAAAAAGAGCCTTTTTTTAAATTATTACAACAACTATATTATAACATAAGTCATTTTCATAACACATCCACAGACAATATACAATTGATAAACATACATATATGTCATAATCAAAACACATCGAACAGATTTAAAAATAATAAAATAATCCATGCTTATAATAACTTAATCCATTTTATCCGTATTTATAATAGCATTACTTTGTACAGAATTTAACACGACATTAAAATACCATTTCTGATATATAATAAATTCACTCAAATAAGTCATGGCAATAAACAAAATAAGATAGATCTAATTTTTTTAATCATTAAACACGTAAGGTATGTTGAAAAACTTGAAACCGATCAGTCTAATCCTGTTAGCCGGTGCATTAAGTTATCCTGTAGCCAGCCACGCAGGGATAACACCCGGACAACCGAATGTAGACTTTTCCCAACAGAGCGGGAAAATCACTGGTATAGTAGAAGATAGCTTCGGCCCGGTGGCCGGAGCTTCTGTTGTGGTGAAAGGCACCACAAATGGCATCATGACCGATATGAACGGGCAGTTCACATTGGAAAGTCTGAAAAACGGCGATATCATACAGATATCGTACATCGGATTTGTCACACAAGAAGTTAAATTCACTGGACAAACAATTCTAAAAATCACACTGGAAGAAGACACACAAAAACTAGATGAAGTCGTTGTTGTTGGATTTGGCACACAAAAGAAAGTAAACCTGACAGGGTCAGTCGGCATTGTCAACGCAGAAGCGTTGGAATCGCGTCCTGTCCAGAATGCAGTCCAAGCCCTTCAGGGTATGGTCCCAGGCTTGCAGATCTCGACCACAAGTGGTACACTGGACAAAAAGATGGATATGAGTATCCGTGGTACAGGTACTATCGGCGAGGGGTCGGAAGGCGGACCATTGGTATTGATCGACGGCATGGAGGGCGATATCAACTCCATAAACCCGCAAGACATCGAGAATATTTCTGTTTTGAAAGACGCGGCAGCCTCTTCCATTTACGGTTCACGTGCACCGTTCGGGGTTATTCTGGTAACAACCAAAAGCGGAAAGAGCGGTAAAACGACCGTCAACTACAACAACAACTTCCGATGGGGAAGTCCTGTCAAAATGCCAAAACAAATGGACTCTTACACATTTGCCACATTCTACAATGATGCAGCTTTTAACAAAGGAGACGGAGCCTATTTTAAACCGGAACATTTACAACGTATCAAGGACTATCGAGATGGTAAATTATCCACGGTCAGTCTTGCAAATGGAGATTACTGGTATGACGGCTATACGGCCGGTAACGCCAATACAGACTGGTACGATACGATCTACCGTGACCATACTTTTTCGCAGGAGCATAACCTGAGCCTAAATGGTGGTTCGGAAAAAATCAATTATTATCTCTCCATGAACTATCTTGATCAAAATGGTTTGATGGAATTCAATCAGGATACCTATAACCGTTACACGACAACAGCCAAGATTAATCTTATACTGACAAACTGGGCAAAGCTCAACTACAGTAACCGTTTCACCCGTGAAGATTTCGGACGTCCTTCCGCATTGAAGAGCGACTTATTCAGAGATCTTGCGAGACAGGGATGGCCGACATTGCCGGTATATGATGATAACGGCTATATGTATTCCTCCCCTTCTCCCGCCTTGGGACTGAGAGACGGAGGACGAGACAAAACCCAGACCGACAATATCTACCAACAGGCTTCATTAATCTTAGAACCGGTCAAGAACTGGATCACCCATGTGGATTTCAATTACAGGATCATGTCGGCCAACCGCCATTGGGACAAACAATACCTGTATAACCATGATGTCCACGGAAACCCGTATGTATATGACTCAAGCTCAAATGTCCATGAAGACCAACTCAAAGAAAACTACATGAACATCAATGCTTACACGGAATACTCCCATAGCCTCGAATCCGGACATAATTTCAAAGGAATGGTCGGTTTCCAAGCAGAGCAGTTAAAAAAGACCGAATTCGGATTGCAGCGTGACGGCATTATCGTTCCGGGACAACCGGAAGTCGATATAACCACCGGACAGGATTATTACGGAAATACGATAACTCCGAGTACGAACGGAGCACGATATGCCTGGTCTACGGCCGGTTTCTTCGGACGTATCAACTACGACTACCAAGGTAAATATCTGGCTGAAGTCAACCTGCGATACGACGGCACATCCCGTTTCCGGAAAGAACAACGCTGGAACTGGTTCCCCTCTTTCTCTTTGGGATGGGAACGTGTCCGCAACTGGAATATCGGGTTCGACTTCGGAGCTTTCAACAATCGTCTGACCGGTTCGTTCGACTATTACAACCGCATGACGCTCGATATGGTAGGTCCGGCCCCCGAATTGCCTTATATCCTTGGCCTGGAAGTGCCCAAAACGAACAATACGGACTTGAAGACTTATGGTTTCGACCTGGATGTCAGTTGGAACGACAGGTTGCAGAACGGCTTGGGATATGGAGTCAAGTTCATACTATCCGATGCCCGTACCAAAATCACCCGTTATCCCAACCCGACCAATACACTGGACAAATACCAGGCAGGCCAGATGATGGGCGATATCTACGGATACGAAACGATCGGCATTGCCAAATCGAAAGACGAGATGGACCAGCACCTGGCCTCACTTCCGAACGGAGGGCAAAACGCATTAGGAACGAACTGGGACGCCGGTGACATCATGTACAAAGATTTGAACGGAGACGGTAAAATCGATAATGGCGGTAACAAATATGACGATATGGGCGATATGAAAAAGATCGGTAACAATACCCCGCGTTATCTGTTCGGCCTTGACTTGAATGCCGATTATAAAGGATTTGATTTCCGCGCCTTCTTCCAAGGAGTCATGAAACGCGATTACTGGCAAGGCAGTGCCTATTTTTGGGGAGCGACCAGCCTCTGGCATTCTACCGGTTTCGTAGAACATGCGGACTATTTTCGTGCAGAAGCATCAAACGATCTCCCTGCGAATTTAAATGCTTACTACCCTCGTCCTGTATTCGATTCAAGTAAGAACAGACAAAAACAGACCGCCTATTTGCAAAGTGCAGCCTATATTCGTCTAAAAAATGTCCAGTTAGGCTATACCTTGCCTGCAAACCTGACACACAAGTTCTATGTATCGAAACTACGCGTATTTGTCTCTGGTGAAAACTTGTGGACCGGTACATCATTGGCAAACATGTTCGACCCCGAAACAATCGGAGGAGGTGACGATACGGATAAAAACGGGAATGCTTATCCTTTATCCAAAACGATATCTTTCGGTATAAGTGTAACTTTATAACAAAACAAAAGCATCATGAAACAGATCAATATATTCAAATATGTAACCGGAGCCGCATTAATCGCGGTTTTCAGTTCCTGCAACGACTTCCTGGATCAGGAGCCCCAAGCCACGATCTCACCGGATAAATATCTGGTGGAGGAATCGCAACTGGCATCGTATGCAAACGGACTATACAAAGACATACTGCCCGGACATAGTTATGGCTACGGCATTTTCGGTGAAGACAAAGACACCGACAACCAAGCTAGTTTCGATTATAACGACCGGTATATTCCCGGACAATGGAAAACCAAACAGTCGCAGAAAATGGATGATGACCCCTATCGTTTCAAGTTTATCTACAGCTGCAACTATTTCCTCGAAAACGTTCTGCCCCGTTATAACGGAAAAACACTTTCCGGAGACGAAACCAAAATTCGCCAATACATTGGTGAAATTTACTTCCTGCGGGCACACGAATATTTCAAACGCTATCAGATGTTCGGTGATTTCCCGATCGTGCGCAACACAGTCCCCGACCAGATGGAACCACTGATAGAAGCTAGCAAACGTTCGCCCCGCAATGAGGTGGCGCGGTTCATCCTCTCCGATCTCGACTCGGCAATCATGTTGATGGGATCGGGCAAAGGAACCGACAAAACGCGTATAAACAAGGAAACAGCATTATTACTTAAATCGCGTGTCGCCCTTTTTGAAGGAACCTGGTTGAAATATTTTAAGAACACGGCATTTGTGCCCAATGGACCGGAATGGCCGGGAAAAAGTAAAGACTATAATGCCGGTTATCAGTTCCCGACAGGAGATATAGATAAAGAAATCAACTATTTTCTGACACAATCGATGGAAGCATCCAAAGCAGTGGGAGACGAAATTACTTTGGTTGAAAACACGGGACTGGTACAGCAATCCGCCGCAGAAGCCGCCAACCCTTATATGGATATGTTTTCAGCAGAGAATATGTCCGGTTACAGTGAAGTCTTATTATGGCGTCCCTACAGTAAAGCCTTAGGGGTTACACACAATGTCGTGACGGCTGGGCAACACGGGAACTACGGTATCGGACTTACACGCGGTATGGTAGAAGGATTCCTGATGGCCAACGGTCTGCCGATCTATTCGCCCAACAGCGGTTACCAAGGTGATGAAACAATCGCCGACGTGCGTAAAGACCGTGATTCACGCCTCTCCATCTTTCTCAAAGAGCCGGGGCAAAAGAACATCCTGTTTGAAGCGGCAGGGGGAGACATGGCTGTGCCTGTCGAACCCTATCCGGTCATCCTGAACAGTAACGCGGAAAAAGGTTATTCTACAGGTTACGCCCTGCGTAAAGGCGGAAGCTACGAACAGAAGCAATGCGACAACACTCAGAACTATACCGGTGCTCTGGCATTCCGCGGCACGGAAGCCTTGCTCAACTACATGGAAGCCTGCTACGAACGGGACGGTGCTTTAGACGGAACAGCTCAGAGTTATTGGAGACAGAAACGCTCTCATATTGATCCGGATTACAACAAAACAATCGGTGCGACAGATATGACGAAGGAAGCTCTGAACGACTGGGGCGCATACTCGGCAGGACAACTGGTAGATCCGACCCTATATAATATCCGCCGCGAACGTCGTTGCGAACTTATGGCAGAAGCCTTACGCTATATGGACTTACGCCGTTGGAGAGCGATGGACCAGATGATCAACACACCTTACCACATTGAAGGATTCAAAATCTGGGGTGAAATGCAGAACTGGTATAAAAATGAAGACGGCACGTCACAATTGGTATATGGCATGGACAATCCTAAATCAAATGTTTCGGAACCGACACGCAGCAAATACCTCCGTCCGTATGAGAAAGTAAACAACAACATCGCAAAGGACGGATATCGCTGGTCGATGGCACATTATCTGACTCCATATAATATCCAGCATTTCGACATCACATCGAGCACCGGCAATGTAGAAGATTCTCCTATTTACCAGAATCCATACTGGCCGACAGAAGCAAACATGCCGGCTATCCGGTAAGCTTCCTGGTATAAAATGCAGCTTTTGCAGTAAGAAGGAACTCTTCTTGACACAAAATACAGAATTTGCAGTCAGCAGAGGCCCTTCTTGTTACAAAAGCTGTATTTTTCAGTTAGAAGGGCTTCTTCTTGCCGCAAAATGATCCTTTTGTATCAAGACGGAACCCTTCTTGAACAAAAAGTCAGCTTTTGCAATAAGAAGAGCCTCCGCTGACAACAAAATGATCCTTTTGACACTTTCCACCATCAAAGGCTATAAAAAGATTCTCCATTATAATCCCTATTTAGTCTATTCTTTAGACTATGGAAAAGAATTTAATTTGCATACGATAAACTTAATACCTGATTCATGCGACGAATAAACATTTACCTCCTGCTGACAGGCCTTCTGATGTGCCTGTTTTCATGTAAGAACAATCCTTCCCACATTTCCCTGGCCGGAGAGTGGGAATTTGCATTAGACAGTACCGATACCGGAATAAATGAGAACTGGGCCGGACAGAACTTTAAGAACACGATCCTGTTACCCGGAACAACTGACGATGCCGGATACGGAACGCCCAACAAACTGGCTCCTGCCATCCAAAAGCCGCAAGTCCTCCACCTCACCCGCAAAAACAGTTATGTCGGGCCGGCCTGGTACAGCAAAGAAGTCGATATACCTTCCGGCTGGAAAGAAAAAGCGATCGAACTCAAACTGGAACGCGTCATCTGGCTAACATCCGTATGGGTGGACGGCAAACAGGTCGAAGGCATGCAGGAAAGCCTGGTCGCTCCGCATCTGTACGACCTGACGGAACACCTGACTCCCGGCAAGCACAAAATCACGATCCGCGTCGATAACCGGAAACGATATGATATCACGGCAGGCGACATGGCGCATGCTTATACAAACCAGACACAGATCATGTGGAACGGGATAATCGGAGAAATAACCCTGACAGCTAAGGATGCCGTTTCGATCCGCAATTTGCAGGCATACCCGGATTATAAGAACAAGCAAGTAAAAG
>ENA-OWPN01002058-OWPN01002058.1-human-gut-metagenome-genome-assembly--contig:-NODE-2058-length-13956-cov-4.037048_pt1 | contig 13956 bp, 6 predicted proteins | sample MGYA00248266_ERZ651850 | MGnify/ENA primary metagenome ERZ651850 (study PRJEB26924, sample SAMEA4378296) | human gut metagenome | biome: human gut; feature: human-associated habitat; material: faeces... | reverse complement strand
CTATGATGATGACATCGATCGCATCGACAAAACGTTGGGCGAGTTGCAGTCTCAAATCAAGGATTTACAAGCAACTGTTAACAACGGTGACTATGTAACAGGTGTTACTAAGACTGCTGATGGCAAGGGTCTTACATTTACTTTCTCTAAGGGAAGCCCGGTTACTATTACTTTGGATGTGAAAGATGGAGAAGCTGGTGTTCCGGGTAAGGACGCACAGCAAATCACTTTTGACAAAGATGGTCAAATGTTGGTTGACAATGAACCGACTGGTATTTATCCTTCTAAAGATGCAGAAAAAGCTCCTGTGAAAATAGAAGGTGGCTATTGGTATGCTTTGAATGATAAAGGTGAATATGCCAATACCAATATTCCTGTATCGGGCTTAACTGTATCTGGTAGCGAAGCTGAAGGATGGATCTTGACCATTATTGATGCAGAGGGTAAGGCTCAGGAAATAAAAGTTCCTTCTGCTTCTTCTTTGGTTACTTCTATTTCTATAGCTGTTCCCAATTTAGAAGCAAGCGCAGCTTTGCTTGATGACAAAAACGTTGTATATGCTAAAGGAAAAGAACTGATTAATGTCGCAGAAAAAAAATATGCAAAAGATGCTATTATTTCTGCTTTGAACGCTGATGGCACAAAAGGTGCAGAAGTGAATGTAATCATTACTCCGGCAAATATTAATCCTGCTGATTTGAAATTTAGTTTGGTTAATTCTGAAGGTGCTACTATCTTTGACAATGCTGTTGTATCTACTCCTAAGGGCGCTTTACAAAGAGCTGCTATGGACGGAGTTTACACTTTGCATTTCGCGATTAAAGAAGGCGTAACTGTAGATGCTATTAACAAAAACACGATTATCGGTCAAAATGATGCGCTTGCTGTTGTTTGCGGTAAAGCTACTACTGCTTTTGAATACAAATCAGGTTTGAGTAGTAATTTAACTACAGGTGAAACAAGCACTTCTGAATGCTATGTTGCTGCAGCGAATACTTATGTGAAGTTGGGTGAAACTTATAGCTTGTTTGGTAAAGGTTATGCAGCAGATCCTTCTGGCAACCCCAATGCAGCTGCTCAAGCATTCCTGACTAAGTTCCAAAGTATTTCGGATGTTGCTTTGTCATTGGATAATAATCTGAAGTCTTTGTATGGTATAGATATTGATGGCACAAACTTTACTATTTCTAATGAAGCTGCTTATGGTAAAGAGATAACCTTCACTGTAAAATATACTAATAGTGGATCAACTAAGAAATCTGAAATTGTTAGCACAACATTAAAAGTTACTGTTCAGAAAGCTGCTGTTACAGCTGGCGTAACTCTGAAAGCATCTCATGTCTTGACAACTGATGCACAAAAGAATACAGTTTATTTGCCATTAGCTGATTTGGCTGCTTCTGTAACTTCTGCTGGTGATAAGATTGTATGGAATAATGCAACTACATTCACTTATAAGACTGTTGTTAACAATAATCCTACTGATAAATTTGCATTGACTTCTAGCAAGAAGTATGGTGAGCCTGCTAAAAATTTGGAAATAATCAAAGATACAGAATTAGGAGCCTTTACTCTTGCTAAATCAGATAAAAAGGCTACTTCTAAGTTAAGCGAAGCTGCTTATTTGGCAATTACAGTTGCCCCTGAACAGCAAAATGTAACAGCTGATGTTTATAGTGCTTTGATTCAATTTGTTGTAACAGCTAATGATGTAGATGGTAATAATAAGACTTTGACCTTGCCTGCAACTGTAGAATTGACATTGACTAATCCGGCATCTGCTGTCAGCAGAATTCCGATGTATTTTGATGGCGATAAGTTAGCTGCTTATGGAGATGTACCAACAACAGCTAATTTGGTATATGATGTAAGAACGGCTTACAACAACATTGACAAAGCAGTAGGTTTCAAAGTTACAGCCAAGAGTGAAAAGCCATGGACTGTTGATGATGGTAAAGTACAGATTCCTTTGAATAAGTTATATACTGAAACTCAGAAGTTTGAAGTTTCTTATTTGAACTTTGCTAATGCAATTTACAATGGTAATACTGAAACTATCTATATCACAGGTCAAAGCCCGATTAAGGACGGTACAATCACTGTAAGCAAAACTACTCTTGACCTTGCAAGCGGTTCTGATTCGTTCTTGAGTGCAAATGTTTCTGGTAAAGATGCATTCAACAAGGCATATAAACTGTTAAACTCATTCATTGCTGAAAATGGTGATGTTAAAGCTACTCAAAAGGATGAAATGGATCCAAGAATCGAAGAAATTGAATTAGTTGCTACAGGTGATAATGCAGGAGCATTTGATATTACTCCGATTTATAAGAAGATTGAGGGTGATAAACTTGTAGATGCTACTAATACTGATGGTAAGTTAGTAGGTTGGACAATTGCCCTTAAGCCTAACACAGCTATCCAAAGTGGTGCTACTATTACATTCGATTTGAATGTTACTGATAAGTGGGGTGTTGAACTTCCTGCTCAGAAAGTAACTTTAACTGTCGCTAAATAATCTACAAATTATTAAATAGAATAGGAGGATGTGTTACAACGAGACACATCCTCTTTTTCTATTATAGCATATTCTTCCGCATATATACTTTTCTGCAGTGACAACTGACCGAATATATTTATTGACTCCTTCGCTCTTCCAAATCTATATCCGAAGCCATAATCTTAATATTAAAGCGTAAACTTCCATTAATGTCCATTATAGCGATTATTTTTGCCTCCTCAATCTTGCACAAAATAACATAAAGGCTATATCTATTTCTGTAAGCTAATGGAATAGTTAATATTTCAATCCTTTTTTTAATAAACAAGACCACTATTCTCCCAATCTTTCCATTCTTCCTTATAGGATATAAATTTCGTATATATACCTATGTTTTTAATGAGTTTCCATATATTTTGCCTATGTTTTCAGTCTATTTTCTTCAATTTTTGCCTATGTTTTTAGAATAAAGTACTATCTTTGTTCCTGTAAACCAATAGAATAACAGTATGTTCCAGCGAAATATTTATATGAAATTGCAGGACTGGTCAAACAATCCCAACCATAAGCCACTAATATTACGGGGAGCAAGGCAAGTGGGGAAGACGACTTTGGTAAACGAATTCAGCAAAGAATTTGAGAACTACATTCATCTTAATTTGGAAAGGGAAGTTGAAGCCAGAATCTTTGAACAATCAGATTCAGTAGAAGAAATACTCCAATTATGCTGTTTTCAGAAGAAAATAACTTTGAAAGAGGGGCGCACTTTACTCTTTATTGATGAAATACAGAATGTACCTAAAGCTGTATCCCTGTTACGCTATTTTTATGAGGACATGCCTCAGCTCTTTGTCATTGCGGCAGGATCACGACTACAATCTCTATTGAAAGAGCGTATCTCCTTCCCTGTGGGCAGAGTAGAATACTTGCAGCTTGCCCCCTGTTCTTTTTGCGAATTTCTGGGAGCCATTGGCGATACACAATATAAAGAGGCTATTGAGACCGCAACTCTTCCGCCCCTTTTGCATCAAGAGGCCATCAAACGCTTTAATTTGTATACACTGATAGGAGGAATGCCCGAGGTGGTCGCTAATTATGCCGCACACAAGGATTTGATGAAATTACAGCCTATCTATAACACCTTGTTAATGGGATACAACGAAGATGTAGAAAAATATGCCCCTACCCAACTACAAACCCAAATTATCCGGCATATCCTGAAGACAGGGTGGAACAAAGCCGGACAAACGATCAAACTGGGTAACTTTGGCGATTCGAGTTATAATTCCAAAGAAGTGCGCGAAGCATTTGGCATTATGGAGAAAGCCTTCCTTCTGGAACTGGTTTATCCGGTAACTAATGTGCAGGCTCCGGTAACATCAGCCTTTAAGCGTGCACCCAAGTTAATGTGGCTGGATACAGGTCTTGTCAACTTTGCGGCTAATATACAGACCGAACTGATTGGTAATAAAGATATTATTGATACATGGTTAGGGGCTATCGCCGAGCATATTGTTGCACAAGAATTGAAAGTAGTGGCCAATGATCATTATATACATCATCTTAATTTTTGGGTAAGAGACAAACAAGGCTCCAATGCTGAAGTTGATTTTATTTGGCAACAAGGAAGCATGCTGATTCCGATTGAAGTCAAATCCGGTCATAATGCACATTTGCGTTCTGTCCAGTCCTTCATGGATTTGTCAGCGGGAGACACAGCCATAAGAATTTGGAGCGGTCCTTATTCCGTCGACAAGGTCACTACACCTAATGGAAAAGCCTTTAAGCTGATAAATCTTCCTTTCTATTATGTAAACTGCCTACCCTTGATTCTCAAGTCCGTCACCGGAAAGTAAAATCAGTAATTCCAAGGAAAGTTTTACGATAGGAGTCATACCGATATGGGTATGGCTCCTTTTGCTTCAATATGCGGACAGGACAAAGTCCGACACTAAATTCCCCATCTACAACCTATGGTTCATCGTGTTATTTCAGACTTTAAAGGAAATGAATAATAAAAGGTATGTATTGTAATAAAAAATATTAGGAGCAAAAAGAGTAATCATAGACTAATATGCATATATATAATATCCTATTTATCAGTGGTTTACATTAAAATAAAAGAGAGTATATTTGTATATCTCTTACTAGGAGATCTACTTAACGTATGCAATATTCTTATTATGAGGATATTATAGCAGATTTAGCAGGTCTGAAAACGATGAAATAAATCAATAGAAAAGCGCTTTTTTAAAGAAAAACCAATTTTTTTTGATGAAAAGTGTCCTAGTTCTCAAAACTTTGCTTATTTTTGCACAAAAATAGTAGATCTCCTAGTAAGAGATCTACAAAATAGTGCCATAAAAGCTATATATAATTAAGGTATATATAGGGCATCTCAAACAAGTAGAAAGTAAAAGGATAATAATATATGGAATACCTATTTCTAAAACGCAAAAAGACAACCTTCACTTCGGAAAGGCAAAAGAATCTGCTGTTCAAGGTTGCCGACCGACAATGGGAGGAAAAATTTGCCTGCCAAGAGGTAAACGGACGGAAGATAGACCGCGACATATATAAGTGTGTCCTCTACCAGCTTGAGATAAGACAGGTTTTTCTGGATGCAGACTTATCCTTAAAGAAATTGAGTGCCATGATTGAAACGAACCAGACTTATTTGTCCAATGTGGTGAACAAGTATTTTGGCTGCAATCTGAAAGAGCTTGTAAATACCTATCGGGTAGAATATGCTAAGGAGTTGCTCCGCAGCGGACGATGCCCGATGAATGAAATGCCTCACCGTTGCGGTTTTGCTTCGAAGAGTGCGTTTTATGCCGCTTTTGGGAAAATAGCCGGAATAACCCCGTTGCAATACTTGGCAAGTGTGAGGAGAGATTTGGGGCCCTTACTAAAACAAAGCAATTAAGTCCTTTTAAACAATAAAACATTTTGAGTTTTTTAAATTTATAAATTTAAAGTTTTTCTATTATGAACAAAAAATTTTTAAGTGCAATCCTGTTCGGAGCCTTAATGGTTACTGCGACGGGAACATTTGTATCTTGTAAAGACTATGATGATGACATCAAGGATTTGCAGGAGAAGGTCGACAAATTAGCAACTAAAGAAGACATGACTTCTCAAATTGCTACTTTGCAGACTGCTTTGACTAATGCTGCAAAAGATGCCAGCGATGCCATTACAAAGGCAACTGCTGCTGAAGCTGCTGCAAAAGTAGCTGGCGATAATGCTGCTGCTGCGAAGGCTGCTGCTGAAAAATCAGTTGCTGAAGCAAAGGCTGCTGCTATTGAAGCTGCTAAAGCAGAAGTAGCCGCTGCTCAAACTGCTTTGGAAAAATTAGTTGCTGACGGTTTGGCTGATAACAAGGCTGAATTGGAAAAGATGGCAAAAGTAGTTGAAGAAGCTAAGAAGAGTGTAGAAGCGATTGTTGGTAAGATTGCTGACATGGTTACAGACGTTGAACTGGTTCTGACTGATCCGAATAATACGACAACGGAATTAGCAGCGTTGACAGCCACTCAAGTTAAGAATACATTCGGTCCTAATGGTGAATTGAGCTTTACTAAGGACGTACAGACAAACTTTGGAGGTTCAGTACTGGTTCGCGTATCTCCTACTAATGCAGTTGTAACTGCTGAATCTGTTGTTTTCTTAAACAGTAAGGGGGAAGATCTGAATAGCTTGATTGAAGTAGGAACTCCGAAAAAGTATGAAGGAACTCTTGCTATTGCTGCTAAAGCCGCAGATACAGGTCTGTGGGAAATTCCTTATAACTTCAAATCTTATACAGATGCCGCCATTAAGGCTGTCGCTTATGTGAATGGACAAAATACTGATAAAGGTTATATAGCCTATGCTATAGCAATCAACAACACATTGTCTACTTTCGAAGGCGAACGTAATGTTGTTTCTGGTTATGATTTGAAGGTTACAACTGGAAAATATACAGGTAGCGATGCTTTATATTTCACAGCCGGTGGCGAGAAAATTGCTAACTTGAGAAACCGTTGGGATGGAAGCAAAGCAACAGATGCTGCTCCTGCCGCTGCAAAAGAATATAAATGGAATGCTAGCTTAGCTGCAAGTAACCGTGTAGATCCTACCAAAAATAGAGCTCTTGACGCAACAGATGCTCGTAACACGAAAGATTATCTATCTGTAAAAGTTGGTGAACCTTTTGATGTCGTATTGACAGATGAAGATGGCGAAGCTTTAGATCCTACAGTTGCTCCTTACAGATTCTATGTAGCTTTAGACAAAGCCTTTGCTGAAGATAATTCTGAACCTTCAGAATTGAATGCATGGAATACTTATGCAAAGAATACCACAGGTTTGAGTACTTTGGATGAAAATGGCAAGGTTACTATTTCTATCAATGACGAAACTGCAGAAGGTGATATTATCGGTTTCCGTGTTTATGCAGTGAACTATGATGGTTCGTTGGTTGATCCGGATGGTAAAGCATTCTACGCTTATGTTGGTGCTTCAGCTGTAAGTACTGCTGACTTGACATTGACTACTAAGATTGAGTCTCCGTATGACTGGACTAAGATGAAGTCAACAGACAAGGCTGCATTCTCTACTGCTGACTGGACACGCGCTAAGGGTGGTGAATATACTATCATGGTTACTGATCCTACTGCTAAAGATGCAGATGTTACTAGTGCATTAGGTATTACTAATGCCAACTTCAAGTTCTATGATAAGAATGGTACTGATGTTACTGCAGAGGTATTTGCTGATGGCACTAAACTGGCTGGCGGTGCTAAATTAACTTCTGTAACTAAGGTTGAAATGGTTGGCGTTGCTGCTGCTAACTTGAAGGATGGAGTTAAATATACAGCTACTATTACTGTTAAGAATCCAACGACCAAGGCAGTTGTGGCTACCGGAATCATCACATTTACTAAGGAATTGCCTGCATTCCCGTCAACTCTGGTATATCCTTATACTGAAGTACTGATTAGTAATGTATTGCATGTATATCCGGTTGCTTCTTCAGATAAGACAAAAGGTACATTCGATATGAGAAATGTATGGCATGGTATTGCTCTTAAAGATACTGATGCTGACTGGAATGCAAAATGGAACAATGCAAGCACAGTAAATAAGGGAGATGCTGTAACCTTCAACCAAGTTTTGACTGATGCACAGAAAGAGTCGATTGCAAAGGGTGAATATCCTACAGTGGACTATACTCCCACTGATCGATTGATTACAGTTAACGCTAAGTTGGTAGACCCGAATAACAAGAACAAACCATTGTCTAATTTCTATCTGAATGAATTCCCGATGACAGTGAACTATAACTTTGGTTACATTAGTTATGCGTATAACTCTAAGACATCTGCATGGGTTAAAGCTCAAGCTTGGAATCCTGTAGGTAAGGAATTCAAGATTGTATTGCGTAACTATGCTGACGACTGTGCAATCTCTTGGAATGGTGCAGCTCCTACATTGTATTATCCGGGTGCAGCAGAACAAGAAGACTCTATTGCATTAAGCAAGATCATTGTAAAAGACTGGTACAAGAATAATGTTGACTTGAGTAAGTCTAATGATTACTTTGATGCTAATGCAGTTAAAGTTAATTTGTTGACAGGCGCAAACGATGCTACTGTAGATGAGTACTACTCTGCAACAATCAAGGAAGCTAAGACTTATGGTTCAGGTAAAGATGCAATCAAAGTTCCTGCTCAAATTATCTTCACTTCTAAGGTGAACAAGTCTCAGGGTAATGCTGTTCCGACTAAACTGAAAGTGACTATCACTGATAAGTTCGGTTACACAGTTAGCGAAACTATTGCTCCGTTCACAATGTCATTCCAGAAGCCGTAATCACTTCTGCAAATGATTAGATAAAGGTACTAGTATCCATATAAAAATCCAACAATTTTCAAGGAAACGAGGAAATTGTTGGATTTTACTGTCTTAAATAAGTATTTGATAAATCTTTGCCGTCCAAACATTAGTTGCTATTGTTATTCTTCTTTTAGTAATGTGCCTAAAAAATGTTTTCTTTGCAAAGCTAAAAATCACTTCTTTTGCCAGACAACACATCTTCATTTTGGTCGGACTTCTCGGATAATACATCCAAGGCCATTTGCTGAAGATCATCCAATTCAGGTAGCGTTTTCTTTTCGCCTACATAAGTTTCAGGAATATAACACAAAGCTCCCATACCAGATGCCCCGACAATGCTTAGTCGTTGCAATGGGGTAAGTTCATTGTCGTTCACTCCTTGTTTCTTCAGCAAACGATTTAATAAATAACGTCCGTAACCATCAGGCAAGCTATCTTCAAAAATGCCGAAGTTTCCCCAGAAAGGTTCCGGTTTGGCTATAAACAAGTCCGGCTTTAGTGGCAGGTCAAGTGGAGAGATGGAAAACCCCTCTGCCAACCAGCCTTTGTCATATTGGAAGGCGCATAACCGATTATCAGGAGTCATACTGAGAGCCCCAACCTTTCGGTCATGATAGGTTACCGTTACTTTATTTACTGATTTCATTACGCCCCTTCTTCCTATTTTTGTTCTTGTTAATCATCTCCAACTCCTCCATTGTGTTGAAGAGTGGTTCTGACAATAATTCTTTAATGGATTTGGCATATCCTAACGCCTTTGCCAGCGCCACATAAGATGCCAGAGAAATGGTATGCTTCTGTTCAAATTTAGCGATTGTAGGGGTGGGAACTCCACTAAGCTCAGTGAGTGTTTCCCGTGAAAGTCCCTTTTCCAACCTGCGTTTTTGCAAATTATTAGCTAGAATCGCCAATAATTCATCGGGCGTATCAATATCAAAGTTGTAGAGCAATGGCATACTATTGTATCTTATAAATTGAAATATGCTATAAATCAAATACTATTGTATCTGATACAAAGATAAGATTTTCTTTTCTAAACAGAAATAGAGACGAGAATATTTCCATCTTTTTCCCTCTAAGATTTTTCTATTTAGATAGAGGCTAACGCAAATATCACATTCCTTTATCTCTGATATGTGACGCAAAATTCGAAAATCTTTTAGACAAGTAGCCATTTCCATAATGGCAGAATTTCTATGGTGCAGTCTTCTTCATTGACCACGCTGTCCTCCTCCCATGTTATGATCTGCAACTTCTCTAATTTGTATATTTGTGCCATCTTTCGGAGGGCCTTGACTTCTCGTTCTCTCGTATCACTTTGCGTCAAGGATAAAGATACTTGAATCGCCGTATTGACTGTAGGAACGTAAAAGTCAACTTCTACATTTTTATTATAATAGAAAACTTCCTCGCCATATCTTTTCTTTAATTCTATGGCAACCAAATTTTCTAATAATTTGCTTTGCGGCTCAATGATGAATGTATTCAGCAATCCGTTATCAAAGAAATACCTTTTCTTTATGCTTTCTTTCTCGCTGAGTTTATCGGTATAGTTTGGGATTCCAAAAAGGAGATAAGCATCATTAATGTATTGAAGATAGTCCACAAGCGTATTGTGAGACAGTGAACAGCCTGCAGATTTCACTACTCCCAAAATGCGCGTCAGGGCCAGTGGTTGCATCACGCTTTCTGCTAACTTTTTTACAACCATGCGCACGGCGCTTTCATTTCGGATGTCATTGCGCGCTATGACATCGCCTAACAGAATCTTCTGGAACAGAGAGTTTAACCAAGAACGCTTATCTTTGAGATGGAAGGTTTCGGCAAATCCTCCATAATAGAAATAGGTTTCAAACATTTTTACCAATTCAGTCTTTACCTGTAAATTGTATTCCCAATTGCGGGGCAGTTCAAAATGATGGTATTCCAAATATTCGGTAAAAGAGAATGGATAGACTTCTTTAGCAATAAATCGTCCGCCCAAAGTGGTGTATATCTCTCGGCTAAGCATTTGGGCATTACTTCCTGTAATAAAGACATGGTATTTAGCGTCTGCTAACCGACGGGCAAATTTCTCCCACCCGATAATATTCTGTATTTCATCCAAATAGATTTTGGGTTTAGCCAGATACAGTTCATGATAGGCTTCTATGATGAGTCCCAGTTCTTCTGCTTTTAAATCGGCTATACGCTCGTCCTCAAAATTGATATAAAGGATATCTTCTATCTGCGCTTTTCCCGATGACAGCAACTCCTGGATATGTTGAAACATCAGATATGATTTACCTGCGCGGCGCAGTCCCACGAAAACATAGTTGCATGTTTCTTCCAACTCCAGTTTCCTTGGCATGAGTTCCATAGAAGGAATCTCATTCTGCTTTTCAATAATTAAGCTTTTAATGACTCTCTTTTCCATGATCTTTCTGTTTACAATAACAAAAATACGAAAAAAGTTTCAGTATATTGAAAGATAATGGGAAATATTGATTCGGTTTATTGAAAAAAACTATTTGCCGGGCACTTGCATTTTTGAATCTATGATTTCTATTGAGATGACCTCATAAGGCTATATCTTTAATTTTCGCGGCCATTATTTTCACCGTGGCGAAATTTAGTACAAATATAAGGCAGGGGGATATAAACAAAGATTGGGTGTTTTCTTTTGTTTGAAAAAGATATGGGTACTTAGTTTAGTGGATGTGTGCCTTCGGAGTTTTCTTTTGTGATGATATTAAGTAGGTATAGGTTATGCAATATTGGAGAGGCAAAGGTGCAACGAAACTAAGGACGAAACAACGGGAATTTATCGGATGCTTACAATAAAACTCATCAACAGGTTTATAAAAAAGTGAGGAAAGAAACGCCTCATTGAATTTGCGTTCTCTCCTCACTTAAAGAAATTTAATCTATAATGAAAAAGAGGTATGCTTATTAGGCATACACTCTTTACCTTTTAGATTATCGTTTTTTAACAGTCATAGCAACCTTAATTGTTATATCATGACCATACATATCCTTGCACTTGATAGTCAATGTAGAAGGAACTGCAGCAGTCGGATTAGTTTCAGAAGACAATGCAGTAGCTTTGAAACCTGTAATATGGTTATCTGCTATAACTACGTCAAAGTATTCTTCTTCACCATTTGCGTCACTAGTCAAGGTTGCATCTTTAATAATCAGACTTGATTCATAAGGTGTGCTCAACAGTTTGCTATATCTGCTATCTTTAGTACTTGTACCAAAAATGAAGCTATCAGCAGCAAAATCAAGACGATCTGTACCATAAGTCAATTCTGTAGATGGCATTGGAGTAGTATAGTTGCCGTTAGTATCCTTATTTGTGTAAGGAGCACCCAGTTGCTCACGAGTAGCCCATGCCCAAGTATAAGTGCTGTTGTAGATACAGTTATAGACTGTTTGGAAGTCAGTAGCAGCTCTAGTTACATCATCATAACCACCATCAGAGTTCTTCACTGAAGAAATCTTACCATAGTTGTAAACAACTGTAGTAGCGTGTTGAATTGAGTTATTAATGTAGTCTTTAACAACTTCCAAAGTTCCACTACCAGCAACGACTGTGGCAACATCTTTATTGTTCTCCTTCTGAGATGCAGCAAATGTAATATTGTAGTTAGCAGCAGCACCTGTACCGAAGTTGAAGACTTCAGACATCTTCATAGAACCCTTAGTTGCAGTTTCAGCAGCCCAAGCAATTGTGCCATCGTCCTTCATAGGAATCATGTAGCAATTATAGATACCTTCAGCAACCTGTGCAGTCTTAACAGAGAATCCAGAAGGAATAGTAGTAGGCAATACTTTAGTCATAGAAACCTTCATAGTAGCCAATACATGTCCTGAAGCATTCTTGATAGTCAATGTACCATTGTAAGTCTTATTATCTTCATATAACTTCCAATCAGTAAGAGTCGGCATAGTATAAACCTTAGTAACTTTGCTAAAGTCAGTGAATGTAGTCAGACTAGCAGTGGTGTACAGAACTTCGTCTTTGTTATTAACAAAGATAGCATTAAATGCTTTATCTGAACCATTAACTTTGTCTGTTGTCCAAGTTGCAGCAGTAGGAGCATTCAGTTTTGTCAAAGATACGGCAACCTTGTCTGACTGAGTTTCAACAACAGCCTTGTCAGCCGGATTAAGAGCAGTAATAGTAGTAGCGGTAGCATTCCAATCTGTAGCGGCATTACCTAATTTTACATAGAATGCTTTACCATCAGGATCAACCAAAGTACCATCAAAGTTTACAGCATATACGCGGAAACCGATAACATCATTAATAGCAGTAGTACTATTAATAATAATTTCTGTAGAAGTACCTTCTACCACGGTATTCAAGCCAGAATATGTATAGCTATTCCATGCGTTCAATTCTGACGGTGCAGATTCTACAGCATTGTCTTTATCCAAAACAACATACATACCACGAATATTTGTCGGAGCAGTTACTTTATCATCAGCTGTAGACAAAGCAATCTTGATAGCTTCTCCTTGTACAGCAGGATATAAATCTTTGGTTTGACGATTATCTAGGCCATCTACCTTAACATTTGTATTTGCCTTGTCCAAAGGAATAGGAGCAGTAGCTGCATCAGCCTTCCATCCCAACTCCTTATATGTTACAGCAGTACCATCTTCTGCACTAGTATAACGGTTGTGAATCTTACTAATATTTGTTTTGTCAACAAAATAGTTCAAAGTTTTTTCACCTACATATTTAGTCCAATCCAAAGTTAAATCATAAGAAGAAATAACTTCTCTGGTTTCAGCTGTAGATAAAGTATTGTTTACTTGCACAGCAAAAAGGATAGATTCTGTTGCGTCGCCAACTTTGGTTTCTGTAACAGCAGCAAAAGCTTTTTCATCATAGTTCTTCAAAGCTACTGTAACTTCCCATAGGCCGTTATTTCCTGCAGCGCGGCTTAACAAACCATCATATTTCTCTACTTTTTGAACAGATAAAAACTCTTTCAAATCCTGTCCTTTGCTATTAGTCAAAGAAATCATATCAGGAGTAAGAACTGCGTTTGTCGGAGATACACGTACTACAAACTTATCACCAGTCTGTACTTGTTTGTCTTTGGTAAATGTTATAGCATTTGCAATATCTTTACTAAATACATTTTCTTTTTCGATAGCAGTTGAAAAAGTCAATTCAGCACCAGTAGGGTTAGCAGAATATGAAGCGACCAGTTCAACACTAGTAACCATATCTGCAATTTTGCCTACGATATCTTCCACTTTTTTAGTGGCTTCAGCAACTTCTTTACGCATGTCGGCTAAAGCAGACTCTGTAGCTTCTGTCACTTCTTTTTTCAAAGCTTCCAATTCAGCTTGTACAGCCTTGATTGATTCAGCTTTTGCTTCTGCAACTGCTTTGTCTGCAGCAGCTTTTGCTTCTGCAGCTGCATCGCTTGCTGCTTTTGCTGCAGTTTCGGCAGCAGCAGCTTTAGTAATAGCATCACTAGCATCTTTAGCAGCAGCAGTCAAAGCGGTCTGCAAAGTAGCAATCTGAGAAGTCATGTCTTCTTTAGTTGCTAATTTGTCGACCTTCTCCTGCA
>ENA-OWPN01002054-OWPN01002054.1-human-gut-metagenome-genome-assembly--contig:-NODE-2054-length-13990-cov-8.992752_pt1 | contig 13990 bp, 9 predicted proteins | sample MGYA00248266_ERZ651850 | MGnify/ENA primary metagenome ERZ651850 (study PRJEB26924, sample SAMEA4378296) | human gut metagenome | biome: human gut; feature: human-associated habitat; material: faeces... | reverse complement strand
TGGGGATAGGGATAATAAATCAGAAGTTTATTTCAAAAACAGACTTTTTCTACAACCTGAAACGAGGTGCCAACGCACCTCGTTTTTTATTTTCATAATACTTCTCCCCCTCTTGCATTTCTTTCCCCTTTATGCTATACTTAACCTTAACCGAATATCGAAAATACGGTACGAAAGGCTTTTTGCCCGGTAGGTAATAGGGAATCCGGTGAGAATCCGGAGCAACCGTCATTACTGTATCTGAGCCTATGCTCACAAGTCAGAATACCCCCGTATTTTTCGGCATTGTCTCTTGGACGAGGAAGAAGTACAGCCGATCTTCAGCTAAGGCTGTACCTTTATGCTTTTTTGCATATCCGTATAGCTTATGTTTGCTATGCTTAAAGATCAGTTGTGCTTTCACTTTTTTGGTGAAGGCATTTTTTATTGCCGTTTTTCGTATTTGTTTACGGAGGTGACGTTATGGCAGACGAAAAATTAAGCAAGGCTGTCGCTATGCTTTGCGAAAAGTATGAACAGCTCGGCACTCTGCCCAAACGCTCCGACTTCTCTCCCGATGAGGTCTGCTTTATAAAGCAGAAGCTGGGTCCGTGGACAAGGGCGCTTGAAGCCGCAGGGCTGAAAGAGCCTCCGGCGGTTTCAGCAAAGGAGAAAAGCCGTGAAAAGCGTGAACGCTCCAGACAAAGAAGAAAAGCAGCAAAACGCAGATTAGACGGTTAAGCCTTACGGCAAAAAAGAATAAAGGAAGGTAAAACTATGACAAATGTAAAGAAATTTACAGCAAAAGTGACAGCTTTACTGCTGGCGCTTTCACTGGCACTGCTGTCAGTACCGCAGGTGAGCTTTACTGTATTTGCCGATGACGACCTCGGAAGCGTCCGTGTTATTGTAGAAAACACAACGTTTACCGAAGCGGTCAGCGGCGGTGAGGCTCCTGCGTGGACAGGTACCAAGGTCGACAAGTGGGTATCGCTTGACAAGACCTCAAGTGCAATGACCTGCATAAAGGACGCTATCGAAAGCTCCGGCTTTACTCAGAAGGGCGCAGACGATGGCTACATAAGCGAAATCGCAGGCCTTGCGGCGTTTGACGGCGGCTCGATGAGCGGCTGGATGGGTACGCTCAACGACTGGTTTACAAACGAAGGCTTCACAGCCTATACCGTTGCTAACGGCAAGCTTGCAAGCGGCGATGAGATACGTATGCAGTACACTATGGACTGGGGTGCAGACCTCGGCAGTGACTGGAGCGGTACAGATACATCGCTTAAAGCGATAAGCAGCGATTACGGCACACTTTCCCCCGAATTCAGCGCAAAGACCTATAATTATACTCTTACTGTTCCTTTCGGCACAAAGAGCATCAATTTCCGTCCTACCGCACTGAACAAGAATTTCAAGACGGTAAGCAAGATCGGCGACAAGACGCTGAGCCTTACAAAGCCTACTGAAATAAAGGACGGCGATGTTATCACCGTTACGGTAGGCGAGGGTGCAACAGCAAGCACTTATAAGGTAACAATAAAGGAGGGCACAAGACCCGCCGCACGTTTTGACAGCTTTGCACTTTCGGCTTTCTCGCTTGACGGCTGGGACAATGACGCTTTCGACCCCGAAAAGCTCGAATATGATGTCAAGATAAAGTCTTACAGCACATCATCTTTCTATATCAACAGCGGAACTAAGTTCAACAAGGACCTGCTGAAGTGCTATGCGGTATATACCGATATAAACGGAGTTGCACAGAGAAACGAGATAAAGTCTGGCAGCTTCAACAGCATTTCTAATATTCCCTTCGGTCTTACAAAGCTGATTTTAGAGCTTTGCTACATTGACGATGAAAGCATAAAGACACAGTATGTGTTCAACATAACACGTCCCTATGACTACACTGCGGAAATCGCAAGCACAAGCGGCATCACGCTTGTTCCTGCCGGCAGGGAGCTGTATGCGACAAAGTACAACGGCTTTGCAGAGGGAACGGTTTTCAGAAATGACGAAAACGGCAATGTGACCGATACGACCGGCACAAACGCAGAATGCCACAGCTACACAGCCTATGTTTTAGGCGACACCGACAGCGTTGCGCTTACTCTCAAGGGCAAAACCGCAAACGTTCATTTCAGAGCAAAGGCAGACGGCGAATACACAGAACTTAAAAGCGGCGAAACAACTCCCGCATATTCCTTCAGCAAGGACGGCACTGTTACAGTATCAATAGATGCTGTTTCGGACGGCGATTATCTTACAGACAAGTTTGATGATGCAGACAAGATAACAAGCTACAAAATAAAGCTTGTAAAGGCTGACGTTTCAGTAAAGAACGTACACTTTACAGAGCTTAAAAGCGAACACGGCGATATGTATCCCACATTCGACCCGTCACTTCTCAGCTATAATATAGTTATAGCAAATGACGCAGAATTCCCCACAGTATATTTCAAGGTTGCCGACGGTTGCACAGTTAAGATAGGTGGCGAAGCCGCAACAGCAGATGAAAACGGCGTTTACAGTCTTGTTACCAAGAGCGCCAACACTACTGTAACGGTAACAGACGGCACTCTTTCCGAAAACTATACTGTCAAGGCTACAAAGAGAAGCAAGTATGACGTACCCGACAAGGTAGTTGATTATCTTTGCATCAACAGCCAGTACACCAACGTTTCCTACGGTGTAGGCCCCGAGCAGACGCTCGCAGGCACTATAAAATCGCTCGGTAACTTCGGCGGTTATATCACATATTACTATGAAAACCCCGTAACAGACGACCCCTCAAACCCCTACGGCCTTGACTTCTACGCTTACGGCAACAGCTTTGTAAGCGGCGGAAGTGCGGCTGAAAGCGGACAGGTATATGTTTCTGAGGACGGCAAAACATGGTATGCACTCGCAGGAAGTGAGCATTTTGAAGATACGACCATCACCGATTACGAAGTAACATACAAAAAGACAGCCGACGGTAAAACAAGCTGGACAGACAATCAGGGCAACTCAAACGACGGCTCAAAGCAGACAGGTAGATGGGTTTCACCCAGCGTTTACTATATGAACGATCTTGCAAAGGGCGATACTGTCACACTCAGAGGCGTTGTTATCCCCAGCGTTCAGGGTAGTATACAGGGTGACAGCTCTACAGCTTCCTTTGCCGGTACGACAAGGTTCGGCTATGTTGACTACTTCAAGAACGGCACGATAGGCGCTAATGTAAACGCATACAGCGAAAATGCCGAATCAAACGGTTTCGACTTAAAGTGGGCTGTAGATGAAAACGGCAACCCCGTTACATTCAAAAACGGCGTTCACTATATAAAGATACAGACAGCAAGCAACATCTGGGCAGGCATATTCAACGAGAAATCGACAGAGGTTTCTTATGTTGTAAGAACAGCTGCAAACGAGGAAGAGGTCGGCACGACAGCGCTTCACGGAAAAATAGTCTTAACAGACGCAAACGGCAAGACAATAAAGGAAATCACTCCTGATGATAACGGTGTTTATGAGATAAGCACAGGTATCGAGGAAAGCGTGAACGTTTCCGTTTCGGGCGCTGACGATGATAACATTTATATCAACAATCAGCGTGTAGCATCCGGCACAGAGGCTAAAATCGCACTTAATCAGTCTGAAATAAAGGTTGTCAGAATAATCGTTCAGAACGGTGAAAAACAGCCCGTATACGCTTACCTGAAGCTCGTTCCCGATGATGTAAAGGCGGCTGAACAGGTTGAAGAACTTATTGACGCTATAGGCGATGTAACGCTCGACAGTTATGACAGCATCACAGCGGCAAGAGCGGCTTATGACAAGCTCAGCGACAACGCAAAGACGCTTGTAGGGAACTACGAAACCTTAACAGCCGCAGAAGAAGCTCTCGCTAAGGCTGAGGCTGACGCTGTAAGCAATGCGATAAAGGCAATAGACGCAATCGGCAAGGTAACCGCTGACAGCAAGGATAAGATCGAAAATGCAAAGGATGCTTACTCGGCAGTTCCTGAGCGTTTAAGAGATAAGGTCACAAATTCGGATACTCTTGACAAGGCAACAGAAAGATTTGCCGTTATCGACACGATAAAGCAGGCAGGCACAAAGAGCAAGGATCACTTCGACACTGTTCTCGGCACTCTTGCGAATAACAATATCTACCCCGTTCAGTCTATCGGCGGCGAATGGTCGGTTATCGCACTTGCAAGAGCAGGAAAGCTCTCTGCCGACAAGGCGGCAAAATACTACAGCGAGCTTTGTGAAGCAGTAAAGGCTAACGGTTCAGACAGACTTTCAGACAGAAAGCCTACAGAGAACGCAAGAGTTATAATCGCTCTGTCCTCACTCGGAAAGAATTCCGCAGACATCGCAGGCCATAACCTGCTAAGCGGTCTTGACGATATGGACTATATCACATCGCAGGGTATCAATGCGGTTATATTCTCACTTATAGCATTCGACACTACAGATTACAGCGCAAAGACGCACGATGAGCTTATCGCTTATATTGTTGACAATATGACGGGTAAGGGCTGGGCGCTCGCCGGCGATACCGCAGATGTTGACCTTACGGCTATGGCTATACAGGCTCTCGCTCCCTATGCGGCTGACGAGAAGGTAAATGCGGCTATAGACAGCGGTCTTGAGTTCCTTGCAGAATCTCTTGACGAGAACGCAAGATATGCAAACGGCAGTGAAAGCACCTCGCAGGTACTTATCGCTCTTGCCGCTCTCGGCATCGATCCTCTGACAGATTCAAGATTCATTGTTGACGGCATCACGCTTATCGACGCACTTGAAAGCTACGCTACAGAAAAAGGCTACAGCCACACACTCGGCGGCGAAGAAAACTATATGGCTACCGAGCAGGCGGCACTCGCTCTTACAGCTTATGAGCTTTCAAAGGACGGCACTTCACTTTACGAAATGTCCGCAAAGGCAGAGCCGACAGAACCCGAAAATCCCGATACGCCCGCACAGCCCGGCGATTCTGTAAAGCCCGGTGACTGCTCAGGCAAGCCCGAAGATAAAAACGATCCCATAAATCCCGGTACAGGCGTACTTGTAACAGGCGGTATGGCAGTTCTCATCTCAGGCGCAGTTATGCTTATTTCGAAGAAAAAACGCAAATAAGTAAAACTATTATGTAAATGCTTGTTCCGTACCTGTTTTTATGATAAAATAGGTGCGGAACAATTTTTGCATAACCGATATTTCACGGAGAAAAAATGAAAGCTTTTTTTGATAAATACAAATATATACTCGGTCTTGGGCTGGCTCTGGTCGCAGTGGTGATAATTGCGGTAGTTTCCGCCGCTATGGGAAAAGATGCCGCCGAAAACAGCGGTATATCATATGCTACCCCCGAAGCATCATCGTTTACAACCGTAGAAAGCCTTGTCGCAACAACGGCTTTTCAGACAGACGGCAATTCTCAGACAACGCCCATAACAACCGTTACGGACACTTCTTCACAAACCTTACCTGAAAGCAAAAAGCCGGAAACAACGGCAATAACCTCTGTCGCATCAACATCATCTACCGCCGCAGACATTTCAAAGCCAACCGAAAAGCCCGTTTTCACATCCGCCCCGACATCTTCGGCAAGTCCGGCATCTTCAAAAGTCACAACAGTATCGACCGCTTCATCTGTAATATCAACGACCCCGAAGCCCGACAAGCCGATAAAGAAATATGACAACACCTGCACATTCGTTATAGAATGCAAAACCATACTCGACAACAAGGATAAACTGAAAAAAGGACTTGAAAAGTACGTTCCCGATGATGCCGTAATATTCAGCAAAACGGTCGGATTCGACAGCGGTGAAAGCGTATACGATATACTCCGCCGTATCTGTGACGAAAACAGTATTCAGATAGAGGCAAGCTACACCCCTGCGTTCAGCTCATACTATGTTGAGGGTATCAACAACCTTTATGAATTCGACTGCGGACAAGGCTCAGGCTGGATGTACAGTGTAAACGGCGTTTTCCCGAACTACGGCTGTTCATCGTACAAGCCCGTAAACAACGACAAGATAGCGTTCCGCTATACCTGCGAGCTTGGCTATGACCTTCAAAACTAAGGAGCAACAATGGAAAGATCACACCCTGTAACAGCGGCAATGTATTTTCTGTCGGTGATACTGATAACCGCAATAGTGCAAAGCCCCGTCTTTATGGCGGAGGCTCTTGTCTGCTCTGCCGTTTTTGCTTTTTTACTGAACGGAAAAACCGCCGCAAGAACGCTTGTTGTAATGCTGCCTATGACACTGCTTGCGGCGGTTATAAATCTTCTGTTTTCAAACAGAGGCGTAACCGTGCTTGCAAAATTGCCCAGCGGCAACAGTATCACACTTGAAACGCTTATTTTTTCGCTGTTTACAGGCGCTATGACAATATCGCTCGTTATGTGGTTTATCGGACTTAACAAGTGTATGACAAGCGATAAAACGGTATATCTTCTTGGAAAAGCACTGCCGTCACTCGCTTTGCTGTTGTCAATGACACTGCGTTCAGTGCCTATGTTTGCAAGACGGGCAAAGCAAGCGGCGGCGGCTCAGCGTTTTGTTGGGAACGATATATACGAGGGCAACTTTAGAAGCCGTATCAGAAGCGGTGTTCACGTTCTCTCCGTTGCGGTAACGGATACACTTGAGCATAGTGCATATACCGCACGATCTATGAAATACAGAGGTTACGGTACAGCAAAACGTACAGCCTACAGCATATTCCGCTTTGCGCCGTCCGACTTTATTATAATGTCTTTGACCGTGATATGTACAACCGCAATTATTATTCTTTTTGCAAGCGGTAAAGCCTATTATCTCTACTACCCTGAATTTATCCTGCCGCTGACAGCTTTCGATATTTCTGCGGATATTTTCTGGCTCATACTCTGTATGACGCCTGTTGTAGCCGAGCTTTATTCACGTTTTAAACGGAGGGAAAGAAATGGAACTTTATAATATTTCAAATCTGTCATATTCCTATCCCGGCTCGGATATGAACGCACTCTCCGATATTTCGCTTAAAATAAACAAAGGAGAATTCGTAATACTCTGCGGAAGCTCGGGAAGCGGAAAATCCACCCTTTTAAATCTTATGAAAGCGCCTGCCGACGCAGGAACGCAAAAAGGAAAAATTTCTTTCAGCGGTCATTTTGCTGGCTTTGTCACACAGTTTACGGACGAGCAGATCGTCTGCGACAAGGTTTGGCACGAGCTTGCCTTCGGTGCGGAAAGCATAGGACTTTCACAAAACGAAATACGCTCGCAGGTTTCCCAGACTGCTTTGTTCTTCGGCATAGAGGACTTGCTGTACTGCGACTGCGATAAGCTCTCGGGCGGTCAGAAGCAGATGATTAACTTAGCGTCTGTAATGGCTATGAATCCCGATGTATTGCTCCTTGACGAGCCGCTGTCACAGCTTGACCCTATCGCTTCCACACAGTTTATTTCACTGCTTGTGAGAATAAACAAGGAGCTTGGTACGACTGTGATTGTTGCGGAGCATCAGCTCGGCGGTCTTTTGTCCGTTGCAAAGCGTGCGGTTATGCTCGACAACGGCAAGGTGTGTCACGACGGCGACGCAAGTTCTCTTACAGAGCATCTGTCAGAAAACAATCACCCTATGCTTTTTGAAATGCCGGCAGGTGTAAGAGCAAGCGCATCTGTCAGCAATGTGCTTCCACTGCTTGACGTTCCCTCCGCTAAGAACTGGTATACGTCCTACGGAGAAAAACACACGCTCGTATCACCTGCCGCCGCAGACGATACGCTGTCGGAGGAAAGCTGTATATCCGTTAAAAATCTGTCTTTCGGCTATAAGAACAGCAAAAGAGATATTATAAGAAACCTTTCGCTTGACATAAAGCAAGGGAGCATAACCGCAATAGTGGGCGGCAACGGCGCAGGAAAATCGACCCTGCTAAGCCTTATCTGCGGTACGCTCAAGCAAAACAGCGGAAAAATAACGATAAACGGCGGAAAAATAGGTTTTCTTCCGCAAGACCCTACCCTGCTTTTTAATAAGGAAACGCTCAGAGAAGAATTTGCCGGCAATGCCGATGAAATAGCCGCCGCATTTAATCTTACGCACCTGCTGTCACGTCACCCATTTGACTTATCCGGCGGGGAGCGGCAGAAGGCGGCGCTCGCAAAGCTCGTTTCCTACGGTGCGGATATACTTCTTCTTGATGAGCCGACTAAGGCGGCGGACGCAGTATATAAGCAGATGTTCTCGGCATTATTGAAACAGCTTAAAGCAGACGGGAAAACGATTGTGATCGTCAGTCACGATATGGATTTCTGCGCCGAAACGGCGGATATATGCGCCCTGCTTTTTGACGGCGAAATAAGCGTATCTCTGCCGCCGTCACAGTTCTTCGCTGATTCCTCATTCTTCACAACAGACAGTGCAAAAATCACCAAAAACGTATGCGATAATGTTTACACTGTCGCAGGGCTTATAGCTTCTCTCGGAGGAAGGGCTGAAAACTACGGCGATCTCTCCGGACGTTTTCACGGCATAAAAGGCGATAAGCCCGACACAGCAGTACCGCAACGCAAAAAACGCAAAAAGCTCTCGGTTTTCCGAAAGGTAATGCTTTCGCTCGGCAGTGTCGGATTTGTTTTTATGCTTTTAGCCGGTACCGGCATATTTCCTTTTGAGATACCGTCAGAGCCGTTCTGGCTGCAATATGCGTTGCTGTGTGTCCCTATGATTATGCTTATAATCGGTGTTGCCCCGAAAAACTCAATGGCAAAGCCGCCCGTAACCGCAAAAAAAGTAACTCCGTCCGATATTGTCGCAGGCGTTATAACCGCCGTTCTTATCCCTTTCACAGTAATACTCGGCACACTTTTTGTCCCTAACGGCACAAGAAAGCATCTGCTGATAATTCTTGCCGTGCTTGTCGAGTGCCTTGCCGCTTTCTTTATCAGCTTTGAAAAAAAGAAGCCGTCCGCAAAGGATATTGCGGTACTTGCCGTGCTTTCTGCGGCGGCTGTCGCAGGAAGGGAGCTTTTCTTTATGTTCCCGCAGTTCAAGCCCGTTGCCGCAATCGTTATCATAAGCGGAACGGCGCTCGGTGCGCAGGCAGGCTTTCTTGTCGGCGCAGTGTCTATGCTTGTATCGAATATGCTGTTCGGTCAGGGTATGTGGACGCCGTGGCAGATGTTTGCAATGGGGCTTCTTGGCTTTTTCGCAGGTATCATCTTCTCGAAAAAGCGCAACACGCTCGCCCTTTGTATCTACTCCTTCCTGTCAGTCCTCGTTATTTACGGCGGAATAATGAATATATCAAGTGTGCTTACCTACACGACTGATATAAACTTACAGACAATTACCGCATATATTGTTTCAGGCATACCCTTTGACCTTATCCACGCAGTATCCACAGTAATATTTGTGCTTATAACAGGCGACGCACTATTGAAAAAATGTTGCCGTCTGAGAGTAAAATTCGGATTATTTCAGTGATTTCAATAAATTCGACAAAATTTCTGACATATTATCCCATTTTTCAACTTTATTTTTGATTTGTTATTGAAATGCGCCTTTCTTTAAATTATAATTTTATTATCGGATAATTGTAAAGTGAGGTGGGAGCATGGCTTATGTACTCGAGGTTATAAGCAAAGATGGGAAAATCAAATACATTAATTCCGCAAAAGCAACCGTATATTGTCCGGAATATGCTGCACGGTATGATGACAAGAAAACTGCTATGACAGTAGCGGCGGCACTCCTGAGAAATGAATGCTACCGGTCTATAAGTGTTAAAAAGCTCTCTTTGGAGCTATGTGTTGCTTCGTATAAAAGGAACCGTTCATTATCATTCAATTTAATTTATCCCGATATATATAAGGGGAGCAGTTACAAATAAAACGGCTGTTTTATCTGCGTTTTCAGCAGGAAAAACTCACGCCGTTAAAAATTATGAACGTCTGCATTTATGTACAAACTTTCCCGTAACCAAAATGACGTCACGCTTTTCGGCGTGACGTCATTTTCATATATAGCAAGGAGAATCGGAAACGTTTATTCCTTTACAGAGCCTGAAACAAGGTTGCTGTAAATAAACTTCTGCATTGAAAGGAAGATTATTAACGTAGGTATGATACAGATAATTACACCGGCGAAGATAATTTCCCACTGTGAGCCGTAAGGACCGATGAACTTGTAAAGGGCTGTTGATACGACCTGAAGTCCGTCACTGGGCATATACAGGTTTGCTGTATAGAAGTCGTTGTATATGCTTACAAACTTGATTACAAGCACGGTCGCAATAGCAGGACGGAGCATAGGGAGAATAATGCTCAGGTATACTCTCGGATATGAACAGCCGTCAAGTATCGCACTTTCGTCAAGGGATACGGATATGTTATTGAGGAACTGTATGAAGATATAGATCGAAACTATATCTGTACCGATATAAAGGATAATCGGTGCGGCGAGGGTGTCATAAAGACCGAGTGCGTGTACTACCTGGAATACCGTTACCTGCATAGAGATATTCGGCAGGAGTGCGGCAATAAGGAATATATTCTTTACAAGCTTAGTGAACACCATTGTAAAACGCTGTACAACAAAGGCGGTCATAGTACCTGTGATTATCGTTCCCGCACACGAGAACACAAGGATAATAGCGGTATTGATAAGGCCTTTCATTACGTTACCCTGCAGGAATGCCGTCTTGAAGTTTGTCAGCTCCACCACCTTAGGAAGCTCAAACGCTCCGCTTGTCAGAAAATCCTCGTGGCTTTTCAGCGAGCCGAGTAATACGACTACCAGAGGCACGATAACCATAAGGCAGGCTATGACAAGCACGGCGTATTTCAATACGTCTATCAGTATTCTTACGCCCTTAGGCGTTTCCTTGAACCTGTATTTATCCATATTGAAAGAGGTCTGTCCGGAGTTTTCGGTTGTTGTGATATTGTCTGTCATTGTTACACCTACTTTTCTTCCTTAAAGAATATCTTCTGGATCATCGTAATCACTATTATTATAAACAACAGGACGATAGCCATTGCGGATGCAAGTCCGATCTTCTGGTACTGGAAGCCCGTTTCGATCGTCTTGATAACGAAGGTCGATGTTCCCATCTTACCGCCGGTTATAATATACGGTATCTCAAATACAGATGCAGCACCCTTGATGGCAAGGATAAGCTGTAATGCAATGATTGTTCTGATACCGGGGAAAATTATGTGCCAGAACTTCTGCCATGCGTTTGCACCGTCAAGATCTGCCGCTTCGTAAATGTCGGGCGAGATAGACTGGATAGCGCCGATGAACATCAGAATATCAAAGCCGATATAACGCCATACCGACGCAAAAACCAGACACCAGTTGTTGATAGCGCCGTTTGACAGCCACTTTACAGGATCTGCTCCGAAAAGTGCGATTATGGAGTTGAGCGTACCGCCGTCATCGCCTCTGAAGAATCTCTGGAAGATAAGTGCTACCGCAACGCCGTTCATAAGATAAGGGAAGAAGATAACTCCCTTGAACAGTCCTGCGAGCTTTATTTTCGAGCATAACAGAGTTGCGATGAAAAGTGCAAGTCCGAGTTGTATAAACGAGCCGACAAAGTAGTACAAGCTGTTGATGAGCGTTGAAAGATATGCCATATCGGTAAACAGCGTCTTATAGTTGTCAAAACCGACCCACTGTACATTTACGCCAAGCTGGTCACGTTGCTGGAAGCTGAATATTATCATATTCACAGCAGGGATAATAGTGAAAAGTATCAGCAGTGCGACAGGTATCGCCAGAAACAGCACTGTGGTCATGTATTTCTGACCTGTATAGCCCTTAAGCCACTGCCATAATGTGCGACGCTTCTGAATTGCGGTAACGCCTTGAGTAGCCATAAATCTGTCCTTTCAAGAAATAATTTCTATTTTTGTAAATTAGTTAATTTTCTCCATAAAAACCTATACGGAAAGACTTACGCCTTTCCGTACGGGTTTGTGTGTTTGGAGTATCTATGAAGAAAATACGATAGCGTTAATTAGCCGTTAGCCTTGATGTATGCTTCAAGTTCTGCGTTGGCATCTCTTGTAGCCGCCCATTTCTGATTAACGGAGTCTGCGATAGCCTTGAAGCCTGCGTCACCCTTGCCGGCAAATGCTGCTTCAGCAAGCTGGAGCTTGAAGTTTGCGGAGTCGCCTGTCCATATACCAACCTCAGAATCCTTGTCGATAGCGTTGAATACGCCTGTCAGACCTTCGGGAGCTGTTGCTGCTGTGAAGAATTCACAACCGTCAAACGCTGAGAGGTAATCGGGGAGCTTGCTGCCTTCAAGTGTATTGATACCGCCTTCAGCCTCAGAGAAGCCGGATTCAGCGATGAACCATTCAATATACTTCTTGCCGAGATCCTTCTTGTCATCGGCAATGTTCTTGTTTACGCCCATGCAGTAGTCTGCTGCGTACTGTGCGTACTGCTTGCCGTCCTTAGAGAAGGGAGCAGGCATGTAACCGATATTTTCGGGATCAAGGTTATTATCCTTAGCGATCTGCTGGAACTGTGAAACTGCCCATGAACCCATTGTCATTGTAGCAACTTCGCCCTTTGCAATCATCAGCTTTGAGCCTTCCCAGTCGGAGCTCATCGGGTCGCCCTCGATAAGAGTAGAATCTGAATATATATCGTACATCAGCTTGAATACGTTGTAGTAGGGCTTGCCTTCTGTGAAGAAGTCTTCCTTGTTTACGATAAGGTCTGTTTCAAAGTTGGGGTTACCCGAAGAAGGAACAACAAGGCTTGACCACTGTGAAGCTGTCCAGCTTGCTTCCTTGAAGTTTGTGTAGTAAGGAATTACATCGGGGAACTTTTCCTTGATCTTCTTTAAGTCAGCGATGAATTCGTCGGCTGTCTTGGGCATCTCTGTGATGCCTGCGTCTGTCCATACCTTCTTGTTGTAGCAGATACCGCCGCTTACAGAGCCTAAGTGAGCAAGGCCGTATACTGTTCCGTCATACATCTTCTGATCTGCCCACTTGTACTTATCCTTAAGCTCATCGTACTTGCCGAGAGGCTCGAAGAAGTTTGAAAGATCGGCGAGCTTAACTGTATCGGGGATCATGAGTACATCACCGTATTCCTTGGTGCTCATCATTGTCGAAACGTCATCTGCGTAGCTCTTGAATGACTGATATTCAACAGTGCAGTTGTACTTTTCTTCAAAAGCGTCTGTCATCTTGTCGAGTGAGCCGTCATCCTTACGGTCTGTACGGTGAGTAAGAACCTTGAGCGTGATCTTTTCGCCCGAAGGAGTAGTCGAAGATTCTTCACCCGATGCAGTCGAGCTGTTATCTTCTGTCTTTGATGCAGATGATGTACTGCCTGATGTTGATGATGTTGCATTGTTACTGTTGCAGGCTGCCAGCGAAACTGCTGTGCTTGCCGCAAGGATACCTGCGAGTATCTTCTTTGCTTTCATGTGATAATTTCCTTTCTGGTCGGACAGTGCTTAGCCACCGTTCCTTAGTTGATAGTTGATGAATTTAGCTTATGTTTATTAAGCTGTTTCCGCTTGCTTAATTCACTTAAGATTATACAACGTTTTAGCTAAAAGTCAATAAGGTTATAGGAAATTCAGCTAAAACACATAAATCATATTTGTTTATTATGTGCATTAAAAACAAAATTCACACTAACTTAACTGTGTTACACAATTTTATTAAGTAAGCATCGGTGTAACCCGTTTTCACACTTACAAATTCGTTTAACTAAAATTAGTTTACGTTAAGTTACATATATTTCACCCTGTTTTTAGTTAGTTTTAACGTTCCTGTAAATTCGCTCGTAAATATGATAACTCAAAAAATCCCGGCTATTCATTAAAAATCAAGGAGATAAAGTTGCGGGTGTAGGGGAAGTGTGGTATAATAACCTCAGACTTAAAATCCGCCGGGAGCGGATTTTGCCGTGCAAAAGCACGGCTTGCGGCGCACCGCACGTCTGAGAACATTTTACCATTAAATCTTTT
>ENA-OWPN01002052-OWPN01002052.1-human-gut-metagenome-genome-assembly--contig:-NODE-2052-length-14011-cov-2.918243_pt1 | contig 14011 bp, 12 predicted proteins | sample MGYA00248266_ERZ651850 | MGnify/ENA primary metagenome ERZ651850 (study PRJEB26924, sample SAMEA4378296) | human gut metagenome | biome: human gut; feature: human-associated habitat; material: faeces... | reverse complement strand
CCCGTGGTACCGGAAGAGCGCACAGCATCGCCATATACCGCATTCATATCCAGCGTCAGCACGCCGTCCGCCGTTGAGGAGGACTGCACTGCTGCCCCTTCAGGAAGCGATCCCGCTGTGATCAGCGCATCAACCAGCGCCTGATCCGAGTCGTCCACCGCATCGGTTCCAACTGGTGTCAGCGTTTCTCCCTGCTCATCCGGCACGTATACGACTACGGATTCCCCGCCCGACGGATTGGGATTTTCCGGCTGCACCGGGTTTTCCTTGGTTTCGTCCGGAGTCTGCTGGTCATCCGGCGTGTCTTGTTCATTCGGCGTATCCGGCTCGACTGTCTGGTTCGGCTGCCCATTCTGCTCCGGTGTCTGCCGTCCGGACATATATCCGTAAATGCACGCAGCAGCAATCAGCACAATAATCACAATGACCGCTGCCACAACCGTTTTTGTCCGTTTGCTCATGGCATATTCTCCTTTCTTCCGCCGCAGCTTCATAAAGAATGCGGCTGGTTTGCCGTCATTATACCACACTGAAGCGCAAGTGGGAATACCTATGCGGCTGCAAGTTCATTCCTTCGGATCTTGTTTTTTCCGACGGCGCACCGCCTCGGTCAGCAAATACTCAATTTGTCCATTGACAGAGCGAAACTCATCCTCCGCCCAGCGGGCAATCTCATCATAAAGCGAGGCAGACAGCCGCAGCGGCACCTGCTTTTTTGCTTTTTCCTTGTCTGCCACGACTGCACCTCCTTCTCCCGATTTGTTACCGCATGGCACGCCACACTTTACGGATAAAAAACACCAGATAACCCAAACACCCTGCAGCAAGTGCCCCACAAACCAGCCGCAGATCAAGCCCGGCGTCCATCGCCACCGCACACAGCAGCATAAACCCGCCTACCGCACATAGAAACAGCGTGATCAGCACCGCAAAAATCACCCGAAGCGGTTTGGGGACGCGCCGGGACTGCGCACCGGCTACCGCGCCATCCGCTATTAGGCTGAGCAAAAAATCAACAATCATTGCTCCCACCGCCTTACCTGCTTCTATTTTAATAGATCGAACCGGAATTGACAACTGGCTGAGCGTCTTTCCCTGCGCACAAAACCACCATCAGGTTGGATACCATCTGTGCTTTGCGCTCATCATCCAGCTCGACCACTTGCTTGCGGCTCAGTTCGTCCAGCGCCATCTCCACCATACCGACCGCACCTTCAACGATCATCTTGCGTGCGTCCACAACCGCGCTGGCCTGCTGACGCTGGAGCATTGCCGCCGCAATTTCCGGTGCGTAAGCCAGCGTGGTGATGCGCGCTTCCTCGATCTTCAAACCGGCGCATTCCACGCGTTTCTGGATCTCCTCGGCCAGCACGCCCGCAATCTCCTGCGAAGAGCCGCGCAGGCTCTTTTCGTCGCCGCCTTCGGACACGTCATATGGATACAGACGCACAGTGTTGCGCAGCGCTGCATCCGACTGGATGGACAGGAATTCCTGATAATTGTCCACCGCGAACACTGCCTTGGCCGTATCCTCAATGTGCCAAATGACCGCAATGCCAATGATGATCGGATTACCGAGCAGATCGTTTATTTTCTGCTTGTCGTTGTTGAGCGTCATGGTCTTAAGCGACAGCCGCTTGCCGCGACCCGAACCAGCTGAAATACGGCCGGATGACAGCTTGCTGCCCGCCTTAGCCGAGTCCGCCGCGTCCTCGGCCGCTTTAACAAACGCGAGCTCAGCCGCTGGATTAACCGCGGAGCAGAACGGATTGACAAAGAAGATGCCCTCCCCTTTGAGCGTGCCGATGTACTGGCCGAACAGCGTCAGCACAAGCGCTTCGTTTGGACGCAGCACCTTCACACCCGCAAACAGCAGCCAGCACGGCAGACACCAGTAAAAGATGCACACAACCAGCAACGCGACCATTGCACCACCAGCACCATTGTCCAGCTGCACCGCACTATACACGATTCCGGCTACAGCCGCAAGCATCAGCACGATGTTGAGCAGCAGAATCCCCAGACCGTTCGGTGCGCGCAGGATTTTCTCCTGATACTCCATTTGATTTGTGTTCATATCCTATCCCTCACAATCATATCAATTTGATATCATCATAATACAACCGGTGCACCGCTCTGTCAAGAGAATTTTTGACAAAAAAAGAAGCGCCCGTTTGGGCGCTTCATGAGCGAAACATATCTGGTAAAAACAAATCATGCCGCGGAACTTTGTCCCAATCGAAGGACGAAATCAGTTCGCGCGCCGAAACCGGCTCGGGTCGGTCGATCAGACCCGCAGCGCAGGCCAACGCGCCGGTCACCTGCTCCGGCGTAAAACGTTCACGCAACAGACCGAGGTCGAGATCCTCGTCCCGCTTGGACAGGCGGCGGCCATCATGATCGCACAGCAGCGGCAGATGTGCAAACCGCGGCGGCGTAAAGCCAAACTGACGGTACAGCCAGATTTGGCGCGGTGTGCTGGAAATCAGATCCGCGCCGCGCACCACCTCATTGACGCCGGTCAGCGCATCGTCCACTACAACCGCAAGCTGATAAGCAAACACGCCGTCCGAACGCCGAACGATGAAATCCCCGCACTCGTCTGCCAGATTTTCTGCGTACTCACCCCAAACCGCATCGGTAAACCGCACAACCGCATCCGGTACACGCACACGCGTGGCTGGTGCGCGTGTTTTCCGTTTTTCCGCTACCTGTTCGGGTGTCAGAGCACGGCAGGTGCCCGCATAGAGCACACGCCCATCCGACAGATGCGGCGCAGATGCCGCATGCAGCGCCGCACGTGAGCAAAAGCAAGGATAGAGCAACCCCTTGTCGCGCAAAATGGCCTCATACCGCTCATAAATCGCTGCACGCTCGGACTGATACGGAACCTCGCCGTCCCACTCCAATCCCAGCCAGCGCAAATCATCCATAATCAGGTCGGCGAAGCTCCGCGGACAACGCATCGCATCCAAATCCTCAATACGCAGCAGGAATTGTCCATTCTGCCGCCGCGCACTCAAATAGGCCAGCAGTGCACACAACACATTGCCCAGATGCATGCGCCCGCTCGGGCTAGGCGCGAAGCGTCCGATGGTCTGCATCCTGTCTCTCCCCTTTCCGTCTCCTTATCTTACCACAAACACAATAGGCTTTGCAACGACCCGCTCACTCCTGTATAATGGAATCAAAGAAGGAAGGTGCTGACTATGAAAAAACGCCTGCTCTGCCTGCTGCTTACACTCGTCTTGCCGCTTGGGTTGACTGCCTGTAACGAGAAGCCCAGCGCAGATACGACGACTGCGCAAACTGCGTCCGAACCCACTCCCGAACCTCCACAGCCCGATCCCGCCGAAGTATATGCGGATTCCCTCACACTGGAGCAACAGGTCGCGCAGTTGTTCTTTGCGCGTTGTCCCGATGTGCAAGCCGCGGAACTCGCCGCGCAGTATGATATCGGCGGCTATATCCTGTTCGGCCGCGACTTTGAAAATCAAACACCGGACAGTCTGCGCGAGACGATTGCATCCTACCAGCAAGCCGCCGCAACGCCTATGCTCATCGGCGTAGACGAGGAGGGAGGCACAGTCGTGCGCGTCAGTGCATATCCCGCCTTCCGCGCGGGTCGGTTCCAATCGCCGCAGGCGCTTTTCGCTGAGGGCGGTCTGGAGCGCATCCAAAGCGACACCAAGGAAAAAGATACCCTGCTTTCTTCGCTTGGCATCAACGTCAATCTCGCGCCCGTATGCGATGTATCGACCAGCCCGTCCGACTTCATCAATGCCCGTGCATTCGGACAAGACGCGCAAGCCACCAGCGACTATGTCCGCACCGTGGTAGAACAGATGCAAACGGACGGCATGGGCATGGTGCTCAAGCACTTTCCCGGCTACGGCAATAACGTCGACACACACACCGGCATCGCGCAGGACAATCGACCACTCGAACAATTCCGCTCGTCGGATTTCCTGCCCTTTACTGCGGGCATTGAAGCCGGCGCACAGGCGATTCTCGTCTGCCACAATATTGTTTCCTGCATGGATGGTACACTGCCCGCCTCCCTCTCTCCGACAGTACATGAAGTACTGCGTGATGAGCTTGGCTTTGACGGCGTGATAATGACCGACGACCTGGTCATGCAGGCGATTACAGACTACACAGGCGACGCGGATGCAGCCGTACTCGCCGTGCAGGCAGGAAATGACATGCTGATTTCGTCAGACTTTGTCACACAGTATAATGCGGTACTGGCCGCCGTGCAAAACGGAACCATCCGTGAAACTGCCATCCGCGATTCCGCCGTGCGGGTATTACGATGGAAAATTGCGCTGGGATTGATTGATTCGTAATCCTTTGCAGAGATGTCGCCATGCTTTTCTGAAAGCGCTGTAAAAAATCTCCCTTATGGGAGATTTTTTCATATTGCTGCAACCAAAGTCCGCTTCTCCCCATATCTATGAATGTACGGGGCAGCGCGCAGCGCCGTATCAATAGAGAGAAAGGTTGACGAATGCGATATGAATGAGAAAAAGCTGATTCGGTCATTGCAGCGTGCGCTGGATATTCGACTGTGCGCCACGCGGATACGCCGGAATGATGAATGGAAATTTGATAAAGGCCATACCAATCGCATTTGGATTGTCGCTCCATAATATGAAAAAAGCGCCCGTGCTGTCACATGGGCGTTTTTTTTAATTTCCTCTTGACAAATCCGTTTTTTCCCTGTATGCTTAATTCATATAAAGCACCTATGAATTAAGGGAATATGAAAGGTGGCACACCATATGTCAGATATCAAGCATAGCTTTGCCGATTTAATCGGCAACACCCCGCTGTACGCGGCAGATAAATTTGCAGAAAAATCCGGCGCGCAGGCGCAAATTCTTGCCAAGCTCGAATACTTCAATCCGGCAGGCTCGGTCAAGGACCGCGTTGCCAACGCAATGATTACCAAGGCCGAGGAGAGCGGCGCGCTCAAGCCGGGCGCGACCATCATTGAGCCGACCAGTGGCAACACCGGCATCGGCCTTGCGGCGGTTGCCGCGGCCAAGGGCTATCGCATCATCCTCACCATGCCTGAGACCATGAGTGTCGAGCGCCGCAATATGCTCAAAGCATACGGTGCGGAACTGGTGCTCACTGACGGCACCAAGGGCATGTCCGGCGCGATTGCAAAGGCTGACGAACTGGCGGCAGAAATTGAGAACAGCTTTATTCCGGGACAGTTTGTCAATCCCGCCAATCCCGCAGCACACTATGCAACAACAGGTCCTGAGCTCTGGTCCCAGACCGACGGCAAAATTGACATTTTTGTTGCAGGTGTTGGCACAGGCGGCACGATTACCGGTGTTGGCTCCTACCTGAAAGAGCAGAACCCCAATATCAAGGTCATTGCCGTGGAGCCGGACGAATCCCCTGTGCTGTCTACCGGCAAGGGCGGTCCGCACAAGATTCAGGGCATTGGCGCCGGTTTCGTACCGGAGGTTCTCAATACCGGCGTATTCGACGAAGTTATCCGCGTAAAGGGCGAAGATGCCTTTTCTACCGCACGCACTTTCACACACAGTGAAGGTCTGTTTATCGGTATTTCCTCTGGTGCAGCGCTTCATGCTGCTGTCGCGCTGTCTCAGCGTCCGGAAAACAAGGGCAAAACCATTGTGGTACTGCTGCCCGATACTGGCGACCGCTATCTATCCACTCCGCTCGTCAGCGACTAAATCAATCTTTTGGAAAGCCTGTCTCACGACAGGCTTTTCTGTTTTGGACAGATGTCAGTCAGAAATGTCGTCATGACATCGCATTGACGGAAATACAAATTTTTAGTATCCTATTATTGGAACAAAGGAGGCAAGAGAAATGCGAAAAGAAATAGGGGCTGTGTTGATGGTAATGTTATTGCTGGCTGGCTGCAGCAGTGGCAAAGCCGAACAGAAGAACGATGTGAACAATTCTTCAGAAAGCGCTTCGGTGAACCAGCAGGAGAACAGTCAGGCCAATACAGCAAAACCTGAGCAGGAAACTGCCATTCCGGGCAGCTATACTGTGCCGGACGGATGGGTGAAATCTGATGAACATTCTTTGGCAAATATGGTTTTCTATGTAGAAGAAGGGCACGAGGAGGATGAATTGCCTGATAATATTTCCATCAGCGTCGGTGCAAATCGATACAGCGCAGAAGAACACACAAAGTTCAAAGATGCCATCATGAAGCAGCTTCAGATGCAATTAAACGGTACGGATGCCCAGCTGGAAGGGAGCGGCAGCAATACAGAACAGGGTAACGTCGTTTACACCTTCACCATCGATGATGGTGCCGCTGTAACAAAGCAATATTACATTGTAAAGGATTACGAATTTTGCTTAGTGCAGCTTACCAATTTCACTGGTTCTGACAGTGCATATCAGGCTGCCCAAACCATAGTGGACAGTTTTGTATGGGATGCTGAAGAGTGAGATAACTGCACAGTGCTGCACCGTTTCACCTTATCCAGAAAACTGCTGTTCCCTGGCAAATACTTATCTTCCTTTCTGGAAATCCTGTGATACATTTAGTGTTATATTTCAGTAAAACAAATCAATACAATACAAAATAGAATAGATGAAACCGGGAGATAGAAAAATGGCAAAATGGAACTTACACGAAAATGAACAGATACTGGAAGAAGCATCCGCATCTTATGTGACCAAGCGTATGGGGATTCTACCCAAGCCCAATCCTGGAAAGCTGCATATTACCAACCAGCGTGTCGTATTTACCGATGCTCTGACTCTCTTCTTTGAATATCCGCTGGCTCAGATAAGCTCGTTCTCTGTAGGAATGGCTAACACCATCACGTTGATGACGACGGATGGCAAGACCCACAAAATCACAGGCATGTTCAATAAAAAACTCAGTCGAGCTTTGGAGCAGGCTGGACTAAACAAAGCGTAACATCACTATAAAACCTCGGAAACTTTGGTTTTCGAGGTTTTATATAACAGCAAATCAGATTTAAACTAGTCACCTGATCCTTTCTGGATGAGCAGAAACAAACGCGTTGCAAGCGTAAAAGAAGCGTATAAAAAAACAACAGGCCCTCGGAGTGGGTACTCCGGAGGCCTGATTTCCTGTCTGTGCCTTATTATGGTGTCGAGGGATCAACCACTTATTCTCACCTAAGTCAAAAGTAAAAAACCGCCCTTTTCAAAAGAAAAAAGCGGTTTTGTGGAGCTGCTGACCGGATTTGAACCGGTGACCTCATCCTTACCAAGGATGCGCTCTACCTACTGAGCTACAGCAGCAAAGTGGCAGGGGCAGTAGGGATCGAACCCACGGCACTCGGTTTTGGAGACCGATGCTCTACCAGCTGAGCTATACCCCTGTATGGCTCCTCAAGTTGGACTCGAACCAACGACCCTGCGGTTAACAGCCGCATGCTCTACCAACTGAGCTATTGAGGAATGTACAAAAGTGCTGGTATCAAACTGCAAGCATCTATTGCAGTTAGCCTAAACATTATAGCGCGCAAAGTGAAAAGTTGTCAAGAGAAAAATCAAAGAAAAAACGGAAAAATTCGTAAAAACCGTTGGCCCGTCTGCGGTGGACGCATGGAGACATCCGCCGCAGACGGTAGGGGGGGTCATTCGGCCAAACGGTAAATTGCAAGGATGGCGTCTTTATCAAGCGGTGTATAGCTCTTGACAGGACCGTTCACGGTGCGCACGGTGTTGCCTGCAAGTGTTTCATAATCTGCAGGCTTGATGCCGAGCTGCGGCAGGTGTACCGGCATGCCGATTTCTTCAAAAAAGCGTTTCATGGTCAGAATACCTTCGCGTGCGGTGCGCTCCGGGCAGGTAAAGTCCATTTCTACGCCGAACACACGGTTTGCCAGCTGTGCAAAGCGCGGGATATCATTTTTCATTTCGTACATCGCCCACGCCGGAAACAGTACGGAAAGACCTGCACCGTGTGCGATCTCGTCGCGGAAAGCGCTCAGTTCATGCTCAAGCTTGTGCACCGGGAACAGGCGTGTACGGCCGCAGCCGGTGTAATCGTTGTGCGATATGCTGCCCGCCCACATAAGCGTGGCGCGTGCTTCGTAATCATTCGGGTCGGCGATGGCACGGCGGCCTGCGTCGCGCGTTGCGATCATCAGACCCTCAGCGATGCGGTCGGTGATATCGCTCTCGCCGCCTGCAGGGGTGAGATAACGTTCGAGCGTGTGCATCATAATATCCACGATGCCGCAGCCGGTCTGGAATTTGGACACGGAAAATGTGTTTTCCGGATTGAGGAAGCTGATGCGCGGACGGTTGGTCTGGCTGGTGATGCCGCGCTTTTCGCGGGTTTCCTCGTTGGTCAGCACGCAGGAGTTGCTGCTTTCCGAGCCGGAAGCGGCAAGCGTCAGCACGGTGGCAACGGGCAGGGTCTTGTCCGGTGCGGTGCCGGTCGAGGCGAATTCCCACGGGTCGCGGCCTGTGGCAACGCCCATGCCGATGCCCTTAGCCGAGTCGATAACCGAACCGCCGCCGACGGCCAGAATAAAATCTATCCCCTCACGCTGGCACAGTGCGATGCCCTTGCGTACCATAGATACCTTGGGGTTAGGCTCGACGCCGCCGAACTCAATGAACGACAGGCCGGCATGGAACAGACTCTGCTCTACGCGGTCGAGCAGGCCGGACGAGCGCGCGCTCGACCCTCCGAAATGCACCAGCACGCGGTGCGCGCCGATTTCCTTGAGTTTTGGGCCGATTTGCTCTTCAATACCACGGCCAAAGATGATTTCGGTTGTTGTATGGATGGTAAAATTCAGCATGGCGGCGACATCCTGCCCTTCTTGTTGGAATAAGTTAATTCTATTATACCTGTACCCTTGCAAAAAGTCAAAAAATTAGATAGAATAATAAAACAGATATCAAGGAAGATTTTGTATTCTGTAGAAAGAGGGACTGACCCCTTGTTATATGATTATTCTGCCGCGCAGTGGCTTCTGATTTTTTATCTATATTGCTTTCTAGGCTGGTGCTTTGAATCCACAGTTGTTTCTGTGCAGCAGCGTCGGTTCGTCAACCGTGGCTTTTTACGTGGGCCGATGCTGCCGATTTATGGCTTCGGGGCGACCATTTTGCTGCATGTTTCGCTGCCGCTGTATGACCGGCCGGTAGAATTGTTTTTTGCCAGCATGCTGGCGGCGACGGTGTTTGAGTATGTCGTCGGCGTGGTGATGGAAAAACTGTTTAAGGTCAAATACTGGGATTACTCCACCCATCGGTTTCAGTTTCAAGGGCGCATCTGCCTGCAATCCTCTCTGTGCTGGGGATTTTTGGGGCTGATTCTCGCACGGGCGATTCATCCGCCGGTGGAAGCCATTGTGGTGGTGCTGCCGTTTGGGCTGCTGATTGCCGTGGATGTGCTGCTTTCGGTGATGTTTGTCAGCGACGTTACGGTATCTGTGCGCACGGCGCTCGATTTGGCCCGTATGCTGGAGGAACTGGACAAGCTGCGCGAGCAAAGCGTGGAGCTGCGTCGGCAGCTTTCCGAGACCGCTTTGGTGCAGCTGACCCGGCTGTCCTATCGTGTGGACGAAGCGCGCGGTGAATGGTCGGAGAAGATGGACGATGCCCGCGAGCAGCTGTCCGAACGGATGGGCGGTGCGCGTGAGCAGTTCTCCGAGCGGGTGGATGGCGCACGTGAGCAGTTTGCTGATGCGAAAGAGCAGATTCTGGCACGGCTGGACGAGCTGCAAAACCGCTTTGACGAGCAGGCGGCGAACCTTGGCCGTATCCGCAAGAGCATGCTGCGCGGCAACCCGACAGCGCGGTCGGCGCGGTATGATGCGGTGCTGCAGCGCCTGAAAAAGCGGATTGACACGCGGCGCCGTGGTTAAAACTACGCAAAATGCACAAAATGATGCAAAATGACGGTATTCCATGCGCGCGTTTCGTCAGTTTTTCGCTTGCTAAAATGCGCGTTTCAGGTGTATATTAATAGTACCCGGAGAACCTATCGTTTTAGTGGTGTATCCGTGATTTGTGTATCCCCTTTTTGGAGAGAAAGGCTTGAGATAAAATGAAAAGATTTGTTTATGCGGACAATGCGGCAACGACTCCGCTGTCCGAAACTGCATTTAACGCAATGAAGCCGTGGCTGACCGAGTATTACGGCAACCCGTCCTCGCTGTACCGCATCGGCCGTGAGGCCAAGATGGCGCTCAACGAGGCGCGCACGACGGTCGGCAAGTGCCTGAACGCGGCAGCGCCGGTCAATGAAGCGAACGATTACGCCCCAGGCGAAATCATCTTCACCGGCGGCGGCTCGCAGGCGGACAACCTCGCCATCCGCGGCTTTATGCACGGTCCGACGGCGAAGGGCCGCAAGCATCTGATTACCTCGAAGATTGAGCATCACGCGGTGCTGTATACCTGCGAAGCGCTGGAAAGAGAAGGCTTCCGCGTCACCTATCTGGATGTGGATAAGGAAGGCCATGTGGACCTTGAACAGCTCAAGCGTGAGCTGAGCGAGGATACCGCGCTGGTCTCCGTGATGGCGGCGAATAACGAAATCGGCACCATTCAGCCGCTGAAGGAGATTGCGGCGCTGGCGCATTCGGTCGGGGCAAAGTTCCACACGGACGCGGTGCAGGCGGTCGGCCACATGCACATCGATGTGCAGGAAATGGGCATTGATATGTTGTCGCTGTCCGGGCATAAGTTCCGCGGTCCGCGCGGCGTCGGTGCGCTGTATCTGAAGAAGGGCATTGCACTGGAGCCGCTGGTATACGGCGGCGGACAGGAGCGCGGCCTGTGCTCAGGTACCGAGAACACCGCGGGCTGCATCGGCCTTGCGGCGGCGATGAAGGAAGCCGTTGAGGGGCTGGATGAGAAGATGGGCTACGTAAAGCGTCTGACGGACAAGCTGGTCAAGGGCGTGATGGACAACATTCCCTATACGCACTTTACCGGCGACCCGGAAAATCGTCTGCCGGGCACGGCGTCGTTCGTGTTTGAGGCGATTGAGGGTGAGGGCCTGATTTTGATGCTGGACAATATGGGCATCTGCGGCTCGACCGGCTCGGCCTGCTCGACCGGTTCGCTCGACCCGTCCCACGTGCTCATGGCCATCGGCCTGCCGCACGAGATTGCGCACGGTTCGCTGCGCCTGACGCTGGGCGAGCAGAACACCGAAGAGGATGTGGACTATATCATCGAGACCGTGACGCAGGTGGTATCCACGCTGCGTTCGATGAGCCCGGTATGGGAGAACGGTAAGCCCAATCTGACCGCAGCAAGCGAGCTGCACGAGCATCACTAAGATAGATTCAACCGAAAAAGGAGATTTTTTCTATGCAATACAGCGAAAAGGTACTCGACCACTTCACCCATCCGCGTAACGTGGGCGAGATTGAGGACGCCAACGGCGTCGGCGAAGTCGGCAACGCCAAGTGCGGCGATATCATGAAGATTTACCTCAAGGTATCGGATGACGGTGTCATTGAGGACGTGAAGTTTAAGACCTTCGGCTGCGGCGCGGCAATTGCGACCAGCTCGATGGCGACCGAGATGGTCAAGGGCAAGACGCTCGAAGAGGCGCTCAAGCTGACCAACAAGGCGGTTGCCGAGGCGCTGGACGGCCTGCCGCCGGTCAAGATGCACTGCTCGGTACTTGCGGAGGAGGTGCTGCGCTCGGCTATCGCGGACTATTACAAGCGCTTGGGCAAGGACCCCACTGAGATTCTCGGCTGTGACATGGATTGCGCCGCTTGCCATCATGAGCATGACGAGCACGCGCATTAAGCAGTAAACAGATGCATACACTGAGGGCAGATTGCAAAATCTGCCCTCAGTTTGTCAAAAATATTTCGCGCGAAGCGCGTGTTTTATTAGAAAATAGCAGTATACTGCTATTTTCATCAAAAAGTCCAGCTTTGCCGGGCGTTTTGATACGTGATTCATTCGATCGGAAACGTGTTTCCGATCGACAGCAGGGCAGATTGCAAAATCTGCCCTTTTGGCGTGTCCGAAGGAGGGTGACAGCCTGCCATGACAGAAATTACAAAAAGTATAACTTTTCTGAATGAATACAAATCGTTGAGGGATGCGGTGCAGCAGGGCAAAACGCCGCTGCTGGCGGTCGGTTTGTCTGCCATCCATAAAGCGCATCTCGCGGCGGCGCTCGGACTGGATATTGGTCGCCCAGTGTGCGTACTGACCGATGATGATACGGCGGCGGCGCGGTTTGCGCTCGACTTGCAGGCCTTTGCCGAGCGCGAGGTGCTGACTCTGCCTGCACGTGAACTGGTCATGGCGGATGTGGTGGGCGTGTCGCGCGGATATGAGCAAAAACGCCTTTCCGTGTTGGATGCACTGCCGAAAGCAGCTTTTTCGGTCATATCCGTGCAGGCGGCTGTGCAGCGCACGCTGCCGCCCGACGCGCTCCAAAGCGCCGTAGTACAGCTTGCCACTGGACAGACTGTACCGCTGGAAACCCTGACGCAGCAGCTCACTCGTGCGGGTTACGAACGCTGTGTGCAGGTCGAGGGTATGGGACAGTTCTCGGTGCGCGGCGGCATTCTGGACGTGTTCCCACCACAGGCGGCAAACCCGTATCGTGTGGAGTTCTGGGACGACGAAATCGATTCAATTGCAACCTTTGACGTGGGTAGTCAGCGGCGGCTGGAAACCGCCGAAACACTGCGCTGCCTGCCGTGTATGGAAACGCTGCCGCATCTTGTACCGGGCGGTGCGAAAGGGCTGGCAAAGGCAGTGCGCGGACTGCTTTCCACGCGCAAAAAGAAGCATCCCGACCTCGCGGCGCATATCGAGCGCGATGCGGAGCGGCTGGAGGAAACCGGTGCGCTGCCCGCAGCGGACAAATACCTGCCGCTGGTCTATCCAGAGCTGGCGACCGCGCTCGATTACCTGCCGGAAAACGCGATTGTGCTCATCGAGGACACGCCGCGCCTGCGCGACGCCGCGCGAGATTTTGCTGCCCGCATTGCGGATGATGTGACCGCGCTGCTTGAGCGCGGGGAGATGGCCCCCGGGCTTGACGGTTATGCGCTCGACTTCGCCGCGCTCTGCCGCACGCCGCATACGATTTTGCGGCTGGACAGCTTTTTGAACAACGTTCCTGAGCTGGCTCCGCAGCATTTGGAGAACTTCGTCGCAAATCAGATGAACGCCTACGGCGGCAATCTGGATATGGCCGCGGCCGATATTCGCGGTTATACCCAGCAGGGTCGTGCGGTTGCTGTGCTGTGCGGCAGTGCGCTGCGATGCCGGAATATGTGCGACGCACTCACCGAAGCGGGGCTGACAGCAACGGTCAGCGACCTGCTGCCTAAGGGCGGGCAGGTTTGTGTGATGGAGGGCACGCTGTCCGCGGGCTTCGAGTATCCCGACCTCGGTCTGGTGGTCATCACGGAAGGACAGGTGCTGGCGCGGCGCAAAAAGACGCAGGTCAAGAAGTCGAACCGTGACCGTGTCAAGTCGTTCACCGACCTGACGCCGGGCGATTTGGTCGTGCATGAGCACCACGGCATCGGCCGCTTTGTCGGCATGGAACGCATGACCGTGGATGGCGCGGAGCGCGATTTTATTAAGATTGCCTTTGCGGGTACGGATTTTCTGTATGTCCCAGCGACCAGTCTTGACCTGATTTCTAAATACATCGGCGGCGGTGAGCAGGAAAAGGTGCGGCTCAATAAGCTCGGCGGCGCGGACTGGTCGCGCTCCAAGGCACGGGCCAAGGCGGCAGCCAAGGAACTGGCGGAGGGGCTGATTAAGCTGTACGCTGAGCGTGCCAAGGTCAAGGGTTTTGCCTTCCCGCAGGACGACGCATGGCAGCGCGAGTTCGAGGAAGGCTTCCCCTATGAGGAAACCGATGACCAACTGCGCTGCATTGCGGAAATCAAGATGGATATGGAGTCCGACCGTCCGATGGACCGTCTGCTGTGCGGCGACGTGGGCTTCGGCAAGACCGAGGTTGCGCTGCGCGCCGTGATGAAGTGCGTGCTGGCAGGCAAACAGG
>ENA-OWPN01002049-OWPN01002049.1-human-gut-metagenome-genome-assembly--contig:-NODE-2049-length-14056-cov-3.470466_pt1 | contig 14056 bp, 14 predicted proteins | sample MGYA00248266_ERZ651850 | MGnify/ENA primary metagenome ERZ651850 (study PRJEB26924, sample SAMEA4378296) | human gut metagenome | biome: human gut; feature: human-associated habitat; material: faeces... | reverse complement strand
GAATACATTTCTGAGAAAATTCACCATATCATCATAATACCCATTCAGATAAGCATTCTGCAAAGGTACATCACGCCATGGGTGGGCACCGCCTACTCATCCAGCAAAAGTATGACCTTTTCATTATAATGCTTTTTCAAGCATTGACTGATAAAACGAAGGGATTTTTTCAATTCTGCTTTGCTTACATTACCTTTTCTGTATCTTGCCAAAGTCTCCAGATCAACGCTGTCTAACTTTTCGCTGTTTAATAATTCGCTGTTATTTCCAATGTATTCGCTGATAATACCTTTAAAAGCATCCAGTTGATTTGCGAATGCGATATCCTTCATATCCTTTAAGGATATGAAAATGACAGGATAGCGATTCTGATGGCTTTTTATTTCATGATCCTTTATAATACGCAAGTTATCAAATATATACGCATTTTCTTTTTCCTTGATAGAAAAAAAATAAGACAGCACGCCTGAGCGGGCACCGCCTACTCATATTCAGAGTTTTACCGAATCGGCGGGGACGGGTATATAAAACGACTTTTTCATTGTATACATCCTTGATAAACATCGTTTTATCTACATAATAATACTCCTTATCAATCAGTTCCTTAAAGTCTTCTATACCAATTGGTAATCTTCGCATATGATCAGCTCCTCTATTCGTATTATACCACGGCAGTCCTTACCAATGAAAGAAAAACACGTTAGAAACTGCGGTAATCATAAGCATCCATACATTGTGTTCTAAAACATAGGGGATAAAAAATAATAGAATAATCCTATGGCAGCTTTTGCTTCTTACAGCCTTATGTATACATGAAACGTATAGAAATTAAGCTGTTTATGCATAGGAATATGATAATAAATGAGGAATTGCAAAGAATTAGGTGGTATAGAGAGACTGAAAAATTTGTATACGATGAAAGAAAATTTCTGTTTCTTTTCAAAAAAAATCCTGTATCTGATGTCAAATACAGGATTTATCGGTTAATTATAGGAACGTGAGCTAGCAAGTGAGCGCTGTGGTTCACTTGCGGCAGATGCAGCATCCTCTTTTGCGAAACGCTCACTCAGCCGCGCATTGCTCAGCATCAGCTTTAAGCGGTTTTCCTGGTTTACCTTTGTGGCACTTGGATCATAATCAACCGCTACGATGTTTGCCATCGGATATTTATCCTTTATTTTACGTGTCATTCCCTTGGCAACGATATGGTTCGGCAGACAGCCAAACGGCTGACAGCATACAATGTTATTAACACCGCTTTTTATGAGTGATACCATTTCACTTGTTAAAAGCCAGCCCTCACCCATCTTTGTACCGCGGTTGATGATTCCTTCACTGTTTTCAATGACTTCCTGAAAGGAATCCGGAGCTCGGAAGATGCCCTGCTTCTGAATAGCTGTAATAGCTTTCTTCTGCATATTCTGAATTAGCTTAACCGCCATCTGGATAAAACGATAGCTTTTTTTATTGCGTCCGTAATATTCATGATCAATAAGAGAATTTTCCAGACAATATAAGCCGAAATCCAGCACACCGCTGACGACAGGCTCACAGCCCTCCTGAATCAGAAAGTCTTCCAGCTCATTATTTCCCAGAGGGGCATATTTCATATAGATTTCTCCAACGATTCCCACCTGGATTTTTGGTTTGCTGCTTCTTGGCAGTGCTGCAAAATCATGCAGGATTTCCTGATAATTGTGCTTCAGCCGCATATAGGAGAGGGAATCAAACTGTGCTGTGATGGTTTCCACCCAGGTTGTGACCAGAGCATCCGTATTGCCCTTTTCCAGCTCATACGGTTTGCACTGGTTTTTGAGCCACATCAGCATATCTGCGTATAAAAATGCATATAATAATCTCAGCAGCATCTTAGGCGTCAGCTTGAATCCGCTGTTCTTCTCTAATTGCGAAAAGTTGACGGAAATCACTGGTACCTGCTCAAAGCCAGCCTGTACCAGCGCCTTGCGCAGCAGGTGGATGTAATTGGAAGCACGGCATCCGCCTCCTGTCTGTGTGATCGCCAGAGCGATATGATCTGTATCGTATTTTCCACTCTTTAATGCATCAATCATTTGACCAATGACAAGCAGGGCCGGATAACAGGTATCATTATGCACATTCTTCAAGCCTTCATCAATGATCTGCTGACCCTCTGTTTGCAGGATTTCCACATTGTATCCCTCTTTACAAAGAATGTTTTGCAGAAACTGGAAATGAATCGGCAGCATCATCGGAACAAGAATTTTATGTGTTTTCTTCATTTCCTTTGTAAACTCTACATGAGACATGATTATCCCTCCCTTTCTTCCATGGCTGCCAGCAGGGAGCGGCAGCGAATCTTTACTGCACCGAGGTTGTCAACCTCATCGATTTTGATCTGCGTATACAGCTTGCCGTTATCCCGCAGAATATCCTTTACCTCATCCGTGGTAATCGCGTCAATGCCGCAGCCAAAGCTGACGAGCTGTATCATTTCCATCTTCTCCTGATGTGCCACATACTGTGCGGCATTGTACATACGGGAATGGAACGTCCACTGATTCAGTACATGAACACTTGGTAATACAGGCTGTTTTTCAATACTGTCCTCGCTGATGACAACAAAGCCCAGATCGTTCATCAGCCGGTGAATTCCATGATTGATCTGCGGATCAATATGATATGGACGGCCGGCAAGCACCACGACATTGCGATGATTGCGCCGTGCAAATTCAACAGCATTGCGCCCTTCTTCCTTAACGCGGTCTTTGAACTGCTGATAGGCAAAGTAAGCATGATTGCTGGCAGCCTGCACATCCTTAAACGGAATATCCATGGTCTCGGATTGGAAATATTCAAACATCTTCTGATCAAAGATATTCTTATCCTCCAGATAAACATACGGATACAGGAATTTCACATCCCTGACATCCATATTACCCTCGATAACCTCCGGATAATAGGCAACGACCGGACAGTTGAAGTGATTATCTCCCATTTCCTCATTGACGTTGTAGGTCATACACGGATAGAAAATCGTTTTCAAGCCCTTATTGATCAGGGACTGGATGTGACCGTGCACCAGCTTTGCAGGATAACAGATAGTGTCACTTGGAATCGTATGCTGTCCTAAGGAATACAGCGCCTTGCTGGAGCGGTCACTCAATACAACCTCATAGCCCAGATTGGTAAAGAAGGAATGCCAGAAGGGAAGATTGTCATACATGTTCAATACAAGCGGTATGCCGATTTTTCCACGGATACCGGGTACACCCTTCAGCTTAATCAGCTCCTCATATTTATAATCATACAGGTTTGGCAGCTTATCCCGGTTGACCTTTCCAGTTACCGGACGCTCGCATTTATTTCCTGCGATGTGCTTTCTGCCATCCGCAAAGGTGTTTACCGTCAGGTTGCAGTGATTGGTACACAGGGCACAGTTGAAGGCCTGGGACGTGTGCGTAAAGTTCTTCACTGCCTCCCTGCCCAGAATGGATGAAGAAGTTGCGCCCTTTTCCTTCGCGATCAGTGCAGCGCCATATGCCCCCATTAAATGAGAGATACTTGGGCGGATCACATTCCTTCCCAATTCCAGCTCAAAGCTTCGCAAAACAGTATCGTTTAGGAAGGTTCCTCCCTGTACGACGATCTGTTTTCCGATATCATCCGGACTCTTGGCACGGATGACCTTATACAATGCATTTTTTACGACACTCATGCACAAGCCGGCAGAGATATCCTCCATGCTGGCACCGTTTTTCTGTGCCTGCTTCACACTGGAATTCATGAACACCGTACAGCGTGTTCCCAGATCGACCGGATGCTTTCCGGATAACCCCATTTTAGCAAATTCCTGAATATCATAGCCCATGCTTCGGGCAAACGTTTCAATAAAGCTGCCGCAGCCGCTGGAGCAGGCTTCATTTAACAAAATATCATCAATCGTATGATCCCGGATACGGAAGCATTTCATATCCTGTCCACCAATATCAATGATGAAGTCCACCTGCGGGTTAAAATGACGGGCCGCATGATAATGGGCAATCGTTTCCACAACACCGATATCCAGGTGGAAGGCATGCTTCATCAGCTCCTCACCATAGCCGGTTACGGCACTGTGAACGATTTGGATGCGGTCTTCCATCAGCTCATAAATTTTCATGAGCTCCTTTTGTACGACATCCACCGGATTTCCAAGATTGTTCGCATAGCTTTCATACAGGATTTTGCACTGCTCGTCAATCAGTACCAGCTTAGTCGTTGTGCTTCCGGCATCAATTCCCAAAAAGGCCTTTCCTTTATAGGTATGGATATCGCTGCGGTCCACCTTTGCGCTGGTATGCCGCTTTTTAAATTCCTCATATTCCTGGTCATTTTCAAACAGCGGGGGGAGTCCGGCCGTCTGTACCTTTTTGGCAGCCATCCTCTCCATTCTTTCAAGCAGCTCCTCATAAGAGAAATCCGTTGTTTCGTTTGCGGCATAAACGGCGCTTCCCAGGGCGACAAAATAAGGGGCAAGCTCAGGAAAATTGGCCTGTGCATCACTGAGCTGCAGCGTTTCCTTAAAGCGCTCCTGCAGTCCCTTTAAGAAATGTAAGGGGCCTCCCAGAAACAATACGTTTCCTTCAATATTTCTTCCCTGTGCCAGTCCAGCGATACTCTGATCGACAACTGCCTGAAAGATACTGGCCGCAAGGTTTGATTTTTCACATCCCTGATTGATCAGAGGCTGTACATCACTTTTCGCAAACACACCGCAGCGTGATGCAATCGGATACAGCGTCGTATGCTCCAGTGACAGCTGATCCATCGTCTCCAGATCGACATCCAGCAGGGTAGCCATCTGGTCGATAAACGCTCCGGTACCTCCGGCACAGGTAGAGTTCATCCGTTCCTCCAATGTTCCCTGCAGGAAGATGATTTTGGCATCCTCACCGCCAAGCTCTATGACGACATCGCTTGCCGGATAGTATTTACGAACAGCCTGTGCTGTTGCGAATACCTCCTGTACGAAAGGAAACCCTGCATCATCCGCGATGCCCAATCCGGCGCTTCCGGTAATGGCAAGCGAGATTCTTTGTCCCTGTAAAAGCTCCTTCAGCTCTCTCAGCTTGGAAACACTCATTTCCCTTACTTTGGATTTATGGCGTTCATAGCTCTTGTAGACGATCTCATCGTGATCGTTTAGCACAAGCGCCTTCAGGGTTGTTGAACCTACATCTATTCCCAGTTTATATGTCATAGGTTACTCCTTTCTCTCAAGCATTTTGAACATCGTTTCCCGCAATTCTGGCAGGATTTCCTCAATGGAATCCGGCTGTTCAAAAAAGATTGCATTGTAACAGACGAAACCGATAATCTCCATCAGCATTAAAAAGCGATTCAGTGCTTTCTTTTCCGATTCATTCTCGCGCTGAAGCAGCCTGAGAAAATCCGGCATGCGTTCTATATGGGTAAAGACCATATTGCGATGTTCCTTTGTATCTAATATAGAAGCAATGTTTTTCTGAACCGTACGAAGCAGCTTCGGATGCTGGATATAATAGGAAATCAGCTCATCGATAAAGGTGCGCTTCCAGCATGTATGCTGTGCTTTTGCTGTTTCGTAGGAGCGGTTAAGAATATCGTTCATGAGACAACCGTGCTGTTTGGTGAGAATCTGAGATATCAGCTCCTTCTTATCCTTATAATATACATAGAACGTCCCTTTTGCGACATTTGCGCGTTTGACAATTTCATTGACGGAGGTTCCTTCCACTCCCTGCTCATGAAACAGAGCGATGGCGGCATCCTGAATGCGTGATCGTTTATTTACGGTTTCTTCCACAAAAACACTTCCTTTATTCATACATTTGTATAGTTTATACCCATAATGACCGGCGGTCAATAGATTTGCATCTTTTTTCAGACAGAATTCAGAAAAGAGCACATCTTGTCGAATGTGTAACCGTTTTCTTCAAAATAATAAAACTATCTCTTTACAACATAACAATGTTACGATATAATAGAGATGTAATAAAACAATGTTACAGCAGAGGTGGTAAAATGGAAATATCCAAAAAGGAATTATTGAAGACAACCGGGATATCCTATGGACAGCTGTATCGCTGGAAACGGGAGGGTCTGATTCCGGAGGAATGGTTTGTAAAGCGCTCCAGTCCAACGGGGCAGGAAACCTTTTTCCCGCAGGACAAGATTCTCAAACGCATTCATGCCATACAGCAGTTAAAGGACAGCTATTCGCTGGAGGAGCTGGCGAATATTCTGACACCGGAGGTCAGTAACCGTCTGTTTTCCGAGGAGGATCTGGAGCATTTCGATGAGCTGGATGTCGATGTGGCTGCAGATTTTATGGATGCGATGAACAAGGACAGCTTTGTTTTCCTGGAGGTGCTGGTCATGATTGCCTTATCCCAGGCGATGTATGAAACAACGATTTCCCCCGAGGAACGTACACGTGCCATCGCATTTCTCAGCAAAAAAATGGAGCTGCTGCACAGTGCGGACTATGTACTGGAGCTGCTGCAGGCAGAGGACAGAATGTATGTGCTGTTGAAAAAGGAAGGCAGTGATGTATTTGTGGATGATGCATTATGTGTTGTCAGAAGTATACATTTGAATGAATTAAACAATGCGATTAAGCTGAAATATAAGGAAACCTTTCAGTTTACGTTCGATGAAGAGGAGATGAGGACATGATGACATATCGCGTAAAACGAGTTTTGTGGGGATTGGTGTTTGTGGCTATCGGTATCGGATATCTGGGAACACAGCTGGAATGGTGGGATTTCACCATATTCTTTCCGGGCTGGTGGACCATGCTGCTGATTCTTCCTGCTGTCTACAGTATGCTGGATCACGGTCTGCATTTCTATAATATTTTAACAGCCCTGGCAGGGGCATACTTTCTGGCTGATGCCAATGCGTGGATCGATGTGAAGTTCACCTATCCCGTCTGGATGGCGATCATCTGCATTGCGATCGGCTTGCGGTTATTATGTACAAGGAGGGTACGCTGGTATGAATACAGAGCACACGAATACAACGATTGAAGGCATCGGATCAATTTCAGGGGGCAGCTATGGACGTATTGACATCGAGGGTGTCGGATCCATTAACGGAGATTTGGAATTTGAAATATTGAACGTGGAAGGAACCTGCCAATGCAGTGGAGATTTAAAGGGTGGAACCATGGATGTTGAGGGTGTTATGACCTGTAAAAAGGATATCCGTGTAAAGCGCCTGGATGTAGAGGGTGTTTTGAAAAGCGACGGTATCCGCGTTTATGCGGATGAGATTTATGTGGAGGGTGTTTTGAAAAATAAGGGAGAGGTGAATGCCGATAAGGTGCGCATTGAAGGCTGTGCATCCCTGAATGATCTGTTTGGTGATGATATCCGGATCAATTATGGTCATGGACAGCATATCTTCCACGGTCTGTTTGGTTTTCGGCCTGAAAAAAGAAATACAGCACGCAACATTGAATGCAGTAAGCTGACCGCCTGTAACATGTCTGCTCATTCCATCAGCGCAACGGAAATCCATCTTTCCAGCCACTGCAGAGTTGATCATATAACCTGCGATGGGAAGCTGCTTTATGACAGTACCTGCCGGATTGGAAGCATCGACGGAGATTGTGAAAAAATTGTTAAATAGAAATTAGCCGGCAGGGATTGCGCTTGCCGGCTTTTATGGTATAATTCTTACGATTACAGGGGATGGTGAGTGTTATGAAATTGCAAAAAATTATGTATGAATATGTGTATGTGATCATCGGCGGCTTTTTATTTGCTATAGGCCTGAACCTGTTCATTGTCCCGCTGGGCTTGTACAGTGGCGGCGTCATCGGTATCGCGCAGATTATCCGTACCATTCTGGCTCAGTATGCGCATATGGATTTCGGACAGCTGGACATTGCCGGTATGATCAATTTTCTAATGAACGTACCGCTGTTTATCCTGGCCTACCGCAGTATATCCAGAAAGTTTTTCGTAAAGCCGCTGCTTTGTGTACTGACACAGACAGTAGCCTTTACCATTGTTATGATACCCTCCACACCGATACTTGACGATGTGCTTGCGGCCTGTCTGATTGGAGGCTTGATCTGTGGCTTCGGCATCGGTCTGGCGCTGCGCAGCGGTGGAAGCGGCGGAGGTCTGGATATTCTGGGCGTATATTTTACAAAGAAATTCTCAGATTTTAGTGTTGGACGGTTGTCAAATATCATCAATGTCCTCGTGTTCGGTGTTTGTGCTATTCTGTTTAATGTGACAACGGCCATTTATTCTATTATTTATACGGCATGTATGTATCTGGTAGTGGATAAGACGCATTATCAGAATATCAATATGACGGCGATGATTTTTACCAAAGAGGATGAGGTACAGGAAAACATCATGAAGGAAATGGGACGCGGTGTCACCTATTGGAAGGGTGCCGGAGCATATACCAAGACGGATACGCATATTCTTGTGACAGTGATTTCCAAATATGAGGTAACACAGCTGAAAAAAATCATTTATAAGATCGATCCCAGAGCCTTTGTCATATTTAATGAGGGCATGAGTATCAGTGGAAACTTTGAGAAGCGGTTATAAGGAATCGCTTTTTCTATAGGAAGGAAAGAGCTGTATGAGAATCATCACGAAAGAAGAGGTGCTGGCGCATCGTCTACGTGCCCACCATTTGGATACTGCGATAACTTCACTGGAGGTCGCTTCCTCCACCTGTGGCTTTCAAAACAGTCCACCCGGCACCTGGCTGTGCGCTGCTTTTAACCGGCTGCAGGAGGTTACCGCAAAACAGCTGCGGGAACAGCTTGACAAACAACAGGGAGTAATGCAAGCGTGGAGTCTGCGTGGTGCTCCATGGATTTTTCCTGTGAAGGATGCAGCTGTGTTTCTGGATGCTCTTTGTGCAAAACAAGACGAAAGCTGGATTTATGCTGGAGGTCTGAAGCACTGTCAGCAGGATATGAAAGTTCCATTTGAGCTGCTTCTGAAGGAACTGATGGAATGTTTGCGTATGCTGAAACAAGAGCCTGTTATTTCAAAGCAGCGTTTGGATACACTACTGGCACAGGCAATGCAGGAACGTATTCCTGCATCCCTGCGGACATTGTGGAACTCTCCTTCTCCTTATGCGGCAGGACAGCTGTTTGGGGAAGCCATCGTCTCTTTTCTGTTGAGACCTGCCTCCTTTCAAAGAGGGATCATCTTCGGACCAAGACAGAAAGCATCACCATTGTTTACAGCATTTCCTGATCATATAACTGAAAATCCCTATACATATGAAGAAGCCTGTCAATCACTGGTGTGCCGCTTTCTGCATGCTTATGGACCATCAGATGTGAAGGGCTTTGCAAAATGGACAGGTATGGATCCGGCACAGGCACGGCGGTTATGGATGCTTGCAGAAGATGAATGCCTGCGTGTGCTGTATGAAGGAAAAGAGTGTGTTATCTGGAAACAGGATACCTATACTGAATCAATTACGGATAGGACCATGCTGCTGCCTGCACATGATCCCTATCTGGATATTCATGATCGCTCCTTACTTCTTGAGGATTGCAGGTTGCAACGTCTGGTATGGAAAACAGTGCAGAATCCGGGAGCTGTTATAAAAAACGGTCGCTTATGCGGAATCTGGAAATCCCGAAAACGAAGGCAGGGTATTGAACTGGAAATCACATTGTTTGAAGCAATAAGCAACGAGGATATCAAGCACTGGGCACATTCCTATGAACAATTTCTGGAACAAGAGGTAAGCATTGTTTATACACAGCTTTAAAGACAGTCAGGCCTCTGGCTTTTCTTACAGGACGATACAGCCATCCTGCATATCCTTGCATTTACTATTATCCAACCGTATAAATATGGAGGTGGTCAAATGAATATCATAGATGGAACGACCTGTCTTAAAGAGGTTGAAGCACTGATTAAAGAATACACAAAGATGCTGGGCAGGGATTTGAGTTTTCAGCATCTTGACGAGGAGCTGGCAGATTTGAAGCAGAAATACAGCGGAAAGCAGGGAAGACTGCTTGCGGCAGTTGCGGATGATGGCACGGTTGCGGGCTGTGTGGCATATCATCGCCTTTGTGAGGACTGCTGTGAAATGAAACGGCTGTATGTTCAAGAGTCATATCGAAACTGCGGCATAGGGCATAAACTGGCAGAACATATCCTTGCTCTTGCGAAAAAGGACGGATATCAAACAATGGTGCTGGATACCATAGAGCCTCTGCAAAGTGCTGTTCGCCTGTATCAGCGCCTTGGATTTCAGGAAACAGCTCCGTATTATAATAATCCGATGGATGATGTTATCTATATGAAAAAAAATCTGTAGAAGCAGGAGAATATCCTGTAGATACGTGTACGTGCTTTACAGAATGGAAACCGGATGTTTTTACAGCAGTGATACAGATGTATTTCTGCCGGAATGTGCATCCGTTTTTTTGTGCATACAGACAGCCATACCAATAAAATAGAATAAAAAAACGCCTGTCCTCCTGTTCAGGAGATCAGACGCAGGTATGATATATTCAATTTTTATTTTTTTCTTTCGGCAGTATATTTCTGATAGATGTATTTTAAACCCTTAAATGTAAGATTGCGGTCATATATATCAATTTCATCCGTATTTTTGTAAATGATTTTTCCCAGACCGCCCGTCGCAATAACCTTCATATCCACGTTAAGCGCTTTTTTAAATTCCTTAATAATGTACTCACTCTGTCCGATATAGCCGTATACAAGACCGGCCTGCATACTGGTTGTCGTTGTTTTGGTAAGAATACTGGCAGGCTTTTTTATTTCTATTTCCGGAAGCTTGGCAGCCTGTGTCCACATCGCCTGTGCTCCAGTTTCAATTCCCAGCGTGATAACACCATATTCAAAATTCCCGTGGGCATCTACGTAATCAAAGGTAGTCGCTGTGCCATAATCGACAACAAGACAGGGCCCTCCGTATTCAAAATAAGCACCGGCGGCATCCACGATGCGATCAGCTCCAACCGCTTTGGGGTTCTCGGTTTTTACTGAGATGCCGGTTTTGATGCCGGGCCCGACAAGAATCGGTTCCCTGTGCATATATTTGCGGATTCCATTTAGAAAGGAATGCATGATTTTCGGCACCACACTGGATACGATGACATCCTTAATATCCTCAGGCTGTACCCTGGAGGCATTTAAAAAGTTCATCATCATAAAGCCGTATTCATCACTTGTACGCTTCATTTTTGTTGTTAGACGATAGTTTCCTATCAGCTTGTCTCCATGATAGATACCGATGGTTATATTCGTGTTGCCTACGTCAATGACTACTAGCATAGGGATTCTCCTTTTTCTTTACTGAGTGCTGCCAGACGTGTCAGAAGCTCCACGCCTACCTCATATTTGCTCATCAGATCCAGCGTCTCTGTATGATCCTTCTGTATCAGGGTTACCACGTTTGTGTCTCCCTGAAAGCCTGCGCCCTGCTCATGCAGATTGTTGGCAACGATCATATCACAGTTTTTCTTATTCAGCTTCTCTGTCGCATGCTCCAGTAAATGCTCTGTTTCCATGGCAAAGCCGCAGATGGTTTGCCGATCAAGGCGGTGCTCACCCAGCCAGGCCAGAATATCCGGATTTTTCACAAAGGTGACTTCCAGAATTTCTCCCTGCTTCTTTATTTTGTTTTCTTCGATTTTCTGTGCCCGGTAGTCACCGACTGCCGCAGCCTTTATGATGATATCATGACTTGCGTATTCCTGCTGTACCGCTTGAAACATATCCTGTGCACTGATGATAGGAATCACACGTACGCCCTGTGGTGCGCTGATATTCACCGGTCCGCTGATCAGTGTTACCTCAGCTCCCATATCACGGGCAGCTCTGGCAATTTCATAGCCCATTTTTCCGGAAGAATGATTGGATAGGAAGCGTACCGGATCCAAAGCCTCACGAGTAGGCCCGGCAGTGACAAGCACGCGCTTTCCCTTCAGCTGTTGAGATGCTTCCAGAACATGAAGAATGCGTTCTTCAATGTGACTGATATCCGCCAGCTTCCCTTTTCCGGTATCTCCGCAGGCAAGATAGCCAACCTCCGGCTCAACCAGCTCATAGCCAAGTGCTTTGGCGGCTTCCAGGTTTTTCTGGGTAATCGGATTTTCATACATTCCGGTATTCATGGCCGGACAGATGATTTTTGGACAGCTGGCAGCCAGAAAGGTCGTTGTCAGCATATCATCCGCAAGTCCATAGACAATCTTAGCAATGACATTTGCAGTTGCTGGTACGATGACAAAGGCGTCAGCACGGTGGGCGATTGAAATATGTTTGACACTGCGATCTGCCACCTTTTCAAAGGTAGACACCATCACATTGTGTTTTGTTAGTGATTCAAAGGTCAAAGGAGCGATAAATTCTGTGGCATTCCTGGTCATAATGACTTCCACATCATACCCTTTCTTGATAAGATTGCTGGTCAGCTGTGCGGCTTTAAAGGCAGCAATACCGCCGCTGACACCCAATACGACTGTTTTTTTCATAGTATCCCTCACAGGTTCTTTATAAGTCGTTTATTATTATAACGCATCATTCTCTGCATCACAACTGTTTCAAAGCGAAAAAAGATAAAAAATTCACAAATGAAACATTCCTGCAAAATTGCAATCCGTTTCATTATTTCTATACATTTTATATCGAATGATATTATAATATAGGTAACAGATAAGGATAGCGGATCGGGATTTAAACGTTCCTACTTTTATAGATGTTTCTATCTATGTTTATAAAGGCGTTATTCCTTTACAAAAACTATGATGCGGGAGGAGAAGTCTATGGAAATCGTAAATACAGATGACATGCGGAGAATGGATGCGGAAGCGATTCATAAATATGGGATTCCCGGTATCGTGTTAATGGAGCATGCAGCTATGGCAGTGATGGAGTATATGCGTGAAAATATAGCCGCGGACAGTCGCATCATGATTTTATGCGGCCCGGGAAATAATGGCGGTGACGGCTTTGCACTGGCCCGTCTTCTGGTGGAGGAGGGGTATACGCATGTGCGTATTCACTGCAGTGTTCCCTATGACCGGATGAGCCATGATGAAGCCATCTATGCCAGAATAGCGGAAAGCTATGGAATTGAAATTCTGCAGACACAGGATATGGAAATTCTGAAGCCTGCTCTGGATGCTGCCGATGTTGTTGTGGATGCTTTATTTGGAACCGGATTGTCCCGAAATATCGAAGGCTTTTATGATGTGCTTATTCTGTATTTGAATTTACTGCATAAGCATGTAATCAGCATTGATATTGCAAGCGGGGTGCATGGGGATACGGGAAAGATAATGAATTGTGCAGTGCAGAGCAGTGTAACCATCACCTTTGAGTGTCTGAAAAAAGGGCAGCTGTTATATCCAGGCAGCAGCTATTGCGGTGATATTCTGGTGAAAAAAATCACTCTCCCTAAAAGGGTGAAGGAAGCCATACAAGATAAGATTCATCTGCTGGATGAGGATATTGTAAAAAGCTTTCTTCCCAAGCGGGATGCACATTCCAATAAGGGAAGCTTCGGTAAGGTGCTGATGGTTGGTGGAAGCTCTTTTATGCATGGGGCAATCACGTTGGCCGCAAAGGCAGCCCTGCTCAGCGGTACCGGAACGCTGACACTGTTTCTTCCGGATTGTATTTCCGATATCATCTCCATGAAGCTGGAGGAAAGTATGCTGATGCTGGCGCCATCTATGAACGGGACATTTTCAATGATTTCCGTTGACCTGTTAAAGCGCAATCTAGATCATTATGATCTGATTACCATCGGGAACGGTATGGGGCGTAATGAGGTAACCGGTGCGATGGTACAGGCGGTGCTAGAAAGTAACCGTCCGTGTCTGCTGGACGGCGATGCATTATTTGAGGCTGGAAGGATGCAGGAGCTGATTCAGCATCGTAAGGCAGTGACTATCCTGACACCGCATCCTAAGGAAATGAGCTATTTATGTGGCTGCAGTGTGAAGGAGGTATTACAGGATCCCCTGCAGTGTGCACAGGACTTTGTGAGAGGCTGTGAGAATGTCGTGCTGGTA
>ENA-OWPN01002043-OWPN01002043.1-human-gut-metagenome-genome-assembly--contig:-NODE-2043-length-14083-cov-2.719775_pt1 | contig 14083 bp, 11 predicted proteins | sample MGYA00248266_ERZ651850 | MGnify/ENA primary metagenome ERZ651850 (study PRJEB26924, sample SAMEA4378296) | human gut metagenome | biome: human gut; feature: human-associated habitat; material: faeces... | reverse complement strand
GTGTAAGCGATGCTGAACCGGTCGTCCAAGAACTTAACGACTGAGCAGGAAGCGTATGATTATGCTTTGGATATGCTGAGCTACCGTGATTACAGCCGCAAGGATATGGAGCTGAAGCTGAAACGCAAAGGCGCGGCTCCCGGGATTATCGCAGGCACTGTGCAAAAGCTGCTGGAATATGGTTTTCTGGATGAAAAACGTTATGCCCAGAAGGTTTTTGAAGCATGGCTGGCTAAAAAATATTATGGCAGAAATCATCTGTGGCTGGAGCTGCAGAAAAAAAATGTAGCTGAACGTTATATCAACGATATTTTGGCGCAGCTTTCTGAAGCAATGGAGCAGGAACGGGCCGAGTATGCTTTGGGAAACTGCCTGAAACGTAATCCTGAAAAATATGATCCTGCTACCAGGGAAGGACGTGCCGCTATCGGCAGATTCCTGTATGCGCGGGGCTTTGCAAGTAAATATATTCAAAAAAGCATTAATAATATACATGGCTCAGTGATACTAATGGATGACTGTTAACTTGACTTTTATATAAAATCCATTTAAAATTATAGTATCCAATCGTGTTAATAATTAATGAATGTTATCCACGAGGCGACAATAGTTTGTTGCCTCATTTTTTTTAAAAATTAATAAGGAGGTGAAAATCATTTTAGAACTTATCGGTATTACTATCGGTGCTGGTGCCGTTGGTGGTGCGATCGGTTATTTAGTACGTAAAAATGTTGCTGAAAACAAAATTGCTACTGCTGAAGAAACTGCTATTCGTATCATTCAGGACGCGGAACAGACCGGTGAAGCCAAACGCAAAGAAGCGTTAGTAGAGGCTAAAGAAGAAATCCACCGCATGCGCAGTGAGATGGAACGAGAAAATAAAGAGCGTCGCAGTGATATCCAACGTCAGGAAAGACGTCTTTTACAAAAAGAAGAAAATCTTGACCGTAAGATAGAATCTTTTGAGAAAAAAGAGGAACACTTAGCCGTCCGAGAGGCATTCCTCAGTGACAGTCAGGCTAAAGTCGATGCATTATATCAAAAACAACTGGGTGAATTGGAACGTTTGTCCGGTTTATCTACCGAAGATGCTAAAAAAGAACTTCTTCAATCCGTTGAAGAAGAAGTGAAACATGAAACCGCTATGCTCATTAAAGATTTGGAGCAGCAGGCGAAGGAGGAAGCAGACAAGAAGGCCAGAGAGATCATTTCCCTGGCGATTCAGCGTTGTGCTGCCGACCACGTAGCAGAAACTACTGTTTCTGTAGTAGCCCTGCCTAATGATGAAATGAAAGGCCGTATCATCGGTCGAGAAGGCAGAAATATCCGGACTCTGGAAACTTTGACCGGTATCGACCTGATCATTGACGATACTCCGGAAGCGGTAATTATTTCCGGCTTTGACCCCGTACGCCGTGAGGTCGCCCGCGTTGCTCTGGAAAAACTGATCAACGACGGCCGTATCCATCCGTCCCGTATCGAGGAAATGGTTGAAAAGGCACAAAAAGAGGTTGAGCAGAAGATCAAGGAAGCAGGCGAGCAGGCTACTTTTGCAGTAGGTGTGCACGGATTGCATCCTGAACTGATCAAGCTGCTGGGCCGCTTAAAATATCGTACCAGCTATGGTCAAAATGTTCTGAATCATTCTATCGAGGTCGCTCATCTGGCAGGTCTGATGGCTTCCGAATTGGGTGTAGACGTAGTTTTAGCCAAACGTGCGGGCTTACTGCATGATATTGGCAAAGCTATCGACCACGAGATGGAAGGTTCTCACGTTGAGATCGGTATGGAAATCGCTAAGAAATATCGTGAATCTGAATTGGTACTCAATGCTATCATGGCCCATCATGGCGATGTAGAGCCTAAGAGTGTTGAAGCAGTTCTGGTAGCTGCAGCTGATGCTGTTTCTGCCGCAAGACCTGGCGCGAGACGCGAAACATTGGAAAGCTATTTGAAACGGTTAACTCGATTGGAAGAGATTTCTGAATCTTTTGAAGGCGTTGAAAAATGCTTTGCTGTCCAAGCAGGACGCGAGATCCGCATAATGGTCAAACCTGACCAGATCGATGATGCTACATCTATTTTGTTGGCACGCGATATTGCTAAAAAGATCGAAGCCGAGATGGAATATCCCGGTCAGATCAAGGTTGTCATCATCCGTGAAACACGCGCTGTTGACTACGCAAAATAATAGGTTTGAAAATAAATCCCCGAGCCGTCAGGTTCGGGGATTTTTTACATAATTGTTACGATTTATTCGCTTAAAGCACTGCGCTAGCTGTTTGTTTTATGTTATAATATGAGTACTGATTCATTATTTAAAATTTTCTGGAGGTCAGTTGATGAGAATTGATGGTGCCGGCGGTTGTTTTGATAACCGCATTTACGAAATAAACAATAAAAGTGCGTGGAATCTGCTGCTGCTTACAGTTAATGAAATGGGCGTGACGGTTGATTCCCGTGACGACGAAAACTGTATTCTTGAATGTCACAGCGAGCAAAAACTGATGCGTTTTTCGGCACAGGCGATGGATGAAGAAACGACGCAGGTTTTTGCTGATGTGCATGGAAAAAGGATCCAGGTCTATAATTGGAAGCCTCAGGATAAAGAGGTCAATCTTTTTTATGACTTATTTGAAAACAAACTGCGCGAATACAGGGCTTTTATTCTTTGCCCTGGCTGTAAGGCAAAAATCAGTTCACTGGTAAAATTTTGTCCGGAATGCGGTGTACCGGTAAAATAAAAATAAACCAAATACCGTTAGGTATTTGGTTTATTTTTAATAATCATAGATTAGATAGCGCGGGTAACTTTACCGGAACGCAAGCAACGAGTGCAAACATTAACGCGTTTTACAGAATCGTTAACAATAGCCCTTACTTGTTGAATGTTCGGTTTCCAAGCACGTTTAGTATGTCTATTGGAATGGCTGACGTTATTGCCAGCGAGAGTACCTTTGCCGCAGACTTCGCAAATGGATGCCATGAGTCCCACCTCCTTAACGTATTACGAGCATTAGTTACAAATTTAACAAAAGTATCATACCATAGACTGTAGGTAAAAGCAAGTAAATTTTATAGATTGGCAGTGATTTTATGTGGTGGCGTGAGCCTGTTACCAGTTTAAAGGGTATAGGGATAAAAAAGGCTTTAGATTTTCAGAAATTGAATATTGAAACAGTCGGTGATCTGCTCAACAGGTTTCCGCGCATGGACAGTTACCTTGATTATTCCAAGGTAAAAAGCATCGGCGAATTGACTACTGATAACGAAAAACAGCTTTTCAGCGGCGAAGTATTTCGGATCGCCGATAAATATTCCGGCAAAGGCAGACGTTATACGGTAGTTACAGTTCAGGATGAGAGCGGCTATGCCGATATTTTTCTTTTTGCAGCGCAGCGTTATCAGGCGCGCAAATATAAGCCGGGGATGCGGTTGATCGTTATTGGCAGGGTGCGGCGTGGTCCAACGGCTAAATTTGTTTCTGAGGCGTTTATTCAAATTGCTGACAGCGACGATAATGTAGCTGCTTTGGGGATTTTACCTGTCTATAGTCTGGCTGGTTCGTTAACGCAGGGCGTTGTGCGTACGGCGGTCAAACAGGCGCTGGCTAAAGCCGCGCAATATCTGCCGGAAACGCTGCCGGCAGGCCTTATTGCTGCAAGGCAGCTGCCGGACCGTTATACTGCTTTGAAGAATATTCACTTTCCAGAGAACTTTGCTAAATTGGCAGAAGCTAAGCAAAGATTTATTTTTGAAGAACTTTTTTTGCTGCAATGTGGGCTGCTCTATTATCGTGACCGCATCAAAGAGGTCAGGCAGGGGATCAAGCACAGCGCGGACGGTAAGCTTGTTCAGGCTTTAAAAAGCTCGCTGCCCTTTGAGCTGACTGAAGCCCAGCAGAAGGCCTGGCAGGAAATATCGCTGGATATGCAGGATAATAAACCAATGCACAGATTGCTGCAGGGCGATGTCGGGTCCGGTAAGACCGTTATATCGGCTCTGGCTTTGGCTAAAACTGCTGAAAACGGTTATCAGGGCTGCATTATGGTGCCGACAGAGATTTTGGCGCAGCAGCATTTTGAGACACTGACAGAGTATTTGGGCAAACAGGGCTTGCGGGTAGAGCTTTTGACCAGCAGTGTAAAAAAAGCTAAACGCCGGGAAATCTTAGAGGATCTGGAGTTGGGTGAGATAGATGTGCTTGTGGGAACCCATGCCCTGATCCAGGACGATGTCGTGTTTGCCAGATTAGCGTTGGTAGTTACAGACGAACAGCATCGTTTCGGTGTCGAGCAGCGGGCAAAATTATCGAATAAATCCCAGTTTGCTCCCGATATTCTGGTTATGACAGCGACGCCGATCCCACGAACTCTGGCTTTGACTATTTATGGTGATCTTGATACTTCCATGATGCAGGGCAAGCCGGTGGGACGCAAGCCGATCGAGACCTTATGTTATACCGGGGAAAAGCGTAATGCCGTTTATGAGGGACTGGTGCGTCAGGTGCAGTCTGGTCATCAGGCTTATGTTGTCTGCGCCCTGATCGATGAATCTGAAGGTGTGGAAGCGCGTTCGGCAACCGAAGTTTATACGGAGCTGCAGGCGACGTATTTAAAAAATATCCCCTGCGCTCTGCTGCATGGTCGGTTGAAAAACCAGGAAAAAGAAGAGATCATGACCCGCTTTGCCGCAGGTGAGATCAAAGTGCTGATCACAACGACAGTTATTGAAGTCGGGGTCAATGTTCCTAATGCAACGCTGATGATCATTGAAAATGCCGACCGTTTTGGCTTGGCACAAATGCATCAGCTGCGCGGCAGGGTAGGACGCGGCAAGGACCAGTCATACTGCGTGCTGCTTACGGACAACGATAATCAGGAAACACTGGAGCGGCTGCAGGTGTTGCGTGACAGCGATAACGGTTTTTTCCTGGCGGAAAAAGATCTGGAACTGCGCGGCGCCGGTCAATTATTTGGTTTACGTCAGCACGGCTTGCCTGATTTATATATTGCTGATATACTGCAGGATATAGGTGTTTTGATAGAAGCGCGCGAATTAGCTAAAAAAGCGTTTCAGGACCCGCAGATGCTGCGAGAGATAGAAGGTGCCCTCAGCAGTCAATTTGATGAACGGTTCCAGCGTATTTTTTATTCTTAGATTACTGAGGGAGATAAAATGGAGAATGGAACAAAATGGTATCGCGATCCCGATATCATAACTAAACTTGTTGCAGTAGCGTTATTAGTAGTGCTGGGGTGCTGCATTCATTTCTTTGCACAGGATTTTTTTGATAAAGCTCTGAGGCTGGTAGTCAGCGGCAATGTCAACGCATTAGCGGAATACTTGCGTTCCTTCGGCCCCTGGGCAATAGTCATCAGCTTTCTGCTGGATGTTTTTATCAATGCTGCCAGTATTTTTCCGTCGATCTTTCTTTCAACTGCCAACGGTTTGATTTTTGGTTTGCCTTTAGGTATTCTGATCTCCTGGCTGGCAGAAACAGTCGGCGTTGTCATCAGCTTTTTGCTGATGCGCTACTTTTTTCGCGGAGCAGCTGAAAAAATCATTGCAACCAGCAACAGCTTAAAAAATATCGATGAAGCCAGCGGCAAAAACGGTCTGCAATGGATGGCCTTTGCCAGAGCGCTGCCGTACTTCCCGTCGGGGATATTGACTGCTGTAGGCGCGCTCAGCCGGATCAGCGTCCGTGATTATATCATTGCCAATCTGATCGGTAAATTCCCTTCAACGGCGCTGGAAGTAGTTATCGGGCATGACGTAGTAAATTTTCGGCAGAACAGTATGCGTCTGACGATTTTAGTCATAGTTACAGGCGTCGTATTTTGGGCATATAAAAGATATAAAAAATAACTGCTTAAGTGCAGTTATTTTTTTGATATAATCAGGATAATAATTTTCTTTTAGTATCTCTTGTAAGAATAATTGAAAGCAGTTATAATATGTACAGTAATAAAAGAGGAGGGTCTTTTATATGAGTAAACATCAATTTACGGATATCCGTGTTGCAATCGAGCCGGATAATCCTGCTGTACAAAGGCTTGAATTCAAATGCATTAAATGTGGTTCCTGCAAAGCAGTCTGTACTGATTATATCGGTGTCTGCGGCACCTATGATCTTAAGGCGACCGGAGATGTGCCTATCTGCATCAACTGCGGTCAGTGCGCTAATGTGTGTCCGGCAGACAGTATTACCGAAAAGGTTGAGGCTTATGAAGTAGCGGCTGAAATGCGCGATCCTGAAAAGATCGTGATTTTCAGTACTTCTCCTTCTGTGCGTATTGCTTTAGGTGAAGAATTCTGTATGGCGGACGGCAGCTTTGTTGAAGGTAAAATGGTAGCGCTGCTGAAAAAACTGGGTGCAGACTATGTGCTGGATACTAATTTCGCCGCTGATTTGACGATTATGGAAGAAGCCAGCGAGCTGGTGGAACGTATCACTAAAGGTGAAAAGCCGCTGCCGCAGTTTACCAGCTGCTGCCCGGCCTGGGTAAAATTCGCTGAAACCTATTATCCGGAAATGCTGCCGCATATTTCCAGCGCTAAAAGCCCGATTGGAATGCAGGGGCCGACGATCAAAACTTATTTTGCCAGGAAAATGGGCATTGATCCTCAAAAAATCGTTAATGTTGCCGTTACTCCCTGTACGGCTAAAAAATATGAGATCCGCCGCGATGAGATGAATGCGGCCGCCAGACATTTGGGCATTGAAGGTATCCGTGATATGGATTATGTGATCACGACGCGTGAGCTGGCAATACTGGCAAAGGATGCAAATATTGATTTTACCACTTTGGAAGATCAGGTATATGACGACTTTATGGGTCTTGGTTCCGGTGCCGGCGTGATTTTCGGCAATACCGGCGGTGTTATGGAAGCCGCTGTACGCAGTGCTTACACCTTCGTTACGAAAAAAACTGCGCCGGCAGCTTTATACGATCTGCAGCCTGTGCGCGGTCTGGAAGGCATCAAGGAAGCTTCGGTAGATATTGACGGTTTGGAAGTAAAGGTCGCTATCGTCTATGGTACTGCTAATGTCCGTAAATTGATCGAAAAAATTAAAAGCGGCGAAAAAAGCTATCATTTTGTTGAGGTCATGACTTGTCCGGGTGGCTGCATCGGCGGCGGCGGTCAGCCTAAAGATAGGGAATATAAAGGCGATGCTTTGCGCGCCAAGCGTATCGAAGGTCTTTATAAACGTGATGATTCGATGCAGCTGCGTTTAAGTCATGAAAATCCTGAAATCATCAAATTATATGAAGAATTTTATGGTGAACCGCTCAGCGAACTGGCCGAGCAGATGCTGCACACCATGTATTTCGATAGAAGCGCTGATCTGGGCGGAGTTTATATCGCTCCGACAGAAGTTAAACCTGCGGCTGGCTTAAAACAATTCCGCTGTAAGGTCTGCGGTTATATCTACGAAGGCGCAAGCCTGCCGGAAGATTATACCTGCCCGACCTGCGGCGTCGGAGCCGAAATGTTCGAAGAAGTAAAATAACTGGTAACAATAGAATAAAAAATCATAAAAATACCAGGTGCTTTTGCACCTGGTATTTTTACATAATTAATTAAAATAATACGTTGGAAAATATAATGAATTTGTAAATATTTAAATTTAATTGTAATAGTTTATGGAAAGTTGTAAAATAAAAGTGAAAAATATATGAAAGAAGTGTGTCTAAATGAAAAATATTTCTTTACTGTTATTTTTCTTTTTTCTAATTAATATTACAAGTGTAGTATACAGTGATAATATTATTAATAATTCAGACCGTCAGTATAATCAACAACTAGAATTTCAAGAAAAATTGCGTTTAGGTAATAATAGTAATATAAATCTTTACGATAATATAAAAGTTGATAGAAAGTATGAGCTACCACAGGACGAAAACAGCTTTTATATTTCTCATATAGAATTGATAGATGATACTGGACGATTTAAATGGCTTCAAAAAATTTTGAATAAATATGATAGGCAAAAAATAGGTAAAAGTGGGCTAACAGAACTAGTAAAAAGAGTAACAATTTTGCTTGCAAACAAAGGATTTGCTACTACCAGAATAAATGTTCCTCAGCAAAGTTTATCTACTGGGATTCTAAAACTTAAAATTATTCCTGGATATATAGGCAAAATAAATGTGCTTGGAAAACAAAAAATAAAATGGATTAACACTTTTCCGATAAAGTCAGGTGATATTTTAAATTACAGGAATTTAGAACAAGGCGTTGAGCAAATTCAGCGTTTGCAATCACAGCAAGTAAAATTACAGATCATACCAGGTGAAAATTCAGGAGAAAGTGATATAAATATCTATTCTGCACAAGGGAAAAATATTAGAGGTATGTTGATATTCGATGATTCTGGTGATGAAAATACAGGACGTTATCAATCTGCTTTAAATTTAACAGTAGAAAATCCGTTGAACCTTAGCGATACTCTTGATATTTATCTTGGACATGATTTAGATAATAATAACGATTTGAAAGGTACTAAAAATTATAATATAAACTATACGATACCTTATAAAAAGTGGTTATTTAGTATCAGTAAAAATCACTATTTTTCACATCAAAGTTTAATGTTTTGGAATTTTGCTTATCAATATAATGCCAGATATGACAGAATTGAATTTATGAGCCAATACCTGTTAAATAGAGATGCTTCATCTAAAACATCAGGGTATGTAAAAATAAGTAAACAAAAAATTGAAAAAGATATTGATGGAATCAAACTTATTTTACAGGGAAAAAATGTGACCAATGGTGAAGTTGGAATTATGCATAAGCTTAAGCATAATACAAGTGATTATAATTTTAAATTGGGATGTAAGTTTAATTTACCGTGGTTTAATAGTGTAGAAGATGCTGCACAACTTGTCAGTAATTATAGAATTTGGCAGTTTACTGCTAATATGAATAGACCTTTTAAAATAGGTAAAATAAAAACAAAGTATAAAACAACTCTAAGCGCTCAATATGCAACAAATAATATTTATCCTTCCGATGAATTTACAATGGGTGGCAGATACAGTGTAAGAGGGTTCGATGGAAAAAATAATCTTTCAGGAGAAAATGGTTTTTACTGGCAAAATGAAATTGCTTTTCCTAATGGTAGAGGAGAATACTATTGTGGGCTTGATATAGGTTATATTGATGGAGAATACTTGCAGGGTGGATATAAAGCTAATACGTTAATCGGTTCTGTCTTAGGTATGAGAGGATTATATAAGAGTTTTTACTATGATTTGTTTGCAGGAGTTCCTGTACAAAAACCAACTGGATTTAAAACAAATAAATTTGCAGTAGGTTTTCAAATGATATATCTGTTCTAGAAGCTCTTGAAAAGGAGGCGTTAATTAAGAGCTTTAAAATATAAAAAAGGGGATAAGAACATGAAAAAGAACATAATTTCTCAAAAGTTGAAAAGATCAGTTTTAACAGCAATGTTGTCATTAAGTATTATTCCTGGTGTGGCATCGGCAGCAATTTCTCCTGATGTTTCTGCTCTAAATGTCGCTGTGAATGTAAAAGATGGTGTGGAAATTATCAATATTAATGAAGCAAATGCAAGTGGTCTTTCACACAATGTTTTCACACAGTTTGATGTCAGTAGCTCTGGAGCAGTATTTAATAATTCTGTAAATGATGTTAATTCGCAACTAGCAGGGATGATCAATGGTAATAGTAATTTTGTTAATGGTATAGCTGCTCAAACTATTTTAAATGAAGTAGTAAGCAATAATCCGTCTAGTTTGAATGGTATTATGGAAATAGCTGGTCAAAAAGCAAATTTAATAATTGCTAACCAGAAAGGTATTACTGGTAATGGTTTGGGTTTTATTAATACTGATCGGGCTATTTTAACTACCGGTAATCCTGTGCTTAATGAGGCTGGAGCTTTGACTGGATTCAACGTTACCGAAGGTACCGTAGCTATAGCAGGGACTAATAATACATCAGGAGCAGATACGACAGAAATATTGTCTAAAAAAGTTGATGTGAATGGTAATATTACTGCAAATGTACTGAAAGTAGTTACTGGCTCCAATGCAATTAACTTTGCTGATTTGGCTTATAGTAATACAAATGGTAATATTATAGAAACAGGATATGCTATTGATATCACTGCAATTGGTGGGATGAATGGTAATAGTATTTATTTAGTTAGTACTGATAATGGTGCTGGAGTAAAGAATGATGGGATTATATATGGTGCAGATAATGTAGAGTTAACTTCTAATGGTGATATTATAAATAATTATGCTATTGTTAGCGATAAAAATGTAAGTTTATCTGCTCAGAAAAATATAATAAATAGAAAGCGTATTAATGCCAATGATAGCATCAATATTAATGTTATAGACACTGTTACAAATACTGATAATGGTATTATAAATTCTAGTAATAACACGTCGGTAAAGGCGAAAGATTTTTTTAACGAAGGGAATATTTTAGCTGGAACAAATCGTGATTCACAATTTACTAAAAACGGCACACTTGATATAACTGCTACAAATAATATAGATAATGTCGGAAATTTATATGCGGGTAGCAATGTTAAATTAAAAGCTATAGCCAATTTAAACAATAATGGGAATGTTTATAGTAATGGTGACCTGAATATTAGAGAAAGTAGGAATGTTCAAAATTCAAATAAGGGTATAATAGCTTCTTATAATGACATAGTAATTTCATGTGATTCGTTAGTAAATGATGGTCGTTTATTTGCTGGATATGATCAAGAGACTGAAAAGTTTAATCATGACCAGGGTAATCTAAATATTGCTTCTCAAGGAACAATAGTAAATAATAGATATCTGAACAGCAGTGGTGAAATGCAATTAATAGCACAAGGTGATATTACAAATTATGGTTCTATTTCTGCAGATAATAATCTTACTTTTACTGCAAGTGGCGATGTAAATTTTGTGCCGCTAACAACAGAGACAGAACTTCCGCTTATCATAGCAGGAAAAAAGATAGCAATTTCTTGTAATAATTTTCTCAGCAATGCTGATGTTGGATCTCTTCATGATACTGGTGTAGCTGATGAAAATGCTCGTACATATGGTATTGATATCGATGCGCTTGAAACATCAACTATTTATGGTAACCTTGTTTCTAACAATGGTGCTATCACAATTGATGCTGATCAGGTTGTTATCCAGGATGCAGAAATTACATCGGTTACCCCACTAACTTCAGAAGGGTTTGATGTAACTGTAATAACTAATGGTTCAATTAATGTTAACAATAGTAAATTGATTTCTGAAAAAGGATTAAAATTAGATTCCAATAATAAGGGCGAAATTTATATATTAAATTCTCAGATAACCAATAATGGTACTGGACCATGTAGTTTTTTTGCTCAACCAAAAATTACTGTAGATAATTCTGCCATTACAGGTAAAGGTATGGTAGCATTAAATGCTAATTATGTGGATATTAAAGGTTTGAAATCAAGGTTGACTTCTGGTGGAGATATGATGATTTTTGCTTTTACAGAAATCAAAAATACTGGTGAACTAATTTCCAATGGTTATCTTAATATGGTAATGTCAAATTATGGTAAATTTAATAATATGGGTGTTATGTTGTCTAAGGATTATTTGCAGATTTATGGAAGTCCTGTATTTCAAAATCTCAATATCTTAGGCAGTCAGAGTGATATTTCACTTTGGGGGCGTAATGCAGGTGCTGCATATACAGGTGTTAAAGCACCAATTGTTAAAGTAAATGGGTACGATATGGGTCTTGCAGGCAATATTTATGCATTATTTAGTCCAAGTGATTTAACTGTAAAATATGTAATTACTGGTATTGGTGAAATTGCGCCTGGCGGTTATGGAACAATTGGGAGTGCGGCAAGTAGTGCATACAGTTGTTATAAAAATAATTATTCGGAACCAACAACTAATCAAATTATTGAATCAACGAAAGATTTTATAACTTCAGAGGGAGCTAAATTTGTTCTTGATAAATTTTTTGTTGCAGGAAGTGGCAATACAATAGGAGCAGTAAACCTTTTGAAAAATGCTATAAGATATGAAGATTATAGTATAAGTCTAGACAGGAAATTTGGTGCGTACGATGTTCTGACAGGTGATAGGGTGTTACAAGGTGGCTTAACTGATGCTTTAAAATTTTTAGATACAGTAGCTGGAAGTGATAAAGGATGGCAGGAAACGGTTAATGCTGATGGTATCATTACAAGAATATCACCAGACGGTTCAGTTACAGCAACATTAAAAATGCCTACTGAAACACAGGAGAATCCTATAGTAGAATTTAGAGGAAGTGGAGCAGAAGTAAAATATTTTTAATGTAATGTTGGAGGATCATAGCATGTCAATAAATAAATTGAAGGAATATAAACAGCGATATGTATATCAAGTAATGATAGAAGCTATAATATTTTATGCTTTCATAGAATGGGCTAATCATCAGCACGGTTCTTGGATTAGGGAGGTGTTTTATTTGAACAGTGATGGTGGACATAAAGTTAGAGCAGGAGCGTTATATCTCTATGTAACATTTTTGTGGTCGATGCTGATGCCATTGGATTCTTTGTTCAACAGTTTTTATGATAAATTATTGGCTGAAAATGATACAAGCCGTAAATATAAACTGTTGTTTTTAGTGCCGGTGTTGAATATTGCTGTTTTATGGTGGTTATTTGTAGAGAAAATTGATAAGTATTCAATAATAATATTCCTAGTATTTTATATTATATTTATATCCTGGTTAATAGACAAGATTTTAAAACTCTCAGCTTTGTTTATCTCATTATAATATCAGTTAAATAATATAAGCGTTATTTATTATTATGGAAAAAATAGACAAAAGAATATAAAAAATTCTATACATATTAAGTATTTATAGAATTTTTTATATTCAGTACTTTTATTGATTGGACTAATAAATAATATGGTTGTTTATTAGCTAGTAGACGATATTGTTTTAATATCTTAAATTAAATCTACTAATACAAAGTATCAGGGCTTAGATTATTACTTTTGAGGTTTTTCTTATGAAAACTAGCTGGAATAGATTCTGGTGTTTTATCATATTTGTATATATTGTATCGTTCTTGTTTCTTTGGGATTCCCATGTTACAGATAAAGATTTATTTGGTCAGTATCTATATCCTGTTGTACATGGAGGAAGAAATGGTACGCTTTGGGTACGAACTGCTTTTGTTAGTCAATATTTGATTATGTATACATTAACAAGCATTATACTGTTGTTCGACAGGTGGATTGTTTCACCAGAATACTATAAAAATATAATGTTGAGGGGAAAGTTGCAGTTCCAAAACTCGTACTTTTTTGGTATCCCTATTCTTAATGTACCTTTTATGCTGCTTTATCTTACAGGCAGTAGAAGAATAGGGATGTATGAATTATTTTTTTCATTGTTGATTCTTTCTTTATACATCTTTGGATTGTATAAATTAGGGCAACATTTCACCTTGATTTAGATAAGTAATTGTTAAAAAACAGAGTGGGAAATTCCTCACTCTGTTTTTTATCTGATATTAATTTAAATTTTGCTTATTGATTCAGCAGTTTATAAATTTGAGGGAAGGGCTCGACCGTACGTTTTAAAATGCCGTTGATGTAGGCGATAGTAATACCGTAGTTAGTGATGGGAATATTTTGATCGACGGCACATTTGATGCGGTACTGCATTTCCCGTTCATTCAGCATACAGGCGCCGCAGTGGATGATCAGGTCGTAGCCGGTCAAATCCTCCGGAAAATCGGGGCCACCGACCACGTCGACGGCAAGGGCCTCGCCCACCCGTTTGCGCAGCAGGCGGGGGAGCTTGACGCGCCCGATGTCCTCGTCGAGCGGGGCGTGGGTGCACGCCTCGGCGATGAGCACGCGGGAGCCGGGGGTGAGCGCGTCGATCGCGGCGGATCCCTCGACGAAGGCGGCGATATCCCCCTTGACGGCCGCCATCAGCACCGAAAAGGAGGTGAGCAGGCTTTCGGGCGGCTTTTTCCGGTAGACGGCGGGGAACACCTGCGAGTCGGTGATGATGAGGCGGGGCGGCTCCC
>ENA-OWPN01002032-OWPN01002032.1-human-gut-metagenome-genome-assembly--contig:-NODE-2032-length-14144-cov-2.154944_pt1 | contig 14144 bp, 12 predicted proteins | sample MGYA00248266_ERZ651850 | MGnify/ENA primary metagenome ERZ651850 (study PRJEB26924, sample SAMEA4378296) | human gut metagenome | biome: human gut; feature: human-associated habitat; material: faeces... | reverse complement strand
TTGAGGACATTACCAATATGGCCCATATCTTTACGGTGCGCCAGAAGGAGGCCAAGGGACTGGGCCACGCAGTGCTCTGCGCCAAAGAATTTGTGGGTGACGAGCCCTTTGCCGTTGTGCTGGGGGACGATATTGTATACAACCCGGAAAAGCCTGCCTTAAAACAGATGATCGAGGTCTTTGACGAGTACCAGGCCTCTGTGATCGGCGTGCAGACTGTGCCGGACGACCAGGTGGATAAATATGGCATTGTCTCTGGCAGGCCTGTGACCGGGGACATCTTTGAGGTGGACGATATGGTTGAAAAACCGGCCATCGGCACCGCGCCCTCCAATTTGGCGATCCTGGGCCGCTACATCATCACCCCGGCCATCTTCGATATTCTGGAAAATACCGGAAAGGGCGCTGGCGGCGAAATCCAGCTGACTGACGGTCTGAAAACCCTGGGCGAAAAGCAGCGCATACTGGCCTATGACTTTAAGGGCCGCCGCTACGATGTGGGTGACAAGCTGGGCTTTCTGGAAGCCACGGTTGAGTACGGCCTGCGCACACCGGGGCTTGAGGAACGCTTTATGAAGTATTTAAAAAGTTACTTTGACGATCAAAAGTAGAAACTTAATGGAATGGAGAATTGCGAATGGGGAATGGAGAATTATCGGGCCAATTTTGTCTTTGACAAAATTGATTTAAATCAAAAGGGCTTTGCCGTTTTGTTCCTGTAATTCTCAATTCTCCATTCTGCATTCTCCATTTTTTTAGTCTGTTTTGTAAAAATTTATTTTTTATTTGAGCAGACAGTGAATTTCGGGTATAATAAGACCATGTAACCGAAATCAATCAATCGAAATCATATAAGGAGGAACACAATGGGCTACAAAGAAGTATATCAATTATGGAAAGATTATCCGGAGCTGAACGCGGATTTACGCGCCGAGCTTGAAGCAATGACTGACGAGGGTGAAATCGAGGACCGTTTTTATCAGGACCTGGAGTTTGGCACTGGCGGGATGCGCGGCAAGATCGGCGCAGGCATTAACCGGATGAACGTTTATATTGTGGCAAAGGCGACCTATGGACTGGGAAAATACCTGCTGGCGACAGACCCTAAGAATGCTGAAAAGGGTGTCGCCATCGCCTTTGACTCCAGAAATAAATCGGCTGAATTCGCTCAGACCGCCGCGCGTGTGCTGGCGGCCATGGGTGTTCAGGCCTACCTGTTTGAGAGCCTGAGACCGACGCCGGTGCTGTCCTTCACAGTGCGCCATGTGGGCGCTGCGGGCGGGATCGTCATCACCGCTTCTCACAATCCAAAGGAGTATAACGGCTATAAGGTCTATGGCCCCGACGGCGGCCAGATGGTTTCTCCGGCAGCTGACGAACTGGTGGCTGAAATTGAAAAAATCGACAATTATTTTGATATTCCACTGGCCAATATGCAGACCGCTGTGGAAGACGGCATGATCCAGATCATCGGAAAAGAAGTGGACGACGCTTACGCCGCTGCGGTCGAAAATGTGGTAAAGGCCAACCCGGGCAGTGACTTAAAGGTGATCTACACCCCCATCCACGGCAGCGGCAATGTGCCGGTGCGCCGTGTGCTGGACGACCTGGGCTATAAGAATGTGACCGTGGTGGCAGAGCAGGAACAGCCGGACGGCAATTTCCCGACGGTTTCTTACCCGAATCCGGAGGAACGGTCGGTGTTTAACATTGCCATGGAAATGCCAGAAGCCAGCGATGTGGATATCATTATCGGCACCGACCCGGACTGCGACCGTGTGGGCGTGGTCGGACGCAACGCCGAGGGTGAATTTGTGGTCTTTACGGGTAACCAGACCGGCGCGCTGCTGGTGGACTACTTCCTCAAGACCCGCACCGGGTTGCCGGACAACAAGGTGGTCATCAAGACCATTGTCACCAGTGAGCTGGGCGGCATTGTGGCCAAAGCGAACGGGGCTGAGGTGGTGGATGTGCTCACCGGCTTTAAATACATCGGCGAACACATGACCGAATATGAGAAGACTGGCGAAAAGAGCTTTGCCTTTGGCTATGAAGAAAGCTATGGCTACCTGGCAGGCAACTACGCCCGCGATAAGGACGCGGTACTGGCTTCCGCGCTGGTCTGTGAGATGGCCGATTACTATAAGAAACAGGGCATGACCCTGTACGACGCTCTGGAAGGGCTGTATCAGAAATTCGGCTATTTTATCGAGGGTATCCAGTCCATGACGCTGGAGGGCATCGAGGGCAAGAAGCAGATTGCAAACATCATGGAAAAATTCCGCGCCAACCATTTTGACGCCTTTGCGGACGAAAAGCTGGTGATCTACAACGACTACCAGTCTAAAGAAAGCCTGGATCTGGCCAGTGGGGAGAAATCCGCCATCGACCTGCCTAAATCCAACGTGCTCAAATTTGTCTTTAATGAAAATTCCTGGTATGCCCTGAGACCTTCGGGCACTGAGCCGAAGCTGAAGGTTTACTACTCGGTCACGGGCAAGAGCCGTGAGCGGGCAGAGGAAAAAATGGAAATTCTGAAAAAAGCTGTGAATGAAATCATTGAGGCTTAAGGCCTGGGTGAGTACAAAGTTTGAGGATAAAACGAGCTGAGAAATCCCGAAAAGACTGTTTTCGGGATTTTGGGAGGCTCTTTACAAGAGAGGAGTAAAAAATGAAGTATGAAATTATCGGCGATACCCTGCCAGTCGTAGAGCTTGAGCTGGACCGGGGCGAGCAGATCTATACCGAATCCGGCGGCATGTCCTGGATGGACCCCTGCTTTGACATGGAAACCACCACCAGAGGCGGAGCTTTAAAGGCTATCAAGCGAAGCTTCAGCGGCAACTCGCTTTTTCTGACCACCTACACCTGTACGGGCGACAAGGGAAAGATCGCCTTTGCGTCGTCCTTCCCGGGCAATATCCGGGCAGTGCGCCTGGAGGCGGGACAGTCCATTATCTGTGCCAAGACGGCGTTTCTGGCGGCTGAGGAATCTGTGGATTTTTCCATTTTCTTTAAGAAGAGTGTCAAGACTGGCGTTTTTGGCGGCGCGGGCTTCATTCTCCAGAAGCTCACAGGGCCCGGACTGGTTTTCCTTGAGCTCAATGGCAGCACCATCGAGTACAACCTTGAGGAAGGGCAGACCATCAACGTGGATCAGGGGCACATCGCTGTGTTCCAGGAAAAGGTGCATTTTGACGTCACCCAGGTAAAGGGCGCTAAAAACATTTTGTTCAGCGGCGAGGGCCTGTTCTTCGCAACACTGACCGGCCCTGGCAGGGTCGTGCTCCAGAGTATGCCGGTAGATAAGCTGGCCAAGGCCCTGATCCCCTATATGCCAACCAGCACCAGCAGCTAGAGGAATCCGATAGAATTTTTACGAAAGATGCAGAGTGCTCGGCAGATTTGTACCTGAACTTTCCACTATCAACTTTCAACTGAGTAAGTCCTATCTTTAACCCTTCGCCGCTTTGTGATAATATTTGTTTAAACTTTGAGAATCCATCCCTTTGCGGGGGTGGATTCTTTTGTTTTTATCCGGCCAGTGTGGTAAAATGAAGTAAATGAAGGAAAGGAAAAGTGTGCGGAAATGAGAGGAATGGTTGTTATCGGAACAGGCCTTGCCGGCCGGGTGATCGCCGAGGCCCTGAGCGGGCCGGATTATAGCCTGACAGGTTTTTTGTATACTGGTGACACGCCGCCGGAGGATTTTCCCTATCCGGTACTGGGAAGCTTTGAGGAGGCGGAACGCTTTAGCGGACGAGGCCGGGGCTTTATCGTGGCAGCAGACAGCCTGAGGAATCGCGAGGCTGTGGTCAGGGCTTTTCCGGAGCTCTGCTACCAGGCGGTCATCCATCCGGCGGCCTATGTGGCAGCGGACGCGGTGGTGGAGCCCGGCGCCTATATCGGAGCCGGCGCCATTGTGGGGGCTGGCGCGTCGATCGGCACCCACACCGTCATCGGGGGGGGCAGTATCGTTGGGGCCATGAGCCGGATCGAGCCCTACTGTGAGCTGCTGGCCCGGGTCAATATCGGACGTGAGGTTACGGTGAAGGACCACACCTTTATCGGCCACAGTGCCACCCTTAAAGACAGCATTACCATTGCCGCGGGCACGGTGATTCAAACCGGTGAGATTGTGGTAAAAGATATGGTGATGAAAATGGTCTACAAACGTGGGGCTTGGATTTATAAGGAGAATGGGCCGGGGGAGCGGTAGAGGAAAGCTGAGAGACTGAGGCGAGACATCAGGGAGAGGGTTTTCAACTTTCCACCCAGCGAAATTGTGGATGGTATTATGAAAAAAACAAAAGAAAAAAAGGCAGTTAAGCTCGTCATCAGTGCCTGTCTCGCCGGTGTTCCTTGCCGGTATGACGGACGGGATAACCTGGTGCCGGAGCTTAAAGCGCTGGTGGAGGACGGAAAAGCAGTGACCATTTGCCCGGAATGCCTGGGCGGGCTGGAAATTCCCCGAAAACCCTGTGAAATTAGGGTAGTCAAAGGGGAAAGGAAAGTGTATAATGTAAAAAATGAAGATTTAACGAACGCCTTTGAAAAAGGGGCACAAAAAGCGTTATCCCTTGCCAGGAAGGCGGGCGCGCGGCTGGCGGTGCTCAAGGCAAAGAGCCCTTCCTGCGGGTGCGGCTGCGTCTATGACGGCAGTTTCCATAAAAAACTGGTGCCTGGAAACGGCATAACAGCGGAGCTTTTCCTGCAAAATGGCCTGTCAGTCATGACAGAGCAGGCGTGGCTCACGCAAAAATTTAAGGAGGAATCCATTATGGAGAAAAAAATTAATTTAGGCATTGTATTTGGTGGACAGTCTGGTGAACATGAGGTGTCACGCGCCTCAGCCTGCAATGTCATTGAAGTGATTGACAAAGAAAAATATGATATTACCCTGATCGGCATCACCAAAGACGGTGACTGGAAGGTCTACACCGGGGACTATAAAAATATTAAAGACGGCTCCTGGGAGCAGGATACGGACAAAATCCACGCCGATTTTTCCATTTTCCACGATCCCATTATCCAGGATGTGGATGTGTTCTTCCCGGTACTTCACGGACCCATGGGCGAGGACGGCACCATTCAGGGCCTTTTTGAGCTGATGAACAAGCCCTATGTGGGCTGCGGCGTGCTGGCTTCTGCTGCCGGCATGGACAAGGTGGCTTCCAAAATGCTCTTCGAGAGCGCTGGTATCCCGGTCGGTCCGTATGTTTACTTCAAACGCAAGGACTGGGAAAAAGACCCGGACAGCATCATCGACGACATCGCCGGCCGTGGCTTCCCGGTATTTATAAAGCCCTCCAACATGGGCTCCAGCGTGGGCATCAGTAAGGCGCATAATAAGGAAGAGTTTGCCGACGGCGTCAACGAGGCACTCCGCTACGACAATAAAATCGTGGTCGAAGGCTTCCTGAACGCCCGCGAAATTGAATGCGCGGTTCTGGAAGAAAACGGCGAGATCAAAGCTGCGATCCCCGGTGAAGTGGTGGCCTCCAAGGAATTTTATGATTATGAAGCGAAATACAGCGATGACCAGGACTCAAAAATCGTGATCCCAGCACAGATCAGCGACGCTCTGCTCGAGAAAATCCGCGAATACGCCATCAAGGCCTTTGAGGTCATTGACGGCAGCAGCCTCAGCCGTGTGGATTTCTTTGTGACCCGCGCCACCTACAATATTTATATCAATGAAATCAACACCATGCCAGGCTTTACCAATATCAGCATGTACCCGAAAATGTGGGAAAATATGGGCATTTCTTACGCTGAGCTGGTTGAAAAACTGATCCAGGGTGCTTCTGTTAAGCGTGTCAACAACTAAATCACAGATTATTTAAGAAAGTCCTTGAAAAATAAAGCCATAAATGATTTAATAGAGACACTAAAGTTAAAAGTGTACAAAGCGTGAAGCAAGGCGCCTCCGGGCGGCAGCTTCCTGCTGTGCAGCAGCCTGAAAAGTTTATAACGATTCGGAGGTGATTGTTGTGACAGATGATGAAAGAAAAAAAGTATGGCTTTCGATTACTGGAATCGTGAGCGACCAGCACCGTAATGAGGATAAGATGGAGTTTTCAACCGAAGGCGATATGTATAAGGAAAAAAACATCTCTTGTCTGACCTATAAAGAATCTGAGGTCTCCGGCATGGAGGGCACCACCACCACGGTAAAGGTGGAGGGCGGTAAAATCTCTGTGATCCGTCTGGGCTCAGTAAACTCCCTCATGGAATTTGAAGAAGGCAAACGCAATGTGACGCTCTATTCCACTCCCTACGGCGACATTGCCATGGGCATCTTTACCAAGGGCGTGAACGTCGCCTACAACGACCGGAAGGACCCGGTCAATGTCAAGGTCGACTACGCCATCGAGGTTGAGGGCATGACCAACACGGAAAATACGCTGGACATTCGCATCAGTAATTATAAAAACTAAGAAAAAAGGGCGAACGATGTTCGCCCTTTCTAATGGAGAATTGAAAATGGAGAATGGAAAATTATTGGAACAAAATGCTGCGCATTTTGAATTGGATAGCGGCCGTAGGCCGCAGTTTTAATCGCTTTTTCGGCAGAAAAAGGGTTCGTCAATTTTCCATTCTCAATTCTCCATTTTCAATTGAAACATTTTGGAGGATATTATGTATATCAGAGAAAAAATTGAAAACCAGATAAAAGGGCTTATCGCGGGATCGGTGGACGCGGCCATGGAAGCCGGCGACTTTTCCGTCGAGGCGTTGCCAGAGATCTATCTGGAGGTGCCCCGTGAGCGTGAGCACGGCGACTACGCCACCAACATTGCCATGCAGCTGCCAAAGCAGGCCCACAAGGCACCGCGTGTGATCGCTGAGAGCATCGTGCGCCATATGGATATTGACAATTCCTACGTGGAGGCGGTTGAGATCGCCGGACCGGGCTTTATTAACTTCAAGCTTAAGGCGGACTGGGTGTATGAGGTGCTGCTGGAAATTGAAGCCATGCAGGAAAACTACGGCAAAACCGAGGGCAATGCCGGCAAAAAGTACAACCTTGAGTTCATATCCGCCAACCCGACAGGCCCAATGCACATGGGCAACGCCAGGGGCGGCGCTATCGGAGATATCCTGGCCGCCATCGCGGAGTGGACGGGCTATGACGTGACCCGTGAGTTTTATGTCAACGACGCCGGCAACCAGATCGCCAAGTTCGGGGATTCTCTGGACGCGCGTTTCCGCCAGCTTATGGGTGAGGATATTCCTTTCCCGGAGGACGGCTATCAGGGCAACGATATCCGGGTGCACATGGAGGAATTCATCGACCAGGAGGGCGGCGCACAAGCCTGCAAAAAATATCTGGCCATGGACGAGGCTGAGCGCAAGGGCGTTTTTGTCGACTATGCCCTTGAAAAGAACCTGAACAAAATGCACGCCGACCTTGAAAAATACGGCATTCATTATGACATCTGGTTTTCAGAGCAGAGCCTTTACGATGGGGGAGCCATCGAGTCTGCCCTGAAAATCTTACAGGACAGCGGCGCGGTCTATGAAAAGGAAGGCGCCCTGTGGTTTACCACCAGTGAGTTCGGCTGTGAGAAGGACGATGTCTTGGTGCGCCAGAATGGCCTGCCCACCTATTTCATGGGGGACATCGCTTATCACCTGAATAAATTTAAGACCCGCGGCTTTGACCGCTGCGTCAATGTCTGGGGGGCGGACCACCACGGCCACATCGCCCGTTTAAAAGCGGCCATGCAGGCTGCCGGCGTGAACCCGGATCATCTGGAAATTGTCATCATGCAGCTGGTGCGCCTCATGCGCGATGGCGAAATCGCCCGCATGTCCAAGCGTAAGGGCGAGATGATCACCCTGACGGACCTCATCGAGGAGGTTGGCCGCGACGCTGCCCGCTTCCTGTTTAACATGCGCTCACCGGACAGCCATCTGGATTTTGACCTGGATCTGGCCATCGAGCAGTCCAATGAGAACCCGGTGTTCTATGTTCAGTACGCCCATGCCCGCATCTGCAGCATCCTGCGCCAGATGGCAGAGGACAAAGACGCTGAAGGGCCGGCTAACCTGACCCTGCTCAGGGAAAAGGAAGAGCTTACCCTGCTGAATATGCTGTCGACCCTGCCCAATGAGATCATCGTGGCTGAGGAAAAGATGGACCCGAGCCGGATCACCCATTACGCCATGGATCTGGCCGCTGCGTTCCACAGCTTTTACAACGCCTGCCGCGTGCGCGTGGAGGATACCGGGCTCATGAGAGCCCGCCTGGCCCTGATCAAGGGAACCAAGCAGGTGCTGGCCAATGTCCTGGGGATTCTGGGCATTGACGCGCCGGAAAGAATGTAATGGCAACACAGTTTGACCGAACGGCCCTTGTCCTTGGTGACGAGGGCCTTAATCAGTTACAGCGCGCCCGGGTGATCCTGTTTGGCGTGGGCGGCGTGGGGTCCTTTACCGCTGAGGCGCTCATCCGGGCAGGTGTGGGCAGCCTGACCCTGGTGGACAAGGACGTGGTGGACATCACCAATCTCAACCGTCAGCTCATCGCCCTGCATTCGACCGTCGGCCGTGTTAAGGTGGAGGTGGCCGCGGAGCGGCTGAGGGACATTAACCCGGCGGCAGAGATCATCCCGCTGCACCAGTGCTTTTTGCCGGAGAACGCCGGGGATTTTGAGCTGGAAACCTATGATTACGTCATCGACGCCATCGACATGGTCACCGCCAAGCTGGCCCTGATCTGCGCGTGTCAGAAAAAGGGGATTCCCATTCTTTCAAGCATGGGTACCGGCAACAAGCTGGACCCCTCTTGTTTTGAGATCACCGACATTTACAAAACCTCGGTCTGCCCCCTGGCAAAGGTCATGCGCCGGGAGCTGAAGGCCCGGGGCGTCAGAAAGCTGAAAGTGCTCTACTCAAAGGAAGTGCCAGCGCTTAAATGCACCCCGCCGGGCAGCGTGAGCTTTGTGCCCTCAGTGGCCGGGCTGATGATCGCCGGGGAGTGTGTTCGGGATATTGTAGCGGGGTAGATGAAACTTTAGGGTGATGCGGTAAAGCAAAAGCAAGAAGCTGTCTTAATGGAAAATTGAAAATGGAGAATGGAGAATTACAGGAACAAAATGCTACGCATTTTGATTGGAATTGCGGCCGTAGGCCGCTGTCTTAATCGCTTTTGCACCGGCAAAAGGGTTCGACAATTTTCCATTTTCCATTCTCCATTCTGCATTAACAGACATCTCTTTAACGCTCTGTCTGTTCATGGTAACATTTGTCTACACTCTGAACCCGTATCGTTGCGATACGGGTTGTTTTTTAGGTGCGGTGTGAAACGCGACGTACTTTGACGTCAATTTTCACACACCACGCCCATTTTCGCATTTGTTCTTTTCCATTCTTATTTATTAATTATTCATTAATTCGTATTGGCGGCGGTGAAGGTTTTTCCGATTTATGGTATAATAGAGCCATAAAAGTCCCGGTGGGACAACAGAATGGAGGCGTGAAATGGCAAAGAGCAGTAAGGTTGATGCTTATTTATTTTGCATGAACTGTGATAAGGAAACCGAGCATGAGATTGATTATCTGGACGGACAGATCCATAAGATAACCTGTAAGAACTGTGGAATCGGTATTCAGATTAATCAGGAATATGTCAAAGAGCACTACAAAGATGATTTTATTTCCCGGGTAATGTCGAAGCCGAAGCGGATGACGAGGGAAATGGAGGCAGACCTTAACGGCTTCTTGCGTTCACTGCCTTACCGTGTGATTACCAAGCCTTACCGGGTATATAAAGAATTCTCGGAGGAGGATGAAATCCGCTGAGTGATCGACGGGAATGCCTTTAATTTTGTAAAAATTGTCAACAGCTAAACCCGCTGTTATCGGATAGATGTCGATACTATTTTTACTTAATTAAACATAATGAACACATTCTTGAATTTTCGGAAAAACCGTAAATTTGCATAGGATTACATGAATTTTTGTTCAGGGATTCTCTATGCAAATCTTTTAGAATATGATAAGATTCAGCTATCGGGAGCACTGCTTTTTCAGGGTGAAAGGGCAGGTCTGCCCCGTCGGTTTTATCAATAATAATGACAGACATTCGTGGAGGTAAACCTATGAATCCTTTTCGAGTTGGACTCGGTTATGATGTGCATCAGCTTTCAGAAGGGCGGAAACTGATCCTTGGCGGGGTGGAGATTGAGCACCCTACAGGACTGCTTGGCCATTCGGACGCGGATGTGTTAGTCCATGCCATTATGGACGCGATGCTGGGGGCCCTGGCCCTCGGTGACATTGGAAAATGGTTTCCGGATACGGATGAGAAATATAAAAGCGCGGACAGCATGGGCCTGCTGGCTGAGGTGGGCGCGCTTACTTTGGAAAAGGGCTATGCGGTCGGCAACATCGACGCCATCATTGTGGCCCAGGCGCCGAAATGCGCGCCCTATATTGAAGCCATGCGCGAAAACATCGCGAGGACACTGGGGATTGATATTGACCAGGTCAGCGTGAAGGCAACCACTGAGGAGAAGCTCGGCTTTACCGGGCGAAAAGAAGGCATTGCGGCAAAGGCAATCGCGTTGTTAGTTGAGAGTTGATAATTGATAGTTGATAGTTTAGGAACAAATTTGCAAAGCAAATTTGATTTAAATCAAAATCGTTCGCGATTTTGTACATTAACTATCCACTATCCACTATAAACTCTTTGCCTGTGAATTTCTAATAAATGAATCAATAAGCAACTAAAATAGAGTGGAGATAGAATATGATTGGAATCATTGCGGCACTGAAGGATGAAGTGCGGGACATTAAAAACAATATGACACAGGTCGAGACCAGTGAGAAGGCGGGAATGACCTTCTATAAGGGTTTGCTTTACGGCAAGCCGGTGGTGGCTGTGATGTGCGGTGTGGGCAAGGTTAACGCGGCGCTGTGCACCCAGGCGCTGGTCGACCTTTTTGACGTGAGCTGTGTGATCAACGTGGGTGTGGGCGGCGCTGTGGCCAAAGGCCTGAGCGTGGGAGACATTGTGATCTCCAGAGATTCGGTCCAGTATGACATGGACGGCTCTGCCTTTGGTCATCCCAGAGGCGAGATCCCGAACATGGACATTACCTTTTTCCCGGCCGACGAGCGGCTGATCAGGCTGGCCAAGGACGCGGCGGCCAAGGTCGGAGCGGCAGCTCTGGTGGGCCGTGTGATGACCGCTGACCTGGGGGTAGACTCCCAGGCGCTCAAGCAGGAGCTGACCGAGGTTTTCGGCGGAGCCTGTGTGGAGATGGAGGGTGCGGCCATCGGCCAGGCAGCCTATGTCAACGGCATTCCCTATATCGTGATCCGTTCCATTTCAGATAACGCGGACGGTGATCTGGTCGAAACCTACCAGAATAATTTCCAGATGTCCGTGGTCAATGCGGCCAAGATGGTGCTGGAAATGGTTAAAAATTACTAAAGACAGAAGGTGTTTCCCTTGGATCTTTTTGATGATTTCAATGAAGTTCCCGCCCACCGGCCTACCTGGGCGGAGATCAAGCTTGAGAACCTGCTCTTTAACCTTGAGCAGATCAGAAAAGCAGCGGGCCCGGAGACCCGGATCATGGGTGTGGTCAAGGCGGATGCCTACGGCCACGGCGTGGATGTGGCCGAGCTTTTACAGGACGAGGGCGTGCCCTGCCTGGGTGTCGCTTTTCTGGACGAGGCCATCGCCCTGCGCCAGAAGGGCATTGACCGCTGCGGGATTTTCATCCTGGGCGGTACGGGTATCGACCAGATTCCAGAGCTGGTGGAATGGGACGTGACCCCTGGCGTCTATCAGACCGCGTTCGCGCAGGCGCTGTCGGACTACTGCGTGGCTGAAGGTTCGGTGCACCCGGTTCACATCAAGGTGGACACTGGTATGGGGCGCAGCGGCTTTCGGTGGGATGAGGCGGTGGAGGCGATTCTGCAGATCGCGGAAATGCCGGGTAGCCGCATCGAGGGGCTTTACACCCACTTTGCCACCGCAGACGAAAGCGACAAGGACTTTACGCATTTGCAGCTCACGCGCTACGCCCAGGTGGTCAAGGCGCTTTCCGATAAGGGTGTTGAGATTCCGCTCAAGCATGTGGAAAACTCAGCAGCCATCATTGATTTTGACAAAACAATCTTTAACATGGTGCGCCCGGGGATCATTCTCTATGGCCACTACCCCTCGGATGAGGTAAAAAAGGAAAAGCTTGCGTTAAAGCCGGTCATGAGCTTTAAGACCAGCATTATCCATATCAAGACCATTCATGCGGGCGATTCGGTGAGCTATGGACGAAAGTTCACGGCTGAGTGCGACCGGAAAATCGCGACACTGCCAGTGGGCTATGCCGACGGTTATAGCCGGATGCTCTCCGGAAAGGGTGCGGAGGTACTGATTAACGGGCAGCGCGCGCCAGTGGTGGGGAATATCTGTATGGACCAGTGTATGGTTGATATTACGGGCCTTGAGGGCGTTTCCCTCGGCGATGAGGTAGAACTTTTCGGGGAAAATCTCCCCGTTGAGGAGCTGGCTGAAAAGCTGGGAACCATCTCCTACGAGCTGCTCTGTATGGTGAACAAGCGGGTTCCCCGCATCTATGATTTTATGGGTGAGAAACATCTGGAGGTAGAGATACTGAACGATGGATTTTTTGGAGGAATTTAGGAGAGTTGAGAGTTGATAATTGATAGTTGACAGTTGAAGAACAAATTTGCTTTGCAAATTTGATTCAAATCAAAATCGCAGGCGATTTTGTTCAATAACGATCCACTATTCACTATCCACTATCCACTGCCTTATGATGTGAAATGGATAATAAAATCAAGAATAATAAGGTCGCCCGTACCATTTTTGAGTACGTGGGCATTCTGTTCGGGACCTTTATGACAGCGCTGGCTGCCAATATGTTCATGATTCCCAACAAGCTGGCGCCCGGGGGCTTCAGCGGGCTGGCCACAGTGCTCTACTATGTGACAGGGCTGCCGGTTGGGACGGTTACCTTTGTGTTCTCTGTGGCCACACAGCTGATCTCGCTCAAGGTGCTGGGCAGAAGCGTTGGCCTCAAGAGCTTTGTCTGCACCCTGGCCTACGGGGTTCTGGTCGACGTGATGGCGGGTGTGATACCGCCCTTCTCAGACGACGTCCTTCTGGCCAGTATTTTCGCCGGCGTCCTTTACGGAGTCGGCATGGGCGTGCTGTACCGCATGGGCGGCTCCGGCGGCGGGACAGACCTGCTGGCCCGGATGCTCCACAAGCTGACCAGACGCCTGACCCTGAGCACCTGGATCATGTGCATTGATTTCTGCGTTGTCATTTTTGCGGGGATCGCCTTTAAAAACATCTCGATCATGCTCTATTCCATCATCGTCCTGTTTTTATACACACAGGTCATGGATTTTGTCATCGCGGGCAACAATTACGCCAAGGCGGCCAACATTGTCTCAGACAAGAGCCCGGAAATCTGCGAGCGCATCCGGATGGATCTCAACAAGAGCGCCACGATTTTTCACGCCTACGGCGCGTATTCGGGCCAGAGCAAAGATGTGGTTTACTGCATTGTCTACAGGAATCAGATCGCGAAGCTCAAGAGCATCATCTATGAGATTGACCCGGGCGCCTTTGTGACCCTGGCCGATACCCAGGAGGTGCTGGGCGCAGGGTTTAAGAATTTCAATGAATAATTAGTGAGTCAGTTGAGAGTGGAGAGTGGATAGTGAATCGTTATTGAACAAAATCGCAGGCGATTTTGATTTAAATCAAATTTGCAGAGCAAATTTGTTCTTTAACTGTCAACTATCAATTATCAACGCTCAACTAAAATAAATTAGAAGGAGTAACATATGGAAAACTTAGAAAAAACAGCAAAAGGTATCCGCCGGGATATCGTGAAAATGATTGGTAAAGCCGCTTCCGGTCATCCGGGTGGATCTTTATCAGCAGTTGAAATTTTGAGCTTGTTATATTTTGAAAAGATGAACGTTGATCCAAAGGATCCCAAAAAAGCAGACCGCGACCGTTTCGTCTTGTCAAAGGGCCATGCCGCGCCGGTTCTGTACGCAACCCTGGCAGCAAAGGGCTTCTTTGACGCATCCGAACTGGATCACTTACGTCAGGTTGGCGCCATCCTTCAGGGCCATCCGGACAT
>ENA-OWPN01002030-OWPN01002030.1-human-gut-metagenome-genome-assembly--contig:-NODE-2030-length-14148-cov-2.157667_pt1 | contig 14148 bp, 11 predicted proteins | sample MGYA00248266_ERZ651850 | MGnify/ENA primary metagenome ERZ651850 (study PRJEB26924, sample SAMEA4378296) | human gut metagenome | biome: human gut; feature: human-associated habitat; material: faeces... | reverse complement strand
GAAAACTGATGGTATTTCGCCATCTGGGCCGGGGTCTGCTTGTTTGGCCCCTGGTCAGGCGTGCGGTTATTGCCGATGATATACGGCTTAATGGCTTCCAGGCTTTCGATAAAGTGGGTCATGTCCACCACCAGATCGCGCTCGATCGGGAAGTTGGCCAATGCCTCCACCTTGATGCCTTTGGTGTAATCGCGCAGGAAGGTTTTGCAGGCCAGCTTCGGCACCTTGTTGACCATCATGCCGCAGGAACCGCAGATTGCCATTCGGCAGGACCAGCGGTAGCTCAGGTCTGGCGCCAGGTTGTCTTTGATGTAGCCCAGCGCGTCCAGCAGCGAGGTCTGTTCATCGTAAGGCACGTCATAGAATGCGCTGTGCGGTGCGGTGTCGACCTCCGGATTGTAGCGCACCACTTCGACTTTCAGGTTTTTCATCTCAGCCATGGGTGGTCTCCTTCTTCTCAGCCGCGTCCGCTTCTGCGCCATAGACACGTTTTGCCGGCGGCAGCGTGGTGATCTTCACATCGCCATATTCCAGACGGGTAGTGCCATCGGCCTCGCGGAAGGCGAGAGTGTGCTTGAGGAAGTTGACGTCGTCGCGTTCGGTACAGCCTTCATCCAGACGCTGGTGCGCCCCGCGCGATTCTTTACGGGCGATGGCCGAGTGCGCCATACATTCGGCAACGTTTAAACCGTGCCCCAGCTCAATGGTGTAAAGCAGATCGGTATTGAACACGCTGGAGTTATCGGTAATGCGCACGCGCTTAAAGCGCTCCTGCAGTTCAGCCAGCTTGTCGATCGTTTTCTGCATCAGCTCCGGCGTGCGGTAGATGCCGCAGCCTTCCTCCATCGACAGCCCCATTTCATCGCGAATTTTCGCCCAGTTTTCGTTACCTTCCTGGTTGACGAGATCTTTCAGGCGCTGCTTCACATCGGTAGCCTGCGCATCGAGGGCGGCGCCGTTTGCCTCGCCCGCCTGAGCGGCGCGCTGCATGGCCTGCTCCCCGGCCAGGCGGCCGAAGACCACCAGCTCGGCCAGCGAGTTGGAGCCCAGACGGTTGGCGCCATGTAAGCCTACGGACGAGCATTCGCCCACGGCAAACAGCCCTTTGATTCGGGTTTCGCACTGCTGATCGGTTTCAATACCGCCCATGGTGTAGTGCGCGGTCGGGCGCACCGGGATCGGCTCTTTCACCGGATCGACGCCGACGTAGGCTTTCGCCAGTTCACAGATAAACGGCAGACGCTCCAGTAGTTTTTTCTCGCCGAGGTGGCGGAGATCGAGGTAGACCACGTCGCCGCGCGGCGTCGGGATGGTGTTCCCTTTCCGCCACTCGTGCCAGAAGGCCTGGGACACTTTGTCGCGTGGGCCCAGCTCCATATATTTATTCTTCGGTTCGCCGAGCGGGGTTTCCGGGCCCATGCCGTAATCCTGCAGATAGCGGTAGCCGTTTTTGTTGACCAGAATCCCGCCTTCGCCGCGGCAGCCTTCGGTCATCAGGATCCCGGAGCCCGGCAGGCCGGTCGGGTGATACTGAACGAATTCCATGTCGCGCAGCGGCACGCCATGGCTCAGAGCCATCCCCATCCCGTCACCGGTCACGATGCCGCCGTTGGTGTTGTAGCGGTAGACGCGCCCGGCGCCGCCGGTAGCCAGCACCACGGCGTTAGCGCGGATCTGCACCAGGGTGCCTTCCATCATATTCATCGCCACCAGGCCGCGGGCCTGCCCGTCATCGACCAGCAGGTCAAGGACGAAATGTTCGTCAAAGCGCTGAATTTGGGGAAACTGAAGGGAGGTCTGGAAGAGGGTATGCAGCATGTGGAAGCCGGTTTTGTCGGCGGCAAACCAGGTGCGTTCGATTTTCATGCCACCGAAGCGCCGGACGTTGACGCTGCCGTCGGGGCGGCGGCTCCATGGGCATCCCCACTGCTCCAGCTGGGTCATTTCCGTCGGGCAGTGATGAACAAAATAGTCGACGACATCCTGCTCGCACAGCCAGTCGCCTCCCGCGACGGTGTCGTGAAAATGGTACTCAAAGCTATCGCGATCCTGGGCAACGGCTGCGGACCCCCCTTCTGCAGCGACCGTATGGCTGCGCATCGGATAGACTTTAGAAATCAGGGCGATTTTAGCGTTGGGGTTGGCCTGAGCGGCGGCGATAGCGGCACGAAGGCCTGCCCCGCCGGCGCCAATTACGGCGAGATCGGCTTGAAAAGTTTGCACGACATTCCTCCAGTTTTAGTGTATTTCGCCGCCGGGCTGGCGAAAAAGTATCACTGCTCCTTTATAGGTACAGGAGTATAGCCTTAGGGTCAGTATGGAAAATTGACGTGTTCGATTTTTTTATCGATATGTGCGGTTATTTATCAGTGGTATTTATGCGTCAGGGTTAACGATAGATTAATGGCATGTAGTCTGCCGGAGATTGCACAAAATTTGTTTCACTCGCCGGTTGCGAGTAGACTTCGTGCCCTTAATTTGCAATCGGAGAAAGTACCATGAGCGAGACGGCAACCTGGCAGCCGAGCGCACCCATTCCCAATCTGTTGAAGCGCGCGGCGGTGATGGCGGAAATCCGCCGTTTCTTTACCGATCGCGGCGTGCTGGAGGTGGAGACGCCTTGCATGAGTCAGGCGACGGTAACGGATATTCATTTGTTCCCGTTCGAAACCCGTTTCGTCGGCCCGGGCCATTCTCAGGGGCTTAACCTGTACCTGATGACCAGTCCGGAATACCACATGAAGCGCCTGCTGGCGGCAGGTTGCGGCCCGGTCTTCCAGCTGTGCCGCAGCTTCCGTAATGAAGAGATGGGGCGTCATCACAATCCGGAATTCACCATGCTGGAGTGGTATCGTCCATGCTATGACATGTATCGCCTGATCAATGAGGTGGACGATCTGCTGCAGCAGGTGCTGGAGTGCCAACCGGCGGAAAGTCTCTCCTATCAGCAGGCGTTTCAGCGCCATCTGGAAATTGACCCGCTCTCTGCCGATAAAGCACAGCTGCGTGAAGTCGCAGCGAAGCTGGATCTGAGCAATATCGCCGATACTGAAGAAGATCGCGATACCCTGCTGCAGCTGCTGTTCACCATGGGCGTGGAGCCGCACATCGGCAAAGATCGACCAACGTTCATTTATCATTTCCCGGCGACTCAGGCCTCTTTAGCGCAGATCAGCCCGGAAGATCATCGGGTCGCTGAGCGCTTTGAGGTCTATTACAAAGGTATTGAGCTGGCGAACGGTTTCCACGAGCTGACCGACGCCCATGAACAGCGCCTGCGGTTTGAGCAGGATAACCGCAAACGCGCCGCGCGCGGCCTTCCGCAGCCCATCGATAACAACCTGCTGGCGGCGCTGGAGGCGGGTCTGCCGGACTGCTCCGGCGTGGCGCTGGGCGTTGACCGCGTGGTCATGCTGGCGCTGGGCGCTGAAAGCATCGGCGAAGTGATCGCCTTTACGGTAGACCGCGCCTGATCGCTTTTTCACCTCCCTCCGCCGCCGGGTGGGGGAGGTGAAAGACGACTCTGGACCTGACACCCTCGCCCCGGCTTTAGCCCGAATACCCACAATTTCCCTCCGTGATTTTGCTACTATCCGCGCTCTTTTTATGAGGCCAGGCGTCGCTCGTCGGGCGATGCCCACGTTTGGATAGATTTATGCATCAACAACTCAAGAAGATGAGCCTGACCGGGCTGATTCTGATGATCTTCACCTCGGTGTTTGGCTTTGCCAACAGCCCATCGGCGTTTTATCTGATGGGCTATAGCGCGATGCCGTTTTACCTTTTTTCCGCCCTCTTTTTCTTTATCCCGTTCGCGCTGATGATGGCGGAGATGGGCTCAGCTTATCGTCGCGAAGAGGGCGGGATCTATTCCTGGATGAACCACAGCGTCGGGCCGCGCTTTGCCTTCATTGGTACCTTTATGTGGTTTGCCTCGTACGTAGTGTGGATGGTGAGTACCGCCGCTAAGATCTGGGTCCCGCTCTCTACTTTTTTGTTTGGCGCGGACAAAACCCAGACCTGGGCGCTGGGTAGCCTGACGCCGACGCAGACGGTTGGTATTCTGGCGGCCTGCTGGATGGTCGTGGTGACCTTTATTGCCGTCAAAGGGATCAATAAAATCGCTAAAATTACCGCCGTCGGCGGTATCGCGGTGATGGGGCTTAACCTGGTGCTGCTGCTGGTGAGCGGGGCGATCCTTCTGCTTAACGGCGGTCATTTCGCCCAGCCGTTAAACTTCACCCTTTCGCCTAATCCCGGGTATCAGTCGGGCATGGCGATGCTGTCGTTTGTGGTATTTGCCATCTTTGCCTATGGCGGAATTGAGGCGGTCGGCGGCTTAGTGGATAAGACCGATAAGCCGGAAAAGAACTTTGCCAAAGGTATTATCATCGCGGCGATCGTTATCTCGATCGGTTACTCGCTGGCGATTGTGCTGTGGGGCGTGAGCGCCAACTGGCAGCAGGTGCTTGGCGCGCGTTCGACCAACCTCGGCAACATCACCTATGTGCTGATGACCAGCCTCGGGGCGACGCTGGGCCAGGCCCTGCACCTGACCCCTGCGGCGTCAGCCCTGACCGGGGTCTGGTTCGCCCGTATCACCGGCCTGTCGATGTTTCTCGCTTACACCGGCGCGTTCTTCACCCTCAGCTATTCTCCCCTGAAAGCGATTATCCAGGGCACGCCAAAAGCGCTCTGGCCGTCGGTGATGACCCGCCTCAACGTCAACGGAATGCCCGCCGCGGCGATGTGGCTGCAGTGTCTGCTGGTCGGGGTGTTTATCGTACTGGTATCGTTCGGTGGGGATAGCGCTTCCGCGTTTTATAATAAGCTGACGCTGATGGCCAATGTCTCTATGACCTTGCCTTATCTGTTCCTGACCATCGCCTTCCCGTTCTTCAAGGCGAAAACCCATCTTGACCGGCCGTTCGTGATCTTCAAAAACCGTCCGTCGACGCTGCTGGCGACCGGCGTGGTGCTGCTGGTGGTGACCTTCGCCAATATCTTCACCATTATCCAACCCGTCATCGACAGCGGGGACTGGAACAGTACCCTGTGGATGGTGGGTGGACCGATCTTCTTCTCACTGCTGGCGCTGGGGATCTACGAAAGCTACCGTCGGCGCATGGCGTCCGGCGTGCTGGTGATGGAGAGTTAAAGAGCCTGCCCGGCGGTGCCGCCGGGCAGGGGATGGTTTACAGGCTACCAGCCGTACGGCGGCTGGTTTTTCCGGCCGAGGTCATGGTTTTACTGCTTTGCCTGCCGTCAATACTTTCCAGACGCATCTGGAACGGAGGGAACGGCATATCAATGCCATGCTCGCGGAAGCCCGCCAGGATCAACTGATGCATCTCATGGCGCAGCGGCATGCGGTGCCCCATCTCCGCGGCAAAAATACGTAGCTCGAAAATCTGGATCCCCTGCTGCAGGTCGACGAGAAACGCCTCCGGCGCCGGGGTATCGATGACCAGCGAGCAGCGATGCGCCGCGGCGATGAGAATTTTCGTCACCTCTTCGGTATCGGCGTCCACAGGCGCCGGCACCGTCAGCACCACGCGGGTAACCGAGTCCGACAGCGACCAGTTGATAAACTGTTCGGTAATGAACGCCTTGTTCGGCACGATAATCTCTTTCCGGTCCCAGTCGCTGATGGTGGTCGCACGGGTATTAATGCGGGTGACGCTGCCCGTCAGGTCGCGAATGGTGACCGTATCGCCGATGCGGATCGGCTTCTCAAACAGGATAATCAGGCCGGAGATAAAGTTGGCGAAGATCTCCTGCAGGCCAAACCCGAGACCCACACCCAGCGCGGCGACCAGCCACTGCAGCTTCGACCACTCAATACCGATCATTGAGAAGCCCACCAGCCCGCCGACCAGCATCAGCAGATACTTAGTGATGGTGGTGATGGCGTAGCCGGTGCCGGGGGTTAAATCGAGATGCTGGAGGATCGCCAGTTCCAGCAGCGCGGGCAGGTTGCGTACCAGCTGAGTGGTGATGATCAGCACCAGAATGGCAATCAACACCGCGCCAAGCGTAATAGGCTCAAGGCTTTCCACCCCTTGTACCGTCGAGGTCACGTCCCACAGCGAGATATTCTCAAGGAAGCCAAACGCCGAGTGAATCTCCGACCACAGCACGATGACCGATAGCAGCGCGATCAGCATCAGCAGGGAGCGCACAAGCCGCAGCGACTGGGTACTGATGGCATCGAGGTCGACCTCGCTGACCTCCGTCTCCACCGACCCTTCCGGGCTGCTGACGTGAACGGGCTCATCTTCGCCGCGGGCGCGCTGAGCGAGAATTTCCGCGCGACGATGGCGGGCCCGGTCGAAGGCCAGCCGGCGGCGCTGGATCAGCATCCAGCGGCGGATGATGTGATAGACCACCAGCAGCAGGAACCAGATGGCGACCGAGGTTTCCAGACGCGCAAGCAGCGCCTGGGCGGTGGCGAGGTAGCCGACGGCGGCCGCCAGCATGGCCACCAGCGGGGCGCCAAGCATCAGGTTCCACAGCAGGCGGTTCACCATATTGTCGCCATTCCCCTCTTTATCCAGATAGAGCGGAATACCGGCGTGCTTAAGGCTCAGGGTGACGACCGCCAGCGCGCCGCAGATCAGCAGGAAGCACAGGCGGCCCAGCGAAGCGGAGAATTCGCGGTCGTTAAGATTATCGAACATGATCAGCGCCATAATCAGCGGCACAATCAGCCCGATGCTCATCAGGTAGTAGCGCATCGCCTTCGCCACGCGGCTACGCGGCCAGCCGAAGTGGGCGATAAACAGCCCGTTTGGCCGGGCGAAGGTGGCGCAGATCATCACCACCCACAGCAGAGGCACCGTCGCGGTGACTCCATCGCCAATCGCCACCGCCAGCGGGAACGGCCAGGCGGACTGCAGACCATAGCCGAGCGTCATCCACAGCACCGGCAGCGGCGAGGCCACCAGTATCGACCAGAAGACCGTGCGCAGCGTCAGCCAGAAGTGATCCTGGGTGACTTTCCCCACCCGGGCGCTGGAGCGCTCGAGAAAGCGGGTGAAATGGCGCCGCGAGCTGATGCTAAAGCCAACCAGCAGCAGGGCGGCAAACAGCGGCCCGCTGAGGAGCACCGTCAGAAAGAACGCGCTGGTGGTGTAGCCATTGTACCATGTTGGCACGGTATTGATTTGGTAAACCCGGGTCATTGCGAGGACAAACAGCAGCCCTAACAGCATGGCGATCGCCAGCCAGACTTTACCCAGCGTCGCCGGCATTTTTTCCAGCACCGCCAGCAGCCACCAGAATCCGCCCACGGCGAAGAACAGAGCGCCGCTGGCGATTTCGTTGCTCAGCGCCGAGGCGCCGATGCGGTTCAGCGAGTTAAACGCGCGCAGCGGTGAACCGAGATGCATCACCGAAGCAAGAAAACCAATGCCCATCAACAGCCAGATAAAAAACATATTGCGCACCAGCCGCCGCCGGGCTTCCCGTTGGTCCCCCAGCGCCAGCCAGCCAAGACCGCTGACGATGGTCGCGCCGACCACGCACTGACCCAGCACCGTAAACAGCACCAGCGGCCATTCATGCCATCCGTTTCCCATCTCACACCTCCTTCGGGTTCGCCAGGTAACCGGTGGTATCGCCACACGGCCGGGCATTGGCGTTAGGTTTGATAACGATACTCGGCCGGGTAAAGTGCGCCGACGACAGCGGCGCTACCGCGGCCAGCTGGCCGTGCTTAGCGCGCAGTTCGGCAATTGGCCCGAAATCCAACGCCCGCAGCGGGCAGGACTCGACGCAGATCGGCTTTTTCCCCTCGGCGACGCGCTCGTGACAGCCATCGCACTTGGTCATATGGCCTTTGTCGGCGTTATACTGCGGGGCGCCGTACGGGCAGGCCATATGGCAGTAGCGGCAGCCAATGCATACCTCTTCGTTGACCACCACAAAACCGTCTTCGCGCTTATGCATCGCGCCGCTCGGACAGACCTTGGTGCAGGCCGGATCTTCGCAGTGGTTACAGGCGATGGAGAGGTAATAGGCAAACACGTTCTGCTGCCAGACGCCGTTGTCCTCCTGCCAGTCGCCGCCGGCATATTCATAGATGCGGCGAAAGCTGACCTCCGGGGTCAGGTTCTTGTAGTCCTTACAGGCCAGCTCGCAGGTTTTGCATCCGGTACAGCGAGCGGAGTCGATAAAGAATCCATATTGCGTGCTCATGGTTTACTCCTTAAACCTTCTCGATATCGACCAGGTTGGTATGCTGTGGATTCCCCTTCGCCAGCGGCGACGGGCGGTGGGTGGTCAGGGTATTCATGCAGGCGCCATGGTCGATCCGATCTCCGGTCATATTGGCGTCGTGCCAGGCGCCCTGGCCCATCGCCGAGACCCCCGGCATGATGCGTGGCGTCACTTTCGCCGGAAGACGGACTTCGCCGCGCTGATTAAAAACGCGCACCATATCGCCGTTTTTAATCCCGCGTTTTTCCGCGTCAAGCGGATTGATCCATACTTCCTGGCGACAGGCCGCTTGTAATACATCAACGTTGCCGTAGCTGGAATGGGTGCGCGCTTTATAGTGGAAACCAAACAGCTGCAGCGGATACTGGCTGCGCAGCGGATCGTCCCAGCCTTCAAATGTGGAGGCGTAGACCGGCAGCGGGCTAATAACTTCGTCTTTCTCCAGCTGCCAGCGGGCGGCAATCTCTGCGAGTCGGCTGGAGTAGATTTCAATTTTGCCGGACGGGGTTTTGAGCGGATGCGCTTCAGGATCGCGCCGGAAGTCGCGATAGGCGACGAAGTGGCCGTTCGGGTCTTTGCGCTTGTAGATGCCCATTCGCTTCAGATCCTCGTAGGCCGGCAGCGCCGGATCTTTCGCCACCATTTTGGCGTACAGATACTGCAGCCACTGTTCCTGGGTACGCCCCTCGGTAAAACGTTGATGCACGTCGTCGCCGAGCCGTTTCGCCACTTCGCTTAGGATCCAGTAAATCGGTTTGCGTTCGAACTTCGCCGAGGTGGCGGGCTGAATAAAAATCAGATAGCCCATATTGCCGGCGTAATCGTTAGGAATGATATCCTCCTGCTCAACGGTCATCAGGTCGGGCAGCAGCAGGTCGGCGTATTTCGCCGACGAGGTCATAAAGTTGTCGATAACCACAATGGTTTCGCACTTGCTTTCATCCTGCAGAATTTCGTGGGTCTTATTGATGTCGGAGTGCTGGTTGATGATGGTGTTGCCCGCGTAGTTCCACAGGAACTTGATCGGCACATCCAGCTTCTCTTTTCCGCGTACGCCATCGCGGCTGGCGGTCATCTCTGGACCGCGGGCGATGGCGTCGGTCCAGGTAAAGCAGGAGATGGCGGTCTTCACCGGGTTTTCCAGCACCGGCAGGCGCTCAATGGTGATGGTGTAGGTTGATTCGCGGGCGCCGCTATTGCCGCCGTTGATGCCGACGTTGCCGGTTAAGATCGGCAGCATGGCGATCGCCCGGGCGGTGAGTTCGCCGTTGGCCTGGCGCTGGGGCCCCCAGCCCTGGCAAATGTAGGCCGGCTTGCTCATGCCGATTTCGCGCGCCAGCTTAATGATGCGATCGGTGGGGATACCGGTTATACGCGAGGCCCACTGCGGCGTTTTAGCGATCCCGTCGTCGCCCTCGCCGAGGATATAGGCTTTGTAATGACCATTCGCCGGCGCCCCGGCCGGGAGCGTTTTCTCGTCGTAGCCAACGCAGTATTTATCAAGGAAAGGCTGGTCCACCAGATCTTCGTTAATCAACACCCAAGCGATACCGGCCACCAGCGCGGCGTCGGTGCCGGGGCGAATGGGGATCCACTCATCTTCCCGACCGGCGGCGGTATCGGTGTAGCGCGGATCGATGACGATCATTCGCGCGTTAGAGCGCTCGCGGGCCTGCTCCAGATACCAGGTAATGCCGCCGCCGCTCATCCGGGTCTCCGCCGGATTGTTGCCGAACATCACTACCAGCTTGCTGTTTTCAATATCCGAGGTGCTGTTGCCGTCGTTACTGCCGTAGGTGTAGGGCATGGCGCAGGCAATCTGCGCAGTACTGTAGGTACCGTACTGGTTAAGCGAGCCGCCGTAGCAGTTCATTAAACGCGCCACCGGCGACGCGGAAGGCGACGAACGGGTGATGTTGCCGCCGACGATCCCTGAAGAGTAGTTAATGTATACGGCTTCGTTGCCATACTGCGCTACCACGCTCTTCAGGCGGTCGGCGAGGGTATCCAGCGCCTCCTGCCAGCTGATGCGGACAAATTTGCCTTCTCCGCGCTTGCCGACGCGCTTCATGGGATAGTTAAGGCGATCCGGATGATTGATGCGCCGGCGAATCGAACGCCCGCGCAGGCAGGCGCGGACCTGATGGTCGCCGTAGCGGTCGTCGCCGGTGTTATCCGTTTCGACGTAAACCACTTCATCATCACGCACGTGCAGCCGCAGGGCGCAGCGGCTGCCGCAGTTAACCGAGCAGGCGCCCCAGACAATGCGGGTTGTGTCGCCTGTAGCCTGCTGAACTGCCGCCGCGGCGCGGCGCAGCGTAAAGGGCAGGGTCAGCCCGCCGGCGGCCAGCGCCAGGGAGCCGAGGGCTGTAGATTTTAGTAGCGCGCGTCGGCTGACGCCGCCGGGAGATTCCTGATTCGACATTGCTCACTCCATGATAGTTATGCTGTGCGGAGAAGGACCGCCACGTCATTAACCGACGCAGGGGTGAGCGATAATACGTTATGGGTAGCCAGTAGACCTTATCCCTGGTCAATGCAGGGATAAGATCTTTCACTTGAAACCGAATAGGGCCTACTGAGCGTCGTTTTCGGCGGGACTGTCGCTGTTACGCGTATAGGTGATTTTGAAGGTGTCGTTGGCGCAATGACCGACCACCTGAACCCCGGGCTGGTCTGCCTGATCGTTTGGCACAATGGCCAGGCTGAAGGCGGTTTCCGGTACGCCATTGTTGATGATCTTCTGCTGGATGTCGCTTTTGACCCGTTCACAGGAGTCGGGAGCCGCCAGTACGGCCGTGGAGCACAGCAGTAGCGCAGCGCCGGTGCAGAGGGATAGTTTCATCTTACGCTCCTTATCGATGTTATCCAGATTTAAGCATAGCAGAACTGGTGTAAACAATTGTATTTGCTAATATGATCGGATGTACACAAAAGGAATCGTCTGTGAAAAGATTGTATTGGCTGATCCCGGCAGCGCTGCTGCTGACGGCATGCGACCGTAAAAGCGCCCCGGACGCCTTCACCCCGGAGATGGCGAGTTTTTCCAATGAGTTTGAGTTTGATCCCCTGCGCGGGCCGGTGAAAGATTTTAGCCAGACGCTGCTGGATGAACACGATGTGGTGGTCAAGAAGGTAAGCGCTCAGCTCTCCAGGGAAGGGTGTTTCGATCTGCTGACCCTGGAAGATGTGGAGAACAAAACCGGCGCCACGCTGCTGCTGGACGCCAACTATTACGTCGACGGGCGCACCCACGAGAAGCGGCTGCGCCTGCAGGGCAAGTGTCAGCTGGCGGAGATGCCTGCTGTCGGGGTGAGTTGGGAGACGGATGATAACGGTTTTATTATCAGCGCACGCGGCAAAGAGACCACCGCCACCTACCGCTATGACAGCGATGGCTATCCGCTGGGAAAAACCACCACCGCCAAAGAGGAGCGATTTACCGTCGCCTCAACGCCGTCAAAGGATCCGCGTAAGAAATTGGACTATACCGCCATCAGCACCTTCAACGATCGCACGCTGGGCACGGTGCGTCAGACCTGCGACTACGACGATCACGACAATCCGCTGAGCTGTGAGCTGCAGGTGATCGATGAAAGCGTCCAGCCGCCGCTGACCCGCCACTACACCATTAAAAACCGTATCGATTATTACTGAGCCGTCGGCTTCAGCAGGGACGGCCCGGACGTTTTGTGCTCGGCCAGATACTGGTGCTGGAACAGGCACATGCGGATGGTGTTGCGGTACTCGCCGTTAATGAAAAACTCATGGATCAGTTCACCCTCGACCATAAAGCCAAGCTTACGGTAAATATGGATCGCTTTTTCATTCTCTTTATCAACGATTAAATACAGCTTATACAGATTGAGCACGGTAAAGCCATAGTCCATCGCCAGACGTGCGGCGCGGGTGGCGAGACCTTTTCCCTGGAAGTCGGGGGAGATGATGATCTGGAACTCGGCCCGGCGGTGCACATGGTTGATTTCAACCAGCTCCACCAGTCCGGCTTTATCGCCATTGCATTCGATGACAAAGCGGCGCTCGCTTTGATCGTGAATATGTTTGTCGTACAGATCGGAGAGCTCAACGAAGGCCTCGTACGGCTCTTCAAACCAGTAGCGCATGACGCTGGCGTTGTTATCGAGCTGGTGGACGAAGCGCAAATCTTCGCGCTCAAGCGGGCGGAGTTTGACGTGTAGCGCGTCGGTCATGGAGATTCCTGTGGTCAAAACGGAAAAGGGATTACAGAAAGGCGGCGCCCGCAGGCGCCAGCGTGGTCAGGGAGCGGCTCAGGGATTGATCGCGCGGCCGGTGCGACGGTCAAGACAGCGCAGGGTGTTTGGCTCCCAATAGGCATTGACGTTGGCGCTCTTCTGGCAGTTATCCTGCGCGTCGAAAGCGACATCGGCTTTATCCCACTCTTTTTCCGCCCGTTTGTTCACCTTCTGGCGCAGGCTGCGGGTGTCGTTCCATTGCTCTTTTTCCATCGACGCCTGCTGACGGCTCTGCGCGCTGTCGCCAGATTCAATCACCAGCCGGTCGGTGGCGGCATAGGAGCTGGAGGTGTAGACCACAGCGCTTAACGCCAGAATGGCGGTCAGGCACCAGCGTTTGTTCAGTGTCATGTTCATCACGATTTCCTTTAAGTGATGGGTTAACCCTCAGATTCAGTTTACTACAGCTCTTTTGTCGGGCATAGCCGGCAAAACAGCGTGGGGCAGAAGCTATTATCGCGTAGAATAGTTCAACGCTTTGTCTCTTTTACGAATCTTTTAATGCTCAAAACAACGCTGCTGTTCTTTGCTACCGCTCTGTGTGAAATCGTCGGCTGTTATCTACCGTGGCTATGGCTCAAGCGCGGGGCAACGCCGCTGCTGCTGATCCCCACCGCCCTGGCGCTGGCGCTATTCGTCTGGCTCCTGACGCTCCATCCGGCCGCCAGCGGGCGGGTATATGCCGCCTACGGTGGGGTGTACGTTTGTACCGCATTGCTCTGGCTGCGGGTCGTTGATGGGGTCAAATTAACCCATTATGACTGGGCGGGCGCGGCCGTCGCCCTGTGCGGCATGCTAATCATCGTGGCGGGGTGGGGACGGGCCTAAGCTCGTCATGTGTGATCCCTGCCGCTTTTTTCAACCCTAATTCTTGTATGGTAGTCGACCTGTTGCCTTACTTATCAGACATCCTATTTCATATGACTCTGTAAGGAACAACGATGGCTATCGAGACTCTTGTCGCCCGGACCGGGGCGACGCCGTTACGCATCCGTCGGGTGCAGAAGATCACCCTGACGCTGCTGTTTATCGCCGGTATCGTCAACTTTCTTGACCGCTCTTCGCTGAGCGTCGCCGGGGAGGCGATACGCGCCGACCTGGGCCTTAGCGCCACCGAGTTTGGGGTGCTGCTCTCCGCCTTTTCGCTCTCCTACGGCTTCGCGCAACTGCCCTCCGGTATTTTGTTGGATCGCCTGGGACCACGGATTGTGCTGGGCGCCGGGCTGATTTTCTGGTCCGCGATGCAGGCCCTGACCGGGATGGTCAATTCGTTCTCGCATTTTATTCTGCTGCGCATTGGCCTCGGGATCGGCGAAGCGCCGTTTATGCCAGCCGGCGTGAAATCGATCAACGACTGGTATGCGCAAAGAGAGCGCGGCACGGCGGTGGGAATATTCAACCCCTCGACGGTGCTGGGCCAGGCTATCGCCCCGCCGGCCCTGGTCATCATGCAGTTGGCCTGGGGTTGGCGAACGATGTTTGTGGTGATTGGTTTAGCCGGGATCGTGGTCGGCCTGTGCTGGTATGTGGGCTACCGTAACCGTCGGCAGTTTACCCTGCAGGAGGAGGAGCAGCAGTATCTGGCCAGTGAGGAGGCGGCCCGCCCGGCGCTGAAGTTTAGCGAATGGCTGGCTCTGTTTAAACGGCGGACTAC
>ENA-OWPN01002027-OWPN01002027.1-human-gut-metagenome-genome-assembly--contig:-NODE-2027-length-14204-cov-2.614743_pt1 | contig 14204 bp, 16 predicted proteins | sample MGYA00248266_ERZ651850 | MGnify/ENA primary metagenome ERZ651850 (study PRJEB26924, sample SAMEA4378296) | human gut metagenome | biome: human gut; feature: human-associated habitat; material: faeces... | reverse complement strand
CTGATCGGACGGTTGGGCATCGTGGCTGGCAAAGCTTTTGACAAAGGTGACGCTTATGTCAAAGCTTCTGTGCTGCACGAGTTCAGCGGCGACAGCAGCGTGACGATGCTGGCAGCCAATGGGGAAAGCTATCAGGCGGATAAAAGCTACGGTGATACCTGGCTGGAAGTAGGTATCGGCGGCAATATAGCTTTAGGTAAAAACTGCGAGCTGTATGGCGACGTAGAACGCAGCTTCGGCGGCTATGTTACCAAGAACTGGGGCGCTAATATAGGCTTCCGGTACAACTTCTAAAGCAGTGAGAGATCGGTTGGCAGGCACTGCGGCGACGCTTCCTGAAAGTTACTGTCGTGCTGTTTAGAACCGCTGAAAGCGGAGGAAGAACATGGAAAAAATAGATTATAAAAAACTGGGTATGGAAATCAAGATCCGCAGACTGCGCGCGGAGATAAGTCAGTCTGACCTTGCCAGACAGATCGGCATCTCGCAGTCGCATTTGTGCAACGTAGAGAACGGACGCCTGTCGCCAAGTCTGCGTTTATTGCTGAGCCTGCGTAAACTGCTGGGCTGTAATATTGATGAACTGCTAATAGAAGCAAGCAGTGAGTCGCAGGGAAAAGCATAATGTAACTTGATAAATCAAAAAGGCTGATAGAAATTTTATCAGCCTTTTTGCTATTGTCGTTTTAGAAAATAAGAATTTTGTATAAGTAAGAGCAAAAACGAAAAGAAAGTTATAAGAAAAGTGCGGTTATGTCTTGCGGGGGGGTACAAATATGCTAGAATTATTTAAAACAGAATATGTTCTTTGTATTAAAAATTATAACGCAAGCAAAAGAACGTATTTGTTTATGAAAATAAGCTGAATAATAAGGAAAGAGGTTGATGAGTATGTCGATGTCGGTCAGACAGAAAGAACTCACTAAGAGAGTGATGTGTTCGTTGCTGGCAGCAGGGGTAATTAACGTTTGTATATCAGGGGGGGACGTCTGGGCTGCTGATTATGAGAAGACGGCTGGAGAAAGTAAAGTTGTTGATAATGCTAATGGAAGTAAGTCTATAGTTGATTTTGGAACTGGAGGCTATACCTGGACGACGAATAGCGGTAAAACTATATGGGTTGGCGGTGAAGGCGGCCGTCGGACTGTAGTTGGATTAGTCGGTAATTTTACACATACTAAAGATAACTTGACTACTACTATTAGCGGAGCTTCTATTTATGCAGATGCTGCTGCGACTGGTTCGGCTGCGGCTATACAGGCACGTAGAGATAAATATAAAGATGAGGCTGCTATTTCCGGTGGATATCCGGTAGTCAATGTTAATACCAGTGGGGATGTTTATTTAAAGGGAACTGAAGCTGCTGTTACTGGTCAAGATGGAATAGTGAACATTGGAAGTGAAGGTATGTTTGCTGATAATATCACATTGGTAACGAGTGGCAGTAGCGCAGCGGTTTATGCAAGAAATCTTTTTGGTGAAGGCGCAGTAAATGTTTATGGAAATAATATAGAGATTACATCTAATGCCGAAGATCCTGAAAAACAATGGGCACTTTCAGGTAATGGTAAGGGTGAAATCAATATTCATGGTAAAGATACGGTAGTTATTAATGGCATTATTGAGAGTTATAATACTGATATGCAGATTAAAGGTGATTCTTTAATTCATATCAATATCAATCAAGATGCTGTAGACACTGCAAAAGTTATTATCAAAGGTGCTGAAATTAATGCAGCTGATAAGAGTGAAGTTAATATTAAAGGTGCCGCAGGATCAAGTATAGAAGCTAATTTAATTGCAAGAAAAGATAAGGGTAATGATGGTGGTAGCATAGATATTAATTTTGCAGATGGTGGCAGTTTAACTGGTAATATCTCTGCAATAAATGGTGGACTTATAAAATTAGCTGGTAATATTACTTATCAAGGCAGCGCCGCGGTCGATAAAGGCACTTTAGATATTTCAAAAGTAAATAATCTTACGTTGACAGGTGTTGCAGCAGATGCCAGTGAGGCTGTGATCAAAGTTACCAATGGCGGTACGCTTGCAGTAAATGAAAATGGCAAACTGGGTATCAATGATTTGAAAACTGCCGGTACTTATAAAATAGTCAGTGTGGACGAAAACAGCACAGCCAACTTCTGGAAAGACGAAAATCTTGCTTATGACAGGACTTCGATGTTTGCAGAGGTCAAACAGAATAACAAAGATTATGACGTTGTTTATAAAGAATTGCAAGATTTGAGTGTTGCTGAAAAAGAAGCTGCCAAAGAACAGATAGTTGTGGCAGCGGGCGGCGAGTCGCTGGCAGCGACAGCTGTTGTCGGCAGTATTATAACTGATAGTGAGGCTGTTGCAAAATCTGCTCCGGGTGCTAAAGCATTTGTCGCTGCTTTAACCAGCAGTACTGATATTACATCGGCTCAGGCTGCTGCGCATATCAATGCCGCAGTACAAATGGGAGAAACTTCCGGTACCAGTGCAAATGCTGTTTCTGTTGCCAGCAATGTTAATGGTACTATTACCGGAAGAATGTCGTTGAACGCTGCCCCAGTTGCAGATATTGGCGGTAAAGGCCGCAGTCTGTATGAAGATAACAGTGGTGCCGGAATTTGGGCCCAATATGTACACGGCAAGGACAAAGTGCGCGATATGGCTATGGCTGGTGGTTCTGCTTCTTACGACAGCAAATATAATGGTTTTGTTTTGGGTACTGATTTTGCTAAGATCGGCAAATTTCAAAGCGGTATTGCTTTAAGTTATGGCAGTGGCGATACTACCAGTGTCGGCGGTGCCGCTTATAGCCGCAACGATTTTGATTTCTGGGGCGTAAGCTTATATGGCAGCATGAGAAATTCTGATACTAATTTGATTGCTGATATCGGCTATAGCCGCAGTGACAGTGATGTGGAACAAAATAACTTTGGCAGTCTGTTAAAAGCAAATCCGAAAACTGATACGATTACGATGGGGATCAAAGGCGAAAAACTGTATCAGTATGATAATTTGCAGGTAATGCCTTATGTTGGGTTGAGATATTTGAGTGTTGATACAGGTTCCTACAGCTCTGATATTGCCGGTCAGGCAGCGTTCAATTATGCGCCTGAACGTCAGAATATCTGGCTGCTGCCTGTGGGTGTGTCGCTGACTTATGAAAATATTACTGATAATGGCTGGAAAGTTCGTCCTAATATTGATTTGTCATATATGTGGGCTATGGGTGATACTGACAGCAGCATGACAGTTGGTTTACCTGGAACTGCTGCGGCAGACAGACTTGGTTATACTGTGATGGACAGCGGTTCATTTATTGGTAAAGTGGGTCTGGAAGCAGAAAAAGGCCATATGACTTATGGTGTAAGCTATAGTTATCAAAAAGGCAGCGATGCTCAAAGTAATAAATGGTTCGTTGATTTGAAGTACAGCTTCTAAAAACGCAGGTTTTTATTAAAAAAACTGTGCGGACAAAACAAAACCCCGGCGCAACGCGCCGGGGGTCGTAAGGTCGTAAGAAAGTAATATCGTATTGTATTTTTGCAGGAACGGCATGGCTTCGGTCATGCCGTTTCCTCTTTCATCAGTTCATTCAGCGGGATAAAGCCTACAAGATCATAGAAAATGCGGATGTTCTGTCGCCATTTGCCGCTGCTCTTGTCGGGGGTTTCAATATAAACTCTCTTGACAAGTTCCCGCAGAGCATACGGTGTAAGATCGTCCAAGTCATTGTATTTGTGTACCCTTTGAATAAACTGCTCCAAATTTTCGATCTGTCGTTCCTGTACTTCAATATCCTGCTGCAAGGTCTGGATTTCCACTTTAAGCTGCTCCTGCTCGGTTTCGTAGCTTCTACTTATCATGGAAAATCGTCCATCGTTGATGCGTCCCGCTACATTGTCCTCATAGATGCGGATAAACAGACGGTCAAGTTCTCCCATGCGCCGCTGCGCCTGTTCCAGACGCTTGACGCTTGCACAGATTTTTTCTTCGCTGGACAGCAGGAGCTTGTGTTCCATAACTGCCCGGAAGTGTTTCTCATACTGTGTCACATATAAGATGATCGCTTTCATGTGCATCCAGACCAAATCTTCCAGAACAGCCACCCGGATAAAGTGCGCCGAACAGCTTCCCGTATTGCTTCGGTAGTTGGCGCATGCAAAGTGATCCTGCCGTTTCTCAAAGTAATTGGTGGTGCAGTACCGCATTTTCGCTCCGCAATCGGCACAGTTTTCCTGCATGAAAAAGCAGCAGTCACCATTTCGGTAACTGCTGCAGCTTCTGCGTCTGTTTACTTGTCCAAATACTTCTGACATTCAGCTGTCACATAGTCCTCATAGGCGTTTGCTATCTTGGCGATCCGCTTATGAACTGCGATGGCGGTCTTGTAGCCAACCTTGTCTGCGATCTCCTGCTCGGTGTAGCTCTCCATACGCAGCTTCAATATCTCACGATCTTTCTCTGTGATGGTGCTTTCCGCAAAGGAAGCAATCTGCATTTAAGAAATAACGGATTTCTCAAAATAGCTGCGGGGATCTGCCACATCGAAAATGTCTCCGTCCTCGCTCTCCATCATTTCATCCAGAGAGATTGGCTTGCCGGAACGGTTGTGATGCCACTTCCGAATGAAGTTGGTCTTGACGGTGCTGCTTGTGGTTTCGTAATCCTCTACGGTGCGATTTTTCCAGATCGCATCAATCACAGACTGCCATTCCTGTTCAGCAATTATTATGTCGGTGACATTGCCGATCAGATTGCTGAACTGTTGATAGGTCAGCCACGGTACTTCCACGCCCTGCGGGATGTTGCAAAGGTTTTGGAAACCAATCCCGTTCTGCTCAAACTTCATTCGGATATATGGGATAATGCTGTATGACAAACGCCACAAGGGAAAATATCCTGCGTCCAGTTGCCGGGAATGTTACGGTAATTGCCCTTGCGGTCTTTTAATTGGAAAAACTGCCATGCGCTCCATGCGTAGCAGTCCCACACAAGCAGCTTAAACATATAGTCACATACGATGTGATCATACTTGTCCGTCCGCAAAACCTCATAGGGCAGCGGGGCAGTTCATAGGTGGGCTTCCACTTTTCTGCAAGCTCTCTCGGCAAGCTGTAAAACAGGGTCAGCCATGATTTGTCGCTGTCCTGCGGTATTTCGATGATTTCACCGGGCAGCACGACAATGAATCCTTTCGGGCTTTTCCTCTTCTCCATAAGCGCCACCTCCAATCGTTTTGAAATAGTCCTCTACTATATATGGAATGAGAAAGGCTGAATTGTTCCAATGTTTCCAAAATTTTTTGAAAAAATCTCGGCATGAAAAGAATTGAAAAGATATAAGTTAATTATACACGAAAAATGTGAATAAATTTCTTGCTCCCACACAAATCAAAAAATCAACACTAAATTGAGATTTTTTTTCAATTAGCTGTTGATTTTTGTGTCGTTTGCGTATAATATAATTAGGAGGTGTCATTTATGCTTGTTCAGTTTTGCTTTAAGAATTTTAAATCGTTTAGAGATGATACAATTTTGGATATGTCTGCGACCAAAATCACAGAGTATTCAGATAGGATTATTGACGTTGGTAATGAAAAACTGCTCTCTGTGGCGGCAATATACGGTGCAAATGCAAGTGGCAAATCAAATGTCATAGAAGCATTTCGTTTTATGGTAACTTATGTTCTGGAGTCATTTTCCTATGGCGGAGATACTGATGATAAAAAATCAAAAAACAAAAGAATAAAACACACGCCTTTTTTATTTGACTCTACCAGTAAGGATTCGGAATCAACCTTTGAAGTCTATTTTATGGATTCAGAGGAACATGGGTATAGGTCTTATAATTACGGGTTTACTTTAAATCAAGAAGGCGTTGTTGAAGAGTGGCTTAACTCTAAAGCTAAATCGGCACGAGAATACAAGCGTGTATTTTATCGCAGTCCGGAAGGAACCGATTTGTCGGGGTTACCGACCAAAAGTCGTGACAATCTTTTAGTCGCACTTGAAAAAGAAACGCTAATAGTCTCTTTGGGTGCAAAGTTAAAAATAACGAAACTAAAAACCATTAGGGATTGGTTTTACAATAACAACTTTGCTAATTTTGGAAATCAGTATGAAAATGTGTTTCTCTCGTCTCTCATCCCGGATGGGTTTTCAGACAGCAAATCTGTCCAAGACAAAGTTGTATCGTATTTTTCTTCCTTTGACGCATCTATTATCGGCTTTAATGTTGAAGTGTTAAAAGGAGATGACGAGGATCGAAAACACATAAAAATTGATGCCATTCATCGCACAATTGATGGCGGAACTGCAACAATACCGTTAGAAGAGGAGTCTGACGGAACGCTAAAGATGTTCGCCCTATATCCTGCGTTACAGGATACCCTCGAAAACGGCGGCGTATTGTTCGTAGATGAACTCAACGCCTGCCTGCACCCATTATTGGTTAGAAGATTTTTGATCACATTTTTGAATCCTACAATCAATACAAAAAATGCACAACTTGTTTTTACAACTCACGATTCTTGGCAGTTGTCAAATAATTTGCTCCGCCGCGATGAAATATGGTTTACCGAAAAAGACAAACAAGGCATTTCTACGCTTTATTCCTTGGCAGATTTTGTAGATGAAGACGGTGTAAAAGTTCGCAAAGACGAAAGTTACGAAAAAAACTATTTGCTTGGAAAATACGGTGCTATTCCTATTTTGAAGTATTTTGATATGTTCAAGGAGGAATGAAAATGTCGAAATCGGAACGCAACGGAAGGAGAAAGAAACGTAGTGCTTTTCAAACAAGAGTGCCTGATTTGGGATATTACTTTATCGTCACGGACACTAATGAAACTGAGTAGAAATTGCCGAAAACAGGTTTAGGCAATATCTAAACGATGGTTTTACAAAGCCATCAGAGATGTGCCCATGTACAACGGTGCAGCACTTAATTGATGAGATAAAAAGTAAAATAGAAAGGAATTTGTAAATGAGTGATATTTTTAAACTACGAGTTGATGTCGGAACTTCGCATATTGAATTAGAAGGCGAAGGTACGCTTGTTCATACAATTTTTTCCGAGCTGAGAGAACACGGACTTGGTAAGCTTTCATATATAAATTTAGTTAAAGATTCATTACAGGAAGAGGATATCCCTGCAATGCAGAAGGACGCCTCACCCGACAGAGGAGATAAGGTTTCTTCTGCATCGACCCTATCCGCTAATTTGCCAAATATACGTGACGTGGTGATCAAAAACTTCCCTAAAACCGAGTCTGAATGGATACTTGTATATGCTCTATATTGCTCTGAGCAGGGAGCGAAAACATTTACGACAGAAGATATACGTCAAATGTATCATGACACCAATCGTTATACAGAAAACAGGAATAAAAACTTCGCCACAAATATAAAGAAATGCGTAAGTGATGGTTTTTTCACTTGTGTTAACGATACGGATTTCGCACTTTCTGCAACTGGTCAAGACGCAGCTTCCGGTATTTTGAAGCGTTCCGCAGAGGAAAAAACCAACTCCAAAAAGAAAAAGGGTGGGCAAGCGTTTGCAAAGGCGTCTTATCAACTCATAGAGTTGAACTTAGGGCAGAAAGAACGCGAAGAAATGAAGAAATATATTGATTCTTTTTCCAAACTCAACAATATCGAAAAGGTACTAATTCTTGCAAACTGGTTAAAAACACACGCTAACATTAGCGAAGTAAACGAGCACACGATATTCTCGGCACTGAAAACCGCTGGACATAGCACATCTTTCGATATTAAAGGCGCCATTAGAAACGGGAAGAATAAGAATAATTATTTTACTACAGGGGATGTGACGGGTTTTTATAAAGTCCATCATATCGGGGAAGATCATATCAAGGAGTTAGAGTCGGTACGGGGTTAATAGCGTATGGAAGAATTAGAACTTTTTATATTACGTATTCCAGATTTTAATCAGAAAACCGCTGCCGAACTAATCGACTTTTTCGCTTTTTTCCTTCAGAAGGATAGTGCGCAAGGATCATTTACTGCCGCACAAATTAAAAATTGTTTCGACACTTTATCCTTACCACCTTATTCCAATATATCTTCATATTTAAGCAAAAATTGTGGAAGCAAAGGTAAGTACTTGAAGCAAAAACAGGGATATGCTTTATCAAGATCTGTAAAAGAGAGAATTTCTTCAATAGTAGCTGAAATAGTCAAAAAGCCTATGTCAGCTGAACTCATAGATATAAGCATTTTTGAACACACTCCCTACTACTTAAAGCAGATAGCCGAAGAGATGATACGTTGCTATGATGGCGGCCATTATAATGCTACATTGGTTCTGATGAGAAAACTTGTCGAAACTCTTATCATTGAATGCTTTGAAAAATATGGCGTTGATGTAGACATCAAAGACGGATCTGGAGCGTTTTATTATTTGAGCGATTTGATTACCAAATTTCTTTCAGCAACTAAATGGAATGCAAGTCGAAACATCAAAAAAAGCTTGGAGTCTGTCAAGAAATACGGTGATTTGAGTGCGCACAATAGGCGCTTCTTAGCAAGGAAAAGCGACATTGATGCTTTTCGATTTGAATTGAGACAAGCACTTCAAGAAATCATTCTAACGATCAATTATCCCGCATAAATCTGGAGAAAAAGAAAATGAGTGTGTTCTTTTTGAACACACTCATTTTCTTTTTTTCAACCCCGTCTGACAGATGCCATAATCGTAATTTTTGGAATTACTTTCTTATGAGCACCCGGCGCAACGCGCCGGGGTTTTTATGTTTGTCCAAATTGTCAAAGGGCAGTAATTATTTTTTGTCTACAAGTTTGAGCGGTACGCCGATTTTGGCTTCAACTTTTTCGCCTTTGGCTACTTTTACAGCAGCGTCCAGACCCTGTTGGCCCATCAGTTCGGGCTGTTGAGCAATAGTTGCGGCCATTGTGCCTGCTTCTACTGCTTTCAGGCCGTCTTGTGTGCCGTCAAAGCCGACGATAAAGATTTTTTTGTTAGCGCTTTTAGCTGCTTCGATAGCGCCCAGTGCCATTTCGTCATTTTGAGCGAAAATAGCCTGGATGTCAGGGTTGGCCTGCAGCATATTTTCAGCAACAGTCAGGCCTTTGCTGCGGTCAAAATCAGCAGATTGTTTGGCAACAACGGTAAGCTTTTGATCGGCAACTTTATGGAAGCCTTCGCCGCGTTCGCGGGTCGCAGAGGCGCCGGGAATGCCTTCAAGCTCAGCAACTTTTACTTTTTCACCCAGTTTTTGGATGATGTATTCGGCTGCCATTTCGCCGCCTTTGATGTTATCGGAGGCGATGAAGGATGCTACGGTGCCTTTGTCGGCGCTGCGGTCAAGTGCCAGAACGGGGATGTTGGCTTTGTTGGCTGCCTGAACGGAAGTGGATACTGCTGCGGAGTCAACCGGGTTGATGAGCAGGATATCTACTTTTTGCTGGATCAGGTCGGAAATATCATTGGCCTGTTTAGCCGGGTCGTTTTGCGCGTCGACGATTTTAACATTGACGCCGAGTTTTTTAGCTTCGTCTTCAACGCCTTTGCGTACGGATACGAAGAAGGGGTTGTTGAGCGTGGAGATGGAGAAGCCGATAGTGGTGGCTTTTTTGCCGTCGGCAGGTTTTGCAGCTTTGTCGCCGCTGCCGCCGCAGCCGGAAGTGAGTACTGCCAGTACGGTGATGGCTGCTACTAAAAAGGTCCAGATTTTTTTCATTGGTGAGTGCCTCCTAAGCTTTTTTGCGGTCCATGAGTACCGCCAGTAAAATTACAATACCTTTGACAACTTGTTGGTAGAAGCTGGATACGTCGAGAATATTAAGGCCATTGTTGAGTGTACCGATGATCAGCACGCCGACCAGTGTACCTGTGATATAACCTTTGCCGCCGGAAAGGCTGGTGCCGCCCAAAACTACAGCGGCGATGGCGTCAAGCTCGTAACCTGTACCGGCAGTCGGCTGCGCCGAGTTGAGGCGCGAGGTGAGTACTGCGCCTGCCAGGGCACAGAAAAAACCGGTGATAGCGTAAACAAAGATTTTGACGCGTTCGATTTTGATGCCGGCGATGAAGGAAACTTTTTCGTTGCCGCCGACGGCGTAGATCTTGCGTCCCAGAGGGGTTTTGCGCAGAATGAACCAGGAAACGGCAAAGGCCAGCAGCATGATGAGCGCCGGTACGGGCAGACCCATGATAAAGCCCTGACCAAAGTTTTGGAACAGGGGATCGTCGCTGAGACCGCTGATAGGATTGCCGTTGGTATAGACCAGCGTCAGGCCGCGATAAATGGTCATGGTGGCCAGTGTAGCTATAAAGGGGGCTACTTTGCCATAAGCAATGACCAGGCCGTTGAGAGCGCCAAGCCCCATGCCGATGAAACAGGCTGCAAGGATCGCCAGCATCGGGTTCATACCGCCGACGATCAGGCTGCCCATCAGGGCGCTGGAGAGTGCCAGCAGGCTGCCGACAGACAGGTCGATGCCGCCTGTCAGGATGACGAAGGTCATACCAAAGGAAATAAGGGCGTTGATAGAAACCTGACGCAGCAGGTTTTTCAGGTTATTAGGGTCGACAAAGCTGTCGTTTAAGGCGGCTATGACGATGAAGGTTACGACAAGGGCGATAAAGGGGCCCATTTTACGGATGCGTTCTTTAATATTCATTATTTACTGTCCTCCTGTGGCAAGGGTGATGATTTTTTCTTGTGTCGCTTCGTCATGGTTCAGTTCTCCGGCGATCTTACCTTCGTGGATAACGAGGATGCGGTCGCTCATGCCGATAACTTCCGGCAGTTCGGAGGAGACCATGATGATGGCGACGCCTTGAGAGGTCAGTTCGTTCATGAGATCGTAGATGTCGCGCTTGGCGCCGACGTCGATGCCGCGTGTCGGTTCATCCATGATGATGATGGAGGGGTTCATGCCGATCCATTTGGCGATGACGACCTTTTGCTGATTGCCGCCTGATAATGCTCCTGCTTCCAGATCAATGGAGGCTGCTCTGACGCCGAGTTTTTGCGAAAGTGCTGCCGAGAAAGCAGTTTCATTTTTTACATTGATAACGCTGCGTTTGGCGAAGGTATCAACGCTGGGCAGGGCAATATTTCTGGAGATAGAGAAGTCGAGGATCAGGCCCTCACTTTTGCGGTTTTCGGTGATGAAGCCAATGCCTGCTTTGATGGCGTCTTCCGGTTTTTTGATGCAGACTTTTTTACCATGCAGGTAAATTTCACCGCATTTGCAGGAATCGACGCCGAACAGGGCCCTCATGATTTCGGTCCGGCCTGCGCCCATCAGTCCGGCTACGCCGAGGATCTCGCCCTGACGCAGATTGAAGGAAATATTACTGAACAGGCCGTCCTGACAGAAGTTTTTGACTTCCAGGATGATCTCGCCTGGGTCGTTGGTACGTCCGGGATAATATTCGGTGATGGAACGTCCGACCATGTCGCGAACTACCTGTTCCATATTGGTCTCACGGGTGGGCTTGCTGCTGATAGCGTAGCCGTCGCGCATGACGGTGATGGTATCGCAGTGGGCGAATACTTCTTCCATGCGGTGCGAGATATAGACGATGGCGACGCCTTTGTCTTTGAGGGCGTGCATGACGGCGAAAAGTTTTTCTGTTTCACGTTCTGTCAGGGCTGCCGTTGGTTCATCCATGATGACGACTTTAGCGTCCAGCATCAGGTTGCGCATGATTTCTGTCATTTGCTGCTGGCCGACGCTGCATTCACCTGCTTCGGCATCAAAGGGCAGCGTGATACCTATTTGGCCGCATTTTTCTTCGGCGAGCCGGCGCATTTTTTTGAAATCCAGCATACCGAAGCTGTTGGTGATGTTTTGCATCAGAAACAGGTTTTCCAGAATGGAGAGATTGGGCCAGATATTAAGTTCCTGATGGATGAAAGCGATGCCGTACTTTTCGGCTTCGAGGGCGTTTTTGAAGCTTACTTCCTGCCCGTCGACGCAGATCGTACCGCTGTCGGCTTTATGGATACCCGTCAGGATGTTCATAAGGGTGGATTTGCCGGCGCCGTTTTCACCCATCAGTGCATGGATCTCGCCTGATCTTAAGGTCAGGTCGACGCCTTTGAGTACTTCATTGGAGCCGAAAGCTTTTGAAATACCCTTCATGGTGATTTCCATTAGTCGCAAAACTCCTTTGTTATAAAATCTGTTTTAGAAGATAACGCCTGCGTGCAGGATGATGTTGGCATAGGGGGTGATCTCGCCAGTGCGGATCACTGCTTTGGCAGTCTTGGTAGCTGCCTTGAAGGCTTCGTGGTCGGTAAGGATCTGTTCTTTGCCGGCAAAAAGCTTCTGCGTTTGCTGCCAGAGGGCAGGGTTCTTAGTTTCCATTTCGACAGCGATATGGATTTTTTCGACTTCCATATATTTAAGCACTTCTGTAAGGACGTCTAAAAAGGAAGGCGTACCAGGTTTCAGAGCCAGGTCGATTTTGGGGACGCTGGCAGGAACAGGCAGACCGCAGTCACCGATAACGATCGTGTCGGTATGGCCGAGATCGGCCAGGACTTTGGCGATATCACTGTTAAGTATTCCTATTTTTTGCATTCTCCAAGCATCCTTTCTACATCTCTAAGATAGGGCATGCCACCCTGGGCGCCCAGCTTCTGCACCGAGAGGGCTGCGGCGGCATTGGCAAAGCGGATACTGTCGTCAATGCTGCGGCCTGAACATCTGGCGACGGCAAAAGCGCTGTTGAAGGTATCGCCTGCGCCGGTAGTATCTTCGGCATTAACGACGAAGGCGGGTACGGTGTGCACTTTGCCGTTTTTAGCATAAGCTACGCCAGCTTTGCCAAGCGTCATGAAAAAGCGTTCTTCCTGCAGCAGCAGGATTTCTTCGCTGGTTTTACCAGGATAGAGGGCTTCGGCTTCGTGTTCATTGGGGGTCACATAGGTGACTTTATCCAGCCATTCAGACGGGACGGGCTGGACGGGAGCCGGATTTAAAAGCACGCTGATGCCGGCCACAGTACATTTGCCGATGATATAGTCGATGGTAGGCAGCGGGATTTCGTGCTGGAGCATGACCAGATCTGCTGCGGCAATTACTTCCCAGGCGGCGTCGATATGTTTGGGCATGACCAGATCATTGGCGCCTTTGATGACGATAATGCTGTTGTCGCCTTCGGCCAGGGTGATATGGGCGGTACCGCTGTTTTGTCCGGGCAAGATGCTGACATAACTGGTATCGATGTTGTTTGCCTGCAGGTTATTTATGATCATGGTGCCGTAGGCATCGTCGCCCACGCAGCCGATCATGTGTACCTGTGCGCCCAGTCGCGCGGCGGCAACGGCCTGATTGGCTCCTTTGCCGCCCGGTGAAACTATGAGCCGGCTGCCGATGATCGTTTCGCCGGCTGCCGGGCGTTTATCTGCTTCTACTGTGAGGTCGATGGAGCAGCTGCCAATAACAGCGATTTTGACCATTGTGATCTCTCCTTACGTCTTGGAAACTTATGATTTTTCAATATTGATATATTCGTAACATTATAATATTCTACACTGGCTGGTTATATCCTGCCTATTTAATGATGATTTTGAAAAAGCGGATACTTATGTATTTTACCGCAAGCTACTGTTTTGAGCAAGGAAAATCACTGGGGTAATGTAAATTTTTTTCGACAATTTGCCTTTGGCGATTGACAAATCCACTAATGTTTGTTAACGTAGAAACGGTGTTGTGAACGTAGTCAGTACGTTGGCAAAAATAAAAGAGACCGCACCGATTCAGTTGATGCGTTGGGATAAGAGGGAGTATATATGAGTACTAAAAAATCAGGAACATCTTGGCAGGATACGATCAGTGACTGGCTGGTTTCGATCATTGTAGCTGTAGCGCTGGCATTTTGTATTCGTACGTTTATTGTTGAGCCTTACATGGTCGAGGGTACGTCTATGTATCCGACGCTGGAAAGCCATGAGCGCCTGATCGTCAGCAAGTATAAATATTTCTTTACTGATCCGCAGAAGGGTGAGATCGTTGTTTTCCGTTATCCGAAAGATGAAAGCCGCGATTTTATCAAGCGTGTTATCGCGACCGGCGGTGATACGATTGAAATGCGTGACGGTAAGGTTTTGGTCAATGGCAGTGTGATCGAAGAAAATTATATTTACAAGGATGATCCCAAAGGGCCGAACAAGTCTAATTACAGAAAATCCGTCGTGCCGCAGGGCC
>ENA-OWPN01002026-OWPN01002026.1-human-gut-metagenome-genome-assembly--contig:-NODE-2026-length-14219-cov-3.235032_pt1 | contig 14219 bp, 14 predicted proteins | sample MGYA00248266_ERZ651850 | MGnify/ENA primary metagenome ERZ651850 (study PRJEB26924, sample SAMEA4378296) | human gut metagenome | biome: human gut; feature: human-associated habitat; material: faeces... | reverse complement strand
CGTTGAAGTTGCTTCCGGCACTGGTAATGAAGGCAAAGTGTTGACTGCTGGTGCTGATGGCACGGCTGCTACGTGGAAAGAAGTTGACTTCTCCAACTTTGTTACCTTGGATGGTGTGCAAGCCATTACTGGCATTAAGACCTTCCAAGCAATGCCGCAAATCTCAGTTGCTCAAACCTTTGAAGGTGCGGCTGACGACGATGTTGCTAAGGTCGGTACAGTTAAGGAAGCAGTTACTTACACTGACGAATCCGCTAATGGTGCTACGGTAGCTGTTGGTGGTATTGCTAAAGGTCAAAAGCTTCAAGATGTAACATTTACAGAATTTGCCGATTTATTGCTCCACCCGTATGTTGCAACGTCTGGTGTTGGTTTGACCTTGAGCCCGACAAACGGTGGTACTTTTGAAATGGGTACAACGCAAACGGTTAGCGGTGCTACGGTTCGCTGGACTGCTGGTTCTCAACAAGTTACTAAGGCCGAAGTATTGGTTAGCGGATCTCCCGTTGGTGAAGCTGACGTAAGCTCTGGTACTTCTGTGTCTGTAACTGTTAGCGATTCAATTAAGGCTAATAAGACCTTTACTGCTCGTGCAACCGATCCTACCAAGGCTTACACTGGTGGTAATGTAACCTTTACTTTCGTTTATCCGTTCTATTGGGGTGTAGTTGCTTCTGGATCCCCTGTTGATTCTGCCGCAATTACTGGATTGACGAAGAGTGTTACAAATAAAGGTAACAAGACTGTTTCTTACACGACTAGCGGAGTTCAACAAGCAGTGTTTGCCTTCCCTGCTAGTTACGGTAACTTGACGTCTATTATGGACCAAAATAACTTTGAAAACATTGATACGTTTACGAAGTCTACGGTTCAAGTAACTGGACTTGACAGTACACCACAGCAATATAATGTATATGTGTCTAATGTCAATGTTCAAGGGTTTAGCTACACGTTCAAGTTCTAATCGAGGATTTATTTAAATGGCAAATATTAATGCTTCTATTAAGACAGGTTCTGGCTTTCTATTAAAGAACGCTCCATTGGACTTGAAACTTACGGCTGCCACAATTGCAGAGCGTAATACATATATTGCATTAGGTAATAATGTACTTTATAAAGGTGCTGTTGTCTATGTAGAAGAGGATAATACATTCTATGTATTCAATGGTACTGATCCGACAGGTGAAGATTATTCCGCTTGCTGGGATCACTTGATTCCTTCTGATATTGAAGGCGGTAACTTCCCAACATTAGATGGCGATAACACCTTTACTGGTAATATCACATTTAATCAAGCTCCAAACATTGCTGGTGAAACAGTTGCTACAACTGAAGACGTTAGTGAAGCTATTACTGATGCTACCGGTATTACGATTCAAGCTTATAGTGCTAAGCTCGACGATGTAGCGACTTTGAACTCTGGCTTGCTTGCTGGTACTGCTGACGCTATTGTTGGTCGCACACTTGAATCCACCACATTGACAGTCACCAATGGCGATGGCGTTGCTGGTAATCCGACTGTTGAATTAAAGGCTGTTGGTACAGCTGGCACGTACACCAAGGTAACGACTGATGCTCAAGGCCGTGTCACTGCTGGTGAAAATCCAACCACACTTCAAGGTTATGGCATTACTGATGCTTTGCCCTTGAGTGGCGGCACGATGACTGGTGCTTTGAAGGTTTTAGCCCCAGTTGCTGATGACGATGCGGTTAATAAGAAGTATGCTGACAGCGTTGCTTTAGGCTATACTTTCCACGTCTCTTGCGCTACTGGTTCTAGCACTAATATTGAAGGTACATACCAAGACGGCTCTGGTGATTCTAAAGGCGTAGGTGCTACCTTTACATTGACTGCTGACACTGGCAACACGACACAAATTGGTGGCTTGACTTTGCGTCAAGACATGCGTGTGATGTTGGTTGGTCAGACCGATGCCAAGCAAAATGGTTGCTATAAGGTTACGACGTTCCCTGCAGCCGCAACGGGTCAAGTTGTATTGACACGTGCTGACGACTTTGATGGCGATCCTGAAATCAGCTACAATGGTGCTACCTTCTTAATCACTCATGGTGATTTGCAAGGTACGTCTTGGCGTCTAGTGAACACTGGTAATATTACGTTTGGTACAGACGAAATTAACTTCGTTCAAATTTCTGCCCCGAATGAATACTCTGCTGGTGCTGGTATTTCTATTGAAGCTAATGAAGTTTCTGTTAAGCAAGGTGCTACCGTTAAAGTTATTGGTGGTAACTTAGAAGTTGCCTCTGGTACTAGCAATCAAGGTAAAGTCTTAGTTGCTCAAGGTGATGGTGCGGCTGCTTCTTGGCAAACGCTTGACTTAAGCTCTGCTGTTCAAGGTACGTTGCCTGTTAGCAAGGGTGGTACTGGTGCTACCACGTTGCCTGCTAACCAATTGATCGTTGGTAATGGTACAGAAGCTGTTGGTTCTGTGACTAACGCTGATGGTGTGTTGGTCGGTTCTGCTAGTGGCGCTCCTGCTTTTGGTAAGGTTAACTTAGCTTCTCATGTTGAAGGTGTGTTGCCTGTTGCTAACGGTGGCTTTGGTACGGCTACGCATACTGAAGGCGCAATCGTTGTTGGTGGTGCTGGCAATGCATTAGCTGAAGTTGCTCCTGCGGCTGGTGTGTTGAAGTCCACTGGTACTGGTGCTCCTGCTTATGGTCAAGTTAATTTAGCGGCTGAAGTTAGCGGTACTTTACCAATCGCTAATGGAGGTACTGGCGCTACTGAAAAGGCTCAGGCTTTTGCTAACTTAGCTCCTGTGGCTGCCAATAAAGGCGACATCATGTACTACGATGGCTCCCAATGGGTTGCTTTTGCTAAGGGTGCAGAAAATGCCTTGTTAGGCTACGGTGCTGATGGCTTGAAAGTTGTGACAAAGATTAGTGCTGGCACGTTCTAATAAGTATTGGGGGCTTAGGCCCCCTACAACAATGAGGTAATTATGGCTGAGATAAATATACCTGTTAGTATTTTATATTCAGAAAATGCAGGGACTAAGCCACAAGCAACAAGTGTAGAAGTAGGTCAGTTATGGATTAACCTTGCAGACGGCACCTTTGGTTCAAAGAACAGTAGCGACGCAATAGTTAGCTATGGGCTATTAACTGAAGAGCAGAGAACTCAAGCATTAGCTGATGTTACTTGGGGATCAATTACAGGGGATATTGCTCAGCAATCGGATCTTCAAGCATCATTAAATGCCAAAGCTAACTTGTCTGGAGCCGCTTTTACAGGTACAGTTACCATAAGTGGACAAACAGTAGCTACCGTTGATCAAATTCCAGATGTATCTGGATTTGCGCCATTAACAGGTGCAACGTTTACTGGTAATGTAACTGCTCCAGCTTTTATTGGTAATGCCTCAAGTGCGACAGTTTTACAGAATACCAGAACTATTGACGGTATTTCATTTAATGGTTCAGCTAATATTAGCCATTATGCTGTGTGTTCTACTGCGGTCGATGCTATTGCTAAAACAGTAACCATTACAGGATTTACCTTAGATGTAGGGGCTACTGCTATCGTTACATTAACTAATGGTAATTCTGCTACTAGTCCAACACTAAATATTAGTGGAACTGGTGCAAAAGCTATTATTAACGGTGGTCAAGCATTGGGCAATATTACAGCTGGCACTACTTTAATGGTTGTTTACGATGGCACAAATTATCAAGTAGTCGGTGGCGCTGGTAGTATAGACTTTAGCAAATATTATACTAAGGCTGAAATGGATGCTAAGTTCCTACCGGTTATGAAGCCTTCAGCTAAGGGTACCGTAAGCATTTATGCTCAGACAGAACCTGAAGCAGAACCTGTTATCGCTGCCTACAATGCGGCTAAACAAAGTGCCGCACAAAATACTGGTGCGTTGAATTGCTATACTAAGGAAGAAACTGATGCTTTGTTCGCAACAATTGTTAATCCAGTAATTATTGACACACTAACAATTGAAGATGAAGAGGTAACTCAATAATGGCAGGAAATGAAGGTTTATTAGAGCTTAATGGCAAGGATATAGTTACTGTTATTGGTGAAGAAGCAGTTCCTCGTTCTGGTGATATTGATGCTACAACATACAATCAAAAGAACTATGCTTTGAGCGGATCTAGCTATACAATTACAAAGGATAGTCCTGATGTATTGTACTTAGAGTTAACATCAGACTTTACGTTTACTATCACTGGTGCTGTTAACACTAATCGTACAATTAAGATTCAGATTCATAAGGCTGCTTCCGTAGCTTCTACTACGACAATTACTTGGTCTGGTGTAACTGAATGGCTGACTGATGGTAACTCTGCTCCAGTATTCGGTCAAGTAGCTTCTACTGAACAAAATCTAGTTGTTGCTGTTTGCTTATCTAATACTGTTATTTTAGGCAATACGTTATATAACAGTGAATCTGGTGTAAGTGGTGGCTCTGTTCAAATGAGTCAAATCAGTGGTTTGCAAGATGCATTAGATGCTAAGGCTGATGACACCGAGCTTACTGCTAAGATCAACTTAACTGGTAGTCGTGGTCAGCTAGCAGGTTATGAGGCTTGTTCTACAGTGACTAGTTTGACACTAGCGGATGCATCTGCTGATTCTAATGACTATAACTCTACTGCGGCAATTACAGTCAATGATGGTACTGCTGGTATGTGTTGGACTAAAACAATTAAGCTAAGTCAAGTTCCGTCCGCTGTAAATTTTGGTTCTAATTGGAATTGGGTTGGTGGCTCTGCACCAACAATGGTTGTTAATGGACTATTGGTTTGCACGTGGCAAAACAATCATGGCTTAATTAATTTCTTAAGCCCTAGTGCTTAATTTATAAAAGGAAATATAATGGCTACTCGTTATCTTTACAATGATAAAAAGTACACGAGCCTCTGGTCATTACGTCAAGCAATTTGGCAGAATGAGCATAAGGCATATGGCAATCCTATTACTCAACAAGAATGGGATGAGATTGGAATTAACGTAACTGTACAAGAGTATGATCCTCTAGATGAAATGGATCTAGAACAATTACGTGCTCGTTGCTTATCGTTGCTTGAATCTCAGTTTACTAACTATCGTAATGCTTCTACCACGTATGTTAATTCTAGCTTAGGTTTCAAAGCTAATGCCAACATTACAGCTTACAATAATGTTGATGGTATTTTGCTCCAAGCTGAAATGGGTGCAGGTACATTAAGCGAAGATAATAAGATCGCTTTTATGGACTTTGATAATCAAGTACAGATGCTAGACGCTGAGCAATTGAAGACGTTGAAGTTGGAAATTTCAGAAAATGGTAGTCGTGCTTACGGTGTAAAGTGGCAATATCGCACTCAGATTGAACAAGCTCAAACCAATGCTCAACTAAAAGAATTAATGGCATTTAATTTTGATCCAGTTGAAGAAGCTTAATTGACAAAAGGGCGATTTATTCGCCCTTTCATTTTATTCACATTGTTAATATTTATACATCTATTTATGTCAGAATTGCAGAGGATTTAATAGCTAGGAAGAGCATAAACTGGATTAAAGTCGTTAATAAATATTCCGCACGCAGGACTATATTCAATTCCTGTTGAGGCAGTCCTATCTATAAAAGCCATGTATTCATGAATTGGTACACCTATATAGGTAGGAATCTTAACAGAAGAATTACCTGGTATAGTAATTTCTTGGTATAGTTGGTCTTGCCCTATAAATTCATTATCAAAATGGATTGTTTGTGGATTTGCGTTATCATTGACAATAGTTAATGTAGTTTTAGGTGCAGATTTTTTACTATAAAATCTTATATTGCATGATACCATGGTATTATTAAAAGAGCTACTCTTGCTTAATAACCCACAAACTACGCCTTTTGCACCAGTAGGATCATTTATTAACAACCCACCATAATTTATTGTTTCATCAGTATAACTAACTTCTACCACCATCCAATTTTCAAAAGGAGTAAAGGTATATCCTGATATAATAAAATCAGTATCTGTCCAATTGGCACGATCATTAGTTATAAAGCTAGTAATAGATATTTCGCTATCGTATATAGTATGAACAAAAGGGTTTATAGATTCAATTTTGTAATTTGCTCCACGCGATATACTCTCATAAATATAAGTCCCAGTAAAGCTTATTTCCTCATATTCAGGTAAAGCTTCCCCACCCAATGATCTAAACATCAAATCATTTTTCATTACGACCACCAATTCCTAAACTTCTTAAGTGTATTAAACAAGGTTTCAATGTCCTGATTCCGTCTATGATTTTCAAGTTCCCAGCACTGACGCTCTAATTTACCTAACTCTTCATCTGTTATTTGTTCAGTACCGCCCTTACGGATAACCTTTACTTCAACGCAACCATCATCAAAGATTTGACCTTTTTCTATTGCCAACTCACCGTATTTTTGTTCTAATTCTGCCCACTCTTTTTGTATGTAGTCATCAGCCACTAATCGTTCAATACAGTCAATGCAAGATTGAATTTGTCTTTGTGCTTTTTCACAGCCTTCAAAACCTTCGATACGAGGTTTAGTCAGTTCTAAGCTACGCTTTAATATTGATAGATTATAATAGGCATCCCATGGTCTAAATGACCATATCACGCTAAAAAATAGTTTACAGTTCTTAATACCATGGCATAAATTATGAAACCAGTTCATTATTTCGGACCTCCAGTATTGCCACCACCAGTTTGTACACCACCATGCACGTGCGTTTCAAGCACAATACCATTGGATTCGATTTGACCACCAGTGTTCTTAATACCGCCAGTGATCGTAGCAGTACCACCACCGAACGGAGTACTGAGCGGACCTGTTTGTACTGGACAATTGAATTGAGCTATACTAGCATCAACCCTAAATGTATTGCACTTATAATTTAAATTACCACTAGCATTGACTGTACCATTAGCTGTATTCACTGTAGTATCACCATTAGTAGTAATATTTGAATTACCACTAATATTTACGTTTAGATCTTTATTACATGTAATACTCAGTGTACCTTGTTCAATGTGAAACGTTACCCCTGATACGTGATTATAGTTAAATATATTATTTACCGTATCAATGTCTAATGTAGAGCCAGAAGGATCAACAGTTCTGTATTGCCCTGGCTGTAAATCCTGTATTTCATTACCTTGAACTAACAACCCGCCAGAGTAATAGGCAAACTGTGGATCATTGTCTTGCAATTCTACTACCACTGTCGAGCCAACAGCAGGAACACCAAATTGTCCTACATTAGCTCCTTGACCAAATGGGCTATGTTTAATCGGAAATATCCAAGGCACTTCACCTAGTTCCGGGTCGAATAAATTACTTACCGCAACTTTAACTCGATCTAGATGTAAGGGATCATTATTATCTATAACAGTACCACGGTATAACCTTGATCCTAATTTTTGCTGGGGTAGTTGATTGTTTAAACTATTAAAGCTCATTAATTTACACCCTTACGAGTACATGTAATACGTTCACCGTAATTAACACCAACAACGCAAACCGTTCGGGTGTTTACTACGTACAATCCGCTATCACTAGTGTCTAATGTTTTAGACGTCTCATTAACTGAAAGATTAACACCTACCAAAGGATATAAATTACTAACTGAATTTAACATCATTGAACATTCAACATTATACAGTTTACTGTATCTGAAATTTTGGTACGTACCTGCCCAAAAGTGTTCATTGGTATCCGTTGATAAACAGTTAAGTTCAACAATACCCCGCTTAATTTTGGTATTAATATCAGTATTAAAATTAGGACTGCGTTCTGTGTTGAGTGTAACTAGTGAACTATAGATTCCTGATTGCTGAATGTCACTAACAGACATCAATGAAGCATAACCACCACTAGCACCATTAAGACCACTGTTAGCTTGCACGTTGATATCCGTAGCCGTATAACAACCTTGTCTATTATCATCTACAACTACTGTATATTTACTGCTAGTAATAGCATTAACATCTTTGTAAGCTAATGCTCCTTGCAGGTATAAGCACCTAACCATATAGGAAGTATTGGATCTATAGCCATGACTGGCTACGTAGGATACAAAATCACAGTTAGTTCTATTACCTTGTACCCACAATTGGGAATCGTGTGTGGTGTCCCCAGTATAGGACAATCCACAGGTATGTGCAATTGTGCTTAATACACTGGATGAACTACCACGGTAAGTTTGACAGCTAGTAGCAAACCAGTATAAAGGACAGTCTAAGTAGCCATCTATCTTATACGTATTGACTTTACCATTAAACTCACTTTGGAATGAGAATATTCGGAATGTACATTGCTGAATAGCTTGTCCACTAGTTAGTAGACTGATCTTTATTCGTCTCCCGTCCAATAGTGCATATTTGGTAAAGAACAATAGCCCATCTTCGAGTTGAAGGAATAACGTTGGTATTGATATTTTGGTTGATTCAACCATGTACATTTGAGTCAGCGTAGTACCATTTTCAATTGGTACTTCTACGAACTGATCTACTGCTACTTCGTATTCAATAACAACTGTTATTCTGTTTTGTAATTGATATCCCATAACTAGATAGTAGAACGAACAATAGTGTTAGTTGACTGTGCTTGACTTAATAGGGATAGTACATCACTCTTATTTGGAATGTTGAGTACTAATCCTGGGTATAAATCATTTAAGGGGTCACTAAGACCATTAAAGGCTAGTATTACATGCCACAAGTCTGTAGTGCCATACACATTAAAACTAATACCAGGCAAATTAGCTACGTCTTTTGCAGTCACTGTATAAGTCGTATAAGGACGTAAGTTATACCGTATGTTCTTATACCTACTGCTAAACACGTTATAGGTATTGCTCTTTGTATTATACGGAGTGCAACTGCTCCACAATAATATACTAGCCATTATGATTGTCCAAACATTGTAGTTAAATCTTCTTGCGTTGGCATAAATAGTGGTTTAAAGGACACCTCAACTGTAGCACTCATTGGGAATCCTGTAGCCGCCTCAATAATGTTCTTAAAGTTAGTTTGAACATCAGTGATAACCACTGAGGGAAAATATAAGTAACGTCCTATGGATATACTTATTTGATTTCTTAATCTACTAGCTTCACCATTAAGGCCAATCATTCGATTAACCATCGAACTGCGTTGTTCTTTAGAAGTAACTACGTCATCAGACGAATTAGATGTTTTACCAATGTTGCTACTGTCCTTATCAGAACCAAAAAACTGATTAATTACTGCATCAACGGAACTACCGAACGCATCACCTACAGTGGACAGCAAGTCATCAACACTAGGACCAGGGGATTTAAGCAGGCCATTATCACCAACACTAGGAGTAACCATTCGCAATAGGTTCATTACTGGAGTTTTAATGTCAGTAATAGGATTACTGTCTGTCTCTAATTCTAGTGTAAAATTAAACGTAGGTATTGCCGTGCCTTGCCACAATTGTGCAGTTAGCACAGGTGTCATAGCCTTACGACCATAGAGTGTAAACAGCGCACTAACTACTTTATTAGACAGCACAACTTCAAAGGGCGAATCATATTCACTAGACATAGCAAAATCAAATTCAGGCCCTAGCCACCCTTTTACCACTCGTATTGCATTTTGTTCGTTCGCTTCTCTAGTACCCCACGAAGAGCTTGAATCGTTTTGCTGGTAAATAATAACTTCATAAGCTCGTTCAATTTGTTTACTGTCATTCATTCTTTAGTCCTGTAATAACGACCTTGGTACTTAACAGGTATTTGATGATCCTGTGATTTCACAGTAGGAGCTACTAATGGTTTGCCTTGTATTTTAGGCTCAATTATACTCAGCTCTGTGTTAGTCAAGTTAATCCTAGACTCTGCCATAGCATACGTCTCAGCTAGTGTCTTAGGTCTGCCTGTTGCTCTATCATAGAAATAGTCTTCGTTAGCTCTTATTTGGGCCAACCCACCTTTTATTCTTGATTGAACAACGAACGACAATTGACTACTATCCTGTTCGTAGTTTCGTATTAAATTCCGACCACCACCAGGACCAAACACGTACATTAAATATACTTCGGTTGCGTTAGGTGTTCTACCCAACTTCTTGCTTAATACATGCTTGATGTAGGCAGCACTGAATATAGATGCACTTAACACGTCATTAGGATCGTTCTTTAATCCATACAGCTTGTTGAACTGTTCATAGTGATCGTTCCAAGTAGATGGTATAATCTGAAATATACCTTGGGCCTTACTATGTGGATTAACAGTGTTTAAACCAAACGCAGATTCAGCCTTAGCAATTTGCAACATTAATAAAGGATCAACACCTACTATATTTGCACCTTGGACAATCAAATCAACAACCGATGATTCCTTTAAGTACCTAGAGTAATCTGTTACTTTTGGTCTCTCGATTTGTTTAGGTTGCTCATACTGCTTTTGACGGTTCTTTACAGCATGAACAACAGCGCCAATAGCAGAACCAACCACAAGTGTACCTAACACAGCAGGATTCATTAACAACCGAACCAGTATTGATAGGCCAGTAGTAGCTACACCAAGAGCTAACCGTAGAATACCACTAACGGCAGTACCTATAATAGACGCTACTCTTTGTAGTTTGAACAAGTCTATGATTTCACCAACGCCCTTGCTATCATCTACGCCCTGTAGCTGTTCTACTTGTTGCTCCTGATTTGAGTACATCAATTGTATTAGAGCCAAGCTATCCTCAGGTTCTAACTGTCGAATAGCTTTTAAATCACTTAGAGCTAATTCACTAGTAATCATCGTGTAGTATTCAACAGAAATAGGTCATCATTATTACGGTAGCCTAGCATAGGCACTGTACTAAGTGTCATATTAGGTACAGAACTGCCACCACCACTAGGTTGTTGTTTTGAACCATTTTGTGCAATCATTGACTGCAATTTATTCGGTGCAACTGCTACGGACACGTCTTTATCAGTAACATGCTGTTTTAGTTCACTAGTGGCTTGTGGCTTAGTAACTGTTGACTTAGGCATTGGCGTAGGTGCCGCAGACACTTGACTCGTTTGGCTATACTTTGGTCGTTCTTGATGCCCAAACGTATCAATTACCTTGCCTTCAGTCTTTTCAGGTACTGCAAATTCTTGATTGGAATCATCGTAGTGATAAACCTTTTGTCTTACACCTTCGTCTGGTTTATACATAGTAGTAATAGTACCAGAATCGTCAGTCATAGGCTCTTGTTTTTCAACTACCCAACCTTTATATTTGCCACTGTCAATAACCGTAGGATTGTAGTCGCTAACAGACGTACTGATTTTACCTTCTTTATCCTTCCTAATAACATGGAACTGGCCAGTATTTTCATCTGGGAATACAGTTACAGTATCTCCATTAGCATCAGTACCCTGCGTTGGCTGTTGGGGTTCTACACCACTAGTAACGTCAGAGGTTAGCTTATCTCTTATTGCTGGTGGCAATAGAGATAAAAACCAATTCCAAATAGTAGAACCAATGGAGTTTAGTACATCAGCCCAATCAACACGCCTTATAACTTTATAAATAAGGTAGCCTAATGCAGGTAACGCAAAGAAGCCTAATAAGGACGCCAAACCACTGCTGACACCTAGCTTCTCTAATATGTCTTGTGTTTTCTTAGCTGTCTTGTCTTGAAAAGCTATTACATTGGAAAACAGCTTACTGATTAGCCGACGTTTATTAGTTTTTGGCTTGTTTTTTGCGCTCTTTACTTCCTCAACGTCTTCGATGTCAAAGTGCTTTTTAAATACATTGACTAACCAATCAGAAGAGGTCTTAATATCCGTTAATTGCTTATCCTGTGATTCGTTAGAATCAACAATCAAATCAATTATTGGATCTAAGTTATAAGGCTGTGGTTGAATTACTTGTGGTAGTAGAGCGTTAGCAGGCCCTAAGTTTACTTGACCTACATCCACTGGTTCATCAGTAGGATCAATGTGGTTTAGCAATGGTACATCTGTAGCCTGTGTAGCCGTAGGTGAATCATTGGCTTCCAGAAGTTGTGCTTTTACATCATCCTTCTTCTGCTTAACCTTTACAGCATTTTGCTCTTGTTCGTGCTTGAGTTCCCATGCTGTAGGGTAAATAATCTGCTCCGCTTTATCCTGAAGCCAATTACTAAACTTGGTGTACTGTTCAATATAGTTCTTAGCGTCATCATTAGTACCCAACATCAAGGGATACTTAACACTGCGAAGAACTGTATCAACAGCAGACAAGCCAGTGGACAATATGCTCTTTATTTCACCCAAACGCTCGTCAACAAATTCCTTGTCTAAGCCAAAAGTATAACCAATACCACCAAGCAGTGTTCTACCTAATCGAATCCAATCCGCAGGTTTTTTATCCTCAGAATCTAAGTCTTTATCTTTGTTCTTAGCCTTTGGACTGTCAGCTATTAATGCCTTCTTTAACTGTCCTACTAGCTTAGGAAACTGCTTAGACAATATCTTTTGGTAAGCCTTCTCTAACACCTTTTCAGTATTAGCTGTAGAAGGATCAACACCAATGCTCTTTAGGGTTTGTTGTACCTTTGGCTTTAAAGCCTGAACCTGTTTATCGAAGAGTTCGAGTTGGGATTTAAATACAGAGGACGCAAGCTTAGACTGACTTTCAATAGCGTCGGCTAATTGATATAAGTCTGTTCTGGTAAAAGAAGCGTCCTCAATAGCCTGCATAATAGGCTCTGTTCGTTCAACGATTGCATCCCATTTTTGTCTAGCTATACGTCCATCCATAATTAAATCCAAACCTTACCTTCTTTTATTGCCTGTGCTTTATCTTCCTTCTGCTTTTTAGCTTGATTGGACAAATAGATAAAGTCATACAAATCTGCATCCTCAGGCAACCAAATACCATATTGTTGTGCAATAATTATCTTACGATTAAGCACTTCTTGCATTGTTAACGCTGGGAAGAAACGAGTGCGCTGTGAGGACCACACGGGTCTTTGTCACAGCGCCACACTTCGGACATTTTGCGTTAATAAATTCATTTACACCATAAGCAGGCAATACTTGCTCGCTGTCTTTAAACATGTAGAATGATTCAGGGTCTAAGTTGTCTAATATATCAAAGCGTTCTTTGAAAGATAATTCTTGACCTTGTTGGTTAGTAATGCTTAACCTACAGGCAGCCACACCAGTTAAGAACCAGATTTGACCCTCTTCATCATCCTCAACTAATTCTTTTTCAGCTAAGTCTAACATGTCTAAGTAGTCCTTCAACAAAGGTATCTTAACCCTAGCTGTAGGATATGCTTGTTTAAACTGTGGACTAATATACTTAGACTGGTCAATGCTATACGACTGTTCTTTGTCTAAAAAATCAGTGTGTAGCGTAGACTTAGAAATTGGCTGTACGAACACTAATGATTTCTCACTAGCTTTACCTTGTTCTACGTCTTTAATATGTTGGGGATTATTGCAGTGACAACGATAATTGTATTGCATATTAGGCATGCTGTGTAGGCGTTCCCAATACATCAAATACGTAAAGTCCTCTTGTGTTAAGTGGTAAACTAAGTCCTTAATTGGTTGTTCACATTTAATGCAAGAGTTTAACACCTGTGCCATATAATGCACGTTCTTATTAGTTTGCCCTTGAATGAGCTTTCTAATATGCTTCATCTTGAACGGCTTAATGTACAGATGCTTAAACGGATAAAACACAAAGTTAGATGGCAAATCCACTTCTATGTATTCACCATCTATTACTTGTTTAGCAATAGCTTCCTCGGGCTGTAAAAGATCTTCCTTCGGAATTGTCGGGGTTGCTATAATTTGTTGCATTATTTACTCCTTTAAATAACACCTTGTGTTACATCGCTAGTAATATTTTGGGTTATTCTATCAAAGTCATTAACCATATTACCGACCACATTACCAGTAAACGCACCAGCGTAGCTCATTATAGACTCTGTGAAGGTTTGCAAATTGTAACCATAGACTTTTAAGTTATCAACAGAAAATGTTACAGAATATACAATGTAGTCATCACCATCGGATGATAATTCGATTTCATTAACGCTCTTAGGCCAACAACCTTGGTAGTCAACTAGATAAAACTCATTAGCATTTTCATCAGCTATGCCAACAGTAATAACCTTTTTATAAATCTTTGGTACAGCCCATGCACCGTGGGGCACAGAATCCGTAAGTGGTTGGTTGATCAATTCAATCCAGTTCTGCACGTACCGAAAC
>ENA-OWPN01002025-OWPN01002025.1-human-gut-metagenome-genome-assembly--contig:-NODE-2025-length-14229-cov-2.892973_pt1 | contig 14229 bp, 13 predicted proteins | sample MGYA00248266_ERZ651850 | MGnify/ENA primary metagenome ERZ651850 (study PRJEB26924, sample SAMEA4378296) | human gut metagenome | biome: human gut; feature: human-associated habitat; material: faeces... | reverse complement strand
TCGTCGGGCATTTTTAAACGGCAAGCTCGGATTATCCGAGGCCGAGGCTGTGCACGACCTGATTACCGCCCGTACCGCCGAGGCTGCGCAGAATGCAGCCGCCCAGATGATGGGCGCGGTCGGTTCTCCCGTGCAGCAGATGCGTGAGGATTTGATAGGCATGGTGGCGCATTTCCATGCAGTGGTGGATTTTCCGGACGAGGATATCGACCCGATTCTGTTTGATGATGCAGCCGCGCTGCTGCATCGCACCACCAGCCGCCTGTATGCCATGGCTGAAAGCTATGAGCGCGGACGTATTTTGCGTGAGGGCGTTCCGTGTGTGATTTTAGGTCGTCCGAACGCGGGTAAGAGCACGCTGCTCAATACCTTGCTGGGGCGCGAGCGCGCTATCGTGACCGATATCCCGGGCACAACCCGCGATTTGATTGAGGAAAACGTCAAGGTCGGCCAGCTTCTGCTGCGCGTGACCGATACGGCAGGCTTGCGCGACACGACCGACCCGATTGAACAGGCAGGCATTGACCGCGCGATGGCAGAGGCATCCGCTTCCGCATTAATTCTTGCGGTTTTCGACGGCTCTCAGCCGATTGGAGACGAAGATATGCTGGTGCTTGCCCGTGCGGCAGGACATCGTGCCATTGCCGTGGTGAACAAGGTTGATTTGCCGCAGCAGCTGGATGAAAAGCTGCTCAAAAAGCATTTTCTGCATATTGTCCCGCTGTCCGCCAAAACCGGCGCCGGCATGGACAAGCTGCTTTCACTCATCCCGCGCACGATTGGTTTGGGTGACGGCGCGTTTGACGGCGCACTGATTACCAATGCCCGTCAGGCTGCCGCTCTGGCTCGTGCCGCTGAGCGCTGTGAAGCCGCGCTGTATGCCGCGCAGTCCGGCATGACACCGGATGCGGTTGTCATGGACGCGGAAGGCGCGATTGCCGCGCTTGGAGAAATCACTGGCGAGACCGTGACAGAAGCGGTTGTTTCGCGCATCTTCAGTGATTTCTGTGTGGGAAAATAATGATGTATGCCACAGTGTGAAGGGCCGCCTGCCGCGCGCAGCGGCCCTTTTCTGTGGAAAAGAATGATTACAGATTGTAATATGTATTTATATTATTTCAATATTGTAATCAAAATTTTGACCAAAAGTGCAAGTTATCCAAAGTTTACACAGAGTTATCAACAGGTGTGCACAAGGGCAGGCTTGTTATGTTGCACCTTGCAGAAATCTGTGAAGCAATGTAAAGGAGGAGGATTCATGACGGTTTTTCCGGCCGAAGCATTTGACGTCGTTGTTGTCGGCGCGGGACATGCAGGCATTGAAGCAGCGCTTGCCGCCGCGCGTCTTGGAATGAAAACCGCTTGTTTTACCATCAATCTGGACGCTGTCGGCAACATGCCGTGTAATCCGGCTATTGGTGGCACGGCCAAAGGGCATCTGGTACGAGAGATTGATGCATTAGGCGGCGAAATGGCGCGTGCGGCGGATGCGGCCTGCATTCAGTACCGTATGCTCAACCGTGGGAAAGGGCCGGCGGTACATTCACTGCGCGCGCAGGCTGACCGCGTGCAATACAGAACGTATATGAAGCATGCGCTGGAGCAGCAGGACGGCTTGCAGCTGATGCAGGATGAAATCGTTTCTATTGAGACGGAAAACGGCGCGGTGTCTGCGGTTGTAACTGCAATTGGTGCGCGTCATCCGGCAAAAGCGGTGATTATCGCATCCGGTACTTTTCTTGGCGGGCGTATTATCATTGGGGAATATGCGCGCGAAAGCGGCCCGGACGGTATGGCGGCGGCAAAGCCGCTGACCGAATCGCTGCGCGCACTCGGTCTGCGGCTTCAGCGTTTCAAGACCGGTACGCCGCCGCGTATCCATCGCCGTTCTATCGATTTTACCGGTCTGGAACTGCAGGCGGGTGAGGATGAAATCATCCCGTTTTCGTTTGAAACTGAGCAGCCGCCGGAAAACCGCGCGGTTTGTTACTTGACCTACACCACCGACCGTACGCATGAACTCATTCGTGCCAATCTGGACCGCTCTCCGCTTTATGGCGGTCAGATTGAAGGCGTCGGTCCGCGCTACTGTCCCTCTATTGAGGATAAGGTGGTGCGTTTTGCGGATAAGCCGCGTCATCAGCTTTTTTTGGAGCCGATGGGATTGGACACGGAAGAAATTTATGTGCAGGGCTTTTCGTCCTCCATGCCGTTTGACGTGCAGCGCGATATGCTGCATACGGTCAAGGGGTTGGAGCATGCGGAGATTATGCGGCCGGCCTACGCGATTGAATATGACTGCATTGACCCGTTGGAACTGCGTCCGACGCTTGAGACAAAAAAGGTCAAGGGCCTGTACGGTGCGGGACAGTTCTGCGGCTCGTCCGGTTATGAAGAAGCCGCGGCGCAGGGACTGGTTGCGGGCGTGAATGCTGCGCTTGCTCTTAAGGGAGAGGAACCGCTCATCCTCGACCGTGCGGATGGCTATATTGGAACTCTGATTGATGATTTGGTGACGCGCGGCACCAACGAGCCGTATCGCATGATGACTTCGCGTTCGGAGTACCGTCTGCTGCTGCGGCAGGACAACGCGGATGAACGTCTGGTTCCGATTGGCGTGCGCATCGGACTGAATCCGCCTGAGCGCGGCGAAAAGGTCCATCGTAAGTATCAGATGGTGCAGGAGGAGATTGACCGCATTGCGGCAGTGGGTATTGCGCCGTCGGACGCGCTCAACGGTTTTCTTGCGGGAAAAAATAGCGCGCCGGTCAAGGCAGGCTGTAAGCTGATTGATTTGCTTCGTCGTCCGGAGCTGAGCTATGCCGACCTTGCCCGTTTTGACCCGGAGCGGCCTTTGCTGCCTGCGGTCATCCGGGAGCAAGTGGAAATCCGTGTCAAATATGCAGGCTATATCGACCGTCAGCAGAAGGACGTCGAACAGTACCGCAAATTGCAGTCGCGGCCGCTCCCTGTGGATTTGGATTATGAGCAAGTTGAATCCCTGCGGCTTGAAGCACGGCAAAAGCTCAATGCGGTGCGGCCGCTCAACTTTGGACAGGCTGCACGCATCTCCGGTGTTTCTCCTGCGGATATCACTGCTTTGATGATTTATATCGAAACGCGATGTAAGGAGGGTAAGTCGTGACCGCTTATGAGCTTTTGGTTTCTGGTTTACGGCAGTTTATCCCGGAGGTTTCTCCACAAGCTGTGGATAAATTATTGCGTTTTTCCGATTTGCTATTGGAAAAGAACAAGGTGATGAACCTGACTGCCGTGTCCGACCCTTGTGAGGTTGTTACGCGCCACTTTCTCGACTGCGCTTCGCTTGTTCCTTATATAAAAGAAGGACAGACGGTGCTGGATGTCGGCACGGGAGCAGGTTTTCCCGGTCTGCCGCTTGCCATCCTGTGCTCAGGCGTGCAGTTTACGCTTTTGGACGCGCAGCGCAAGCGTATTGATTTTCTTTCTGAGGTTGCAGACGCGCTGGAATTAACCAATGTGCTGCCGGTGCATGCGCGCGCCGAAGAGTTTGCTTTGCAGCATCGTGCGTCGTTTGACCTTGCAGTTTCCCGAGCGGTAGCGGAGCTGCGCGTGCTGTGTGAGCTGGCACTGCCGATGGTTAAGGTGGGCGGCGCATTTTATGCTATGAAGGCGGCGGACTGCATGGATGAAGTCGGTTCGGCATCACAGGCTTTTGCTGTTTTGGGTGCACCCTCAGCTGAACTGCTGCGATATACCGTTCCACATGATGGTGTCGAACGTGTGTTGGTGCGGCTGCAAAAGACCGTAGAAACGCCGGCGCAGTATCCACGCCGGTTCAAAAAAATTCAGACCAACCCACTTTGAGTTGCAGTCATTACAATTTGTTTACCCTCTGTATGGAAATTACAGAGGGTTATTTTTTGTCCGAAAATGCATGGAAATGTGTGATATCTGGAAGGAAATGACAAATACTTGTCGAAATAGGCAGGTTTTGCGGTCGATTTTGCTTGCCAAACTGTAATAATATGGTAATCTATTACCGAAGGACAAACCGGCGTGGTGTTTTGGCCGGTCGACAGCACAAGGAGGAGATGACATGATGTCGGTTTTAACATTGGTGACAGGAAAAGAGGACCGGACATTGCGGCGCGTGCGGGTGAGCGATATTGTACGTAATCCCAATCAGCCGCGTAAGTATTTTGACCCGGAGGCAATTGCACAGCTGGCGGAAAGTATTCGTCAGTACGGTGTACTTAATCCGTTGACGGTTCGCCGCGCGCCGGGCGGCGGCTACGAGCTGGTGGCAGGGGAGAGAAGGCTGCGCGCGGCGCGTGTGGCCGGACTCAATGATGTACCCTGTTTAGTGATTGCAGCCGATAATGAGGACTCATCTGCAATGGCATTGGTAGAGAATTTGCAGCGTCGTGATTTGGATTTTTTTGAGGAGGCAGAGGGCTTTAAGCGTTTGATTGACCAATATGGTCTGACGCAGGAGGAGGCTGCGCGCAAGGTTGGAAAAACACAGTCGGCGGTAGCTAACAAGCTGCGTTTGCTGCGCTTGTCTCAGCAAAACATGGAATTGATTCGCAGCGCAAATTTGACCGAGCGACATGCACGTTGTCTGCTGCGGCTGGATGATGAAACCGATCGCATCAATGCGACCAAGTATATCATCGAGCATGATTTGAATGTCAGTCGGTCAGAGCAGTATATTGATACGTTGTTAAAGGAGAAGGACACCCCGCCTGCGACAGGAGGGGAGCGTAAGGTTGTCCGTCTAATTAAGGACGTCCGATTTTTCCTCAACACGCTCAATCGCGCGGTTGGCGTAATGGTGGATGCAGGCATCGGCGCTACGGTCGACCAGTCTGAAAATGATGATAGTTTAACTTTGACCATTAATATCCCGCATGCGCGCGTATAGTTGCTTATAGCATATAGCGGGCATGTTTCACGTGAAACATTTAAACCTCCCTTGCAGAGCTGCCATTTGGCAGCTCTTTTTTTGTTTCACGTGAAACAAAGAAGAAAATTTGAGGGAATTGCTTTGCATTCCAACAAGGGTGTGATATAATGAAACGCGTAGGAAAATTACCAAAGATAAGAGGGAACCAGATATGGGGAAAATTATCGCGTTCGCCAATCAAAAAGGCGGCGTAGGGAAAACCACCACGGCCATCAATCTGGCGGCAGCGCTCTATGAACGCGGCAAACGCATGCTGCTGTGCGATTTCGATCCACAGGGTAACGCGACCTCAGGCTTCGGCGTGGACCCGCGATCACTCGAAACCTCGGTCTATGATTTGATTGTAGCAGACGATCCGGATGTGAAAAGCGCTATCGTATCCACAAAATGGGTGGATTTGATTGGTGCCAATGTCAATCTGGCAGGCGCAGAACTGGACTTAATTGCGATGGAAAACCGAGAAAACCGTCTCAAAAGCGTGCTTGACCGCGTTCGAGACGACTACGATTATATTTTCATCGACTGCCCGCCGTCGCTCGGTCTGCTGACACTCAATTGTCTGTGTGCAGCGGACAGCTTTTTGGTGCCGCTTCAGTGTGAATATTATGCGCTGGAAGGTTTGAGCCAGCTGATGACAACTGTACGTATGGTGAAAAAATCCATGAATCCGTCGCTTGAATTAGAGGGCGTGCTGCTGACCATGTTTGATGGTCGTACCAACCTGTCCATTCAAGTGGTTGAAGAGGTTAAAAAGCACTTTCCAGGCCAGGTGTTTTCGTCGGTTGTCCCGCGTAATGTACGTCTGAGCGAAGCCCCCAGTCATGGTAAACCGATCACTGATTATGATCGGATGTGCCGAGGTGCGGAAGCATATTTATCCCTAGCGGATGAAATACTGAAAAAGACAGAAAGGAAGGGGAGAGGCTGAGCATGGCGTCAACCAAAAAAGGATTGGGAGGCGGCCTGTCCAACCTGTTCGGTGCGGATGCGACTGATTTGAGCGCTGCCGGCGCAACCGACAGCGTTTCACAGATTGCACTTTCCAAAATTGAACCGAACCCCAACCAGCCGCGTAAAAAATTCGATCAACAGGCGCTGGAAGAGTTGGCCGAGAGCATTCGACTGCATGGAATCATCACACCGATTACCGTGCGGCCGGGAGATAAAGAAGGGTACTATCAGATCATTGCCGGCGAGCGTCGATGGCGCGCAGCACGTCTGGCAGGACTGAAAGAGCTTCCTGCGATGGTACTTGAAGCACATGAAAGCGAAGTGATGGAGCTTGCGCTGATCGAGAACTTACAGCGACAAGACCTGAATCCGATTGAAGAAGCCGAAGGATACGACCTGCTCATGCAGCAGTTTGGCATGACGCAGGAGGAGGTTGCTCATCGCGTGGTCAAATCCCGTCCAGCGGTAGCCAATGCACTGCGACTGCTTGCTTTGCCGGATGAGGTGCGTACCATGGTGTCGGAGGGGAAGCTGTCCGGCGGTCATGCGCGTGCTGTACTGGCTGTTGCAGAAGAGGACAAGCGTGTAGAAGCGGCAAAGCAGATGGTCGGCATGAGCGTACGGCAGGCGGAAGCGTTGGCAAAGCGTATGAACAAAAAGCCGGCGCCTAAGCCGCAGCATAAAGACTTTTCCGTTGACTATGTCGCAGAGGTTGAAAAGGAATTGGAAAGCGTGCTTGGCCGCAAAATCAGTATTGAACAAGGCAAAAACAGCGGCACACTATCGCTGGAATACTACGGCGCAGACGATCTGGAACGCCTGATTGAAGCGCTGCGCGGTTTGCGCGTGTAAGGAGGCACTGCTATGGACGAAAACAAAAAGCCTGAGCAGGTAAAACCCGAAAAAAAGCTCAGCCGCACAACATTGACCTTTTATATTGTTGGTCTGTTTTCTGTGGCGATTGCATTGATACTCATCAGTTACGTCGCACAGGCGCGTGCCGACCGACAACTGGATACGCTGACCAATCAGCTGAATGAGCAGCAGACGGTTGCACAAGGAGCAACCCAAAAAATGGAAGATTTGCAAGCGCAATATGATGTGCAAAGCGCAGCATTGGATAAAGTGCGCCAGGTGCTGGACACCGAACTGGCAAAAACCGATGTGGTGGGTGCCACCGAGCAGCGCATGGCCGAGCGTGAGGTTTATGCGCTTCTAGCTCGCATCAACGCACAGCTGCTGGCAGATAACCAGACAGATGCCAAGCAGGCATATGACGAGTTGGTGCAGAAATACAGCGAGGATAGACTGCTGGGTAATACAGAGGACGGCTTTGATGCGGATATCAACAAGCTGTTCGAAGCCGTGCAGCAGCAAATCGACAGCCAAAAAAGTGAAGAATAAAAATTAATAGAATAGAAGGAGAACAAAATCATGCTGGATATCAAATTTGTCCGTCAGAACCCGGACGCAGTCAAGGAAAACATCAAAAAGAAGTTCCAGGACGAAAAGTTGCCGCTTGTGGACGAGGTCATCGAGTATGACGCCAAGTTCCGCGCAGCCAAAACCCGCTGTGATGAGCTGCGCGCACAGCGCAACAAGAAGTCCAAGGAGATCGGCGGCCTGATGGCGAAGGGGCAGAAGGACGAGGCGGAAAAGGTCAAGGCCGAGGTTAAGGCGATGGCCGACGAGATGGCAAAGCTCGAAGAGGATGAAAAGACCTATGCGGAGGAAGTTAAAAACCGCATGATGGTTATCCCGAACATCATTGACCCGTCGGTTCCGATTGGCAAGGACGATTCCGAAAACGTTGAAATCGAGAAGTTCGGCGATCCGGTTGTGCCGGATTACGAGATTCCCTATCATGTGGATATCATGGAGTCGTTCGACGGCATTGATCTGGATGCGGCCCGCCGCACCTCGGGCAATGGCTTCTACTACCTCAAGGGTGACATCGCACGTCTGCATTCCTCCATTCTGTCTTATGCACGTGATTTCATGATCGACCGCGGCTTTACCTATTATATCCCACCGTTCATGATTCACGGTGACGTGGTAAAGGGCGTTATGTCCTTTAAGGAAATGGAGAATATGATGTACAAGATTGAGGGCGAGGACCTGTATCTTATCGGTACATCCGAGCACTCGATGATCGGCAAGTTCATCGACACCATCAACGATGAATCCACCCTGCCGCAGACGCTGACCAGCTACTCGCCCTGCTTCCGTAAGGAAGTCGGTGCGCACGGCATTGAAGAGCGCGGCGTATACCGCATTCATCAGTTTGAGAAGCAGGAAATGGTCGTTGTCTGCAAGCCGGAGGAATCCCCGATGTGGTATGATAAACTCTGGCAGAACACGGTCGACTTCTTCCGTACGTTGGATATTCCGGTGCGCACACTTGAGTGCTGCTCGGGCGACTTGGCTGACCTGAAGGTCAAGTCCTGCGACGTGGAAGCATGGTCGCCGCGCCAGAAGAAATATTTCGAGGTCGGCTCCTGCTCTAACCTTGGCGATGCACAGGCGCGCCGTCTGGGCATCCGCGTGCGTGGCAAGGACTCCAAGGAGCTGTATTTTGCGCATACTCTGAACAATACTGTAGTTGCGCCTCCGCGTATGCTGATTGCCTTCCTTGAAAACAACCTGCGTGCAGACGGATCGGTTGCCATTCCGAAGCCGCTTCAGCCGTATATGGGCGGCATGACCGAAATCCGCAAAAAGGGAGAGTAAGAATATGGAAATTGGAATCAAAGGTGAGCAGAAGCTGGTTGTCACGGCTGACAAGCTCGCATGCAATGTCGGCAGCGGTTTGGTCGCAGTTTTTGCCACGCCGATGATGATTGCGGCGATTGAGAACACCGCAGCGGGCAGCGTTGCGCCCTATCTGGAAGAGGGAAAGACCACGGTCGGCACGCTGGTGAATGTCAGCCATGTTGCGGCCACGCCGGAAGGGATGGAAGTGCGCGTTGAGACCGAGTTGGTAGAAATCGCGCCGAACGGGAAGATGCTGACCTTTAAGGTGGCGGCTTATGACGAGGCGGGCCTCATTGGTGAGGGAACGCATCAGCGCGCCATCGTTGCCAAGGAGCGCTTTGAGCAAAAGGCGCAGGCCAAGAAAAACGCATAAGAAAAAGGGCGGGGAAAACCCCGCCCTTTTTTGATAGGGAGTAACATATGGAACAGAGAATCTTTCAATATGGGAAAACTGAAATCGCATATTTATCCGAGCAAGACCCGATTTTAGGAGCAGCGATTGCTCGTATCGGCCATATCGAGCGCGCAGTTATCCCCAACCTGTTTACAGCTTTGGTCAACTCGATAGCGGGACAGCAAATTTCGGGTAAAGCACTGGCAACGGTATGGGGGAGACTATGCGACAATCTGGGAGAAATTACACCGGAAACCGTGCTGACCGCAGGGGAGAGCGGGCTGCGCGCGTGTGGAATGTCCGGTCGTAAGGCGAACTATATGCTTGCGGCAGCGCGCGCTGTACAAGATGAAACGCTGCCCATCCACAGCCTTGTGGATAAATCGGATGAAGAAGTGATAAAAACGCTGACCGCGTTGCCGGGCGTAGGCCGCTGGACTGCGGAAATGCTGCTCATCTTTTCGCTTGAGCGCCCGAATGTACTGGCGTATGACGATTTCGGCATCCGAAAGGGGATGTGCCGCCTGTACGGATTACAAGAATTGAGCCGTGCGCAATTCGAGGAGTACCACGCGAGGTACTCACCTTATGCAACCGTAGCAGGCCTATACCTGTGGGAAATTGCAGCAGAAAAGTACGACAGCTGATGTTCCAAAACGGCAGCGCATAAATAGAATAAAAGTAAATCCGGATATCTCAATATGAGAGATATCCGGATTTTTCATATTGGTACGGGTAGTGGGGGTCGAACCCACACGCCTTGCGGCACAGGAACCTAAAGGTGATGTCACCTTAGTGAAAACAGCTAAGGCTCCACTTTGATTTCTGCGGAGCTTTTGTCCTATTCTATATAATTCAATTTTCAGCATAATAGGGCAAAATAAGCCTGCTTCCTGTTTCTGTCATACGATAAAATTTATTTGTATCCGTATCGAGCTGAATAACAGGGATCGTACTACTTTCCTGTACGGTGCCGTCAATGTAATAATGACTTTCTCCGTCAAAATAGATGTCATGAAAGTGGGGGTCTCCAGAGATCTCCGCTGTTCCTACATGGCCTGCAACAATGTTCATATAGAACTTTCCGGTCTCGGCAGGGTATTTCTCTGTGAAAGTAAAATCATCTGTCCCCCATTCCCACCAATCCTCGGCTCCCTCGTCAACACCTGCATGTACAAAAATTGTATTCTTTACTACATAATATTTTCGTAGTTTTTGCATCCAGAAAATGTACGGATCATCATTGTCACGATTCACACGGAAATCCGAAAACCGAGATGCTCCAATAGGCCACCTTCCGTCGCACGCCATATCCTCATGATTCCCTGCGAGTACAATGACCTTCTCCGGCCCATACTTCTTTTCTATCTCCATGATTCGATCTAAAACAGCATAATCATCCTCACCGCCATGAATATAGTCTCCACAGAGGACAAGCTGATTGTCGCCTGATAGGTCTACAAGCTGCAGCGCCTCATGGAAAGCGTCAATACAACCATGTATGTCACTCATTGCGAATACCTTCATGCGTAAGCCCCTCCCTTGTTATCATAAAGAATATTTTCTCTTACGTATCGGATCGCCTGTTCCACATCAAGTCTACCATGCAATACTCCAGAAATAGCAGGACTCAAACCATTCAGCAGCTCAGGGCAGCAAGCGGTGATATAATCTTCGGTTTCCAAGGGGGCCAATTCATAAAAATCGTAAGGAATGACGGAGGTAAGGGTGACATCATAGCCGCCATCTTCTGTCAGGTAAATTCTGGGGGTGTAAAGGCAGGCGGGTGTGTAGAGGGCGTTTCCCATTCCGTCTGTGGTACTTGGCCAAACTCTTGCATTGATAAAATTCAGCAGCCGCATGAGTTCAGGGATGTGAATGCTTGTGCGACACCATTCTGCTGCATTTTGATTGAAGTATGTCCTTGCTTCCATTGAGTCTTTGTAAAACCAGATGCAGCCTTCCAGCATTCTATCCGGGCAAAGATCACAGTTTGTGTAAAGAATATTCATGCGGGGCGTATCGCTTTCATTATCCGTTACATGGTAGATATTGTGTGCTTTCAGGTAATGCTCAATGCGGATCTGCGCTTCCGTTTTTGTCATAGCAATGATACCTCCCAAAAGACTTTGCTTTCGTGTATAACTTTGAAAAAAGGTATGATTCATCCATTGATTTTTTGCTGAATCAATCGGCTTCTCTCTCTGATAGCTGTATTACAGGTTCTAAAGAAACACTCGCATTCTTTTAAAGTATCCGGTAAGAATCCCAGCTGCTTTTTATCATAGGGCTTTCTGAGTTGATCGTATAGCGGCTCCCCGTTAAACATACAGACAGGGGTATAAGTTCCGTTTTCATCCAACTTGCAAAAGGGCTGCAAAAGGTGAAGTTCAACAAAAGTGTTCCATGCCTCTGCTCCCCCTTTCTCTCCACATACCGCACTAATCCAGGCTTTGGTCGTTTTCACTGCTTTTTGGGCATATCCGGCTACTGTTACATCTGTTGCGTTGCCTCCAGCGGCTTTTTTGTTTTTTTCCTCAACGCAGAAAAGAAGATTGAGATATTTGTCATCACCACTTATGATAAAATAGTATAAATATGTCAGCATCCGATCAACAGTATCCCCATATTGATCACTGGCGCGGCTTTGATTAAAAAATTCCGGAACCAGAATGATATTGCCTTGATTCCAGACGTTTTCTAAAAACAGCTTGCAGTCTTCGCTAAGCGCCCGGCCTATTTGCGCGGCCATTTGTTCCGCGAAGTAGTAACAGTACGCTTTGAATCCCAGTTGGGAATTTTTTTGGAGATTCGTAACGGGGACATCAATCTTTGCCACTTTTTTAACGTGAATCCACTCATTAAAATCATCAAATAATTTCCGATCTCTGTCTTGCAGCGCCTGATGCAGATAGACAAAATACCGCTTCAGCGGGCCCCATCCCGAAGTCATCGTGTCACCACAATAGATGACGCCGCCTTTTTCTATCTGATATTCCCCAAATTGATTGGATTGCGGTACAATTTCTCCATTTTGTAGGTAGTCGTAAACCAATGCAAATGTGAGCATCGCCGCGGCACTGGAGTCACAGTCTTTGCCAGCGGGTCCTTCTTTGAAGCAAATAAAATCTGTCCAATCGTTCTTAGGCTGGAAGGGATATATTGTTCCGCGCACTTCATGTGATAGCAGAGAAGGATCTTCTTCTGGCTGTAAAACATACTGCCAAGTATAATTGTGCTGCTGATAATAACCTGCTCGGATGCGTTCCATTTCCCTATCATGTCGCTTCTTGTTCATGACATTTTCTCCTCTCAAATCTCTTCGGATTTCGGATGCATCGTGTGCGATGAATCATTTCGCTATTGTCGCTTTTTCCAGGCTACAAGTAAGGTTTTGATCTGAGCCAGCTCCGGGCATTGATGATCCTTCAGCATCATTTCTACCAGCAGCTGTGCCATAGCAGGCATATCAATTTCCACTTCATTGATCGCAGGATTTGTCTTGCCAACAAGTTTCTCTCCCAGATAATTTTCCTGTCTTGATTTCAGATGGTTCAGATAGTTTTTCTGCAAAAGTAAAACCATATAATTGGCCTTTAGTCGCTTGAGAGAGAGTTGGCGCATCATATCCGACTGCACCTGTTCTAAAATTTTCGCGGTTTCAGGGGAAAACCTCGCCTGAAAGCTGGTAGGCGGAGCGGCTCCGTCTTCTTGTCTTAAGTCCAAAAGCGACAGCTGAATCTCTTTCCAATCAACATTTTGAGCAGCCTGTACTTCTCTTTCAAATACAGCCGTGCGGGATAGATCCTGTGATGGATCATGCTTTTTGATGAGTGCCTCCATCTGCATGATTTTCCAATTACTTTTTATATTGAGCAGCAGACTATCCATTGGTGATACCTCTTTTCTTTTTAAAATTATTTTAACAACTTCTTCTCAGGATGTCAACCAAAAAAATAGTATTTTAACAAAAAATAATACCTTTTGTATTCGAGCAATTATTGTATCCAAAAATTTATATCAAAAGCATTTACGCTCACCATAAATAATTATGGGCAACACCGCATAATGAGGCAAAAAGAACCGTCCTGCCAGCGTATTGCCATCAGCAGGACGGTTTGACCTCACAATGATTACGGAAAACGCACTGATTTAAGCCGCCAGGCAGGGCCTGTCAGCCAGAATCAGATTCGCCAATGCGAACATGATATTCAGCTTTGCGATCTGTTTTTGTAGACCTCGGTATCGTGTTTTTGGTATTGAAGCAGACTTGGTCGCTGTCTTAGTTCCTGCTTCATTCTTCGATGTAGGTGTGACAGCTTTTATGAGAGATTGATAAACAAGAAGCAGTGCGGCATCAGGACAAAGCCTGGTGCCGCACTGCTTATTCTGTTTCCTGCTCCAATGCGTCGCTGAAGATCTCATGGACATGGATCAGCGAAATGACTTCATAGATAAACCGCTCCGCCAGCTCCTTTTCGTCCAGCCAGGTAGTCTGCGGCGGCACATAGTAACCAGAATCAACCTCTGTCTCCGCTCTGGCCTTGCGAATAGCTTTCTGGATGGAGAGCCACCGACCGTAAACGCCGCCGTTCAACTGCTTTCTCAGTTTCCGGATGGCGCTCTTATACGCTTTCTCCGCCCCGCTGGGGCCGTTGTAGTTGAGCCGGATGGCCAGTTCCTGAAAGGTCATGCTCTGCTCGTTAGGTTGGCCAATTCCCAAATAACAGCGCACCAAATTCAACTCTCTGGGCTTGAGTACCTCCTCCATGCGCTGGAGGAGCAGCGTCTGGCGCATGAAGCGGTCATAGGCTTTGGCTGGGTCACCGCCACACCCAAGGTCAAAGACACGCTCGCCCAAAGACTCAATCTGAAACACGGTGCGGTATTCCTCCAGCAGACGTTTGGCTACTTTGGCAGAGACTTCCAACTTCTCTTGAATGGCAGTCAGCAAATCTTCTTCGGCATCCTCCTGCTCATGCGTGGCATAGAGAAACGCCACCTGACGCAGCTGACGGTAACGGTCCAGCGGGAGCGACAGGGAAAAAGAACCTTGGGCGGCGCAGTCTCGCATGGCCGTCTCAATGGCGGGGGTTGCGTAGGTCAGCAGCTTTGTTCCATAGGAGGGATCGAACCGCGTCGCCGCATCCAGCAGTGCCAGCGCACCCTCCTGCTTGAGATC
>ENA-OWPN01002024-OWPN01002024.1-human-gut-metagenome-genome-assembly--contig:-NODE-2024-length-14231-cov-2.537387_pt1 | contig 14231 bp, 12 predicted proteins | sample MGYA00248266_ERZ651850 | MGnify/ENA primary metagenome ERZ651850 (study PRJEB26924, sample SAMEA4378296) | human gut metagenome | biome: human gut; feature: human-associated habitat; material: faeces... | reverse complement strand
TGGATACCTGGTTCTCGTCTGCGCTGTGGCCGTTTTCCACGCTCGGCTGGCCGGATAAAACGCCGGAACTGGACTACTTCTATCCGACCTCCACGCTGGTCACCGGCTATGATATCATCTTCTTCTGGGTCGCGCGTATGATTTTCTCTGGCGTCGAGCACATGGGTCAGACGCCGTTTGATACCGTGTATATTCACGGCCTGGTACGCGACGCGCAGGGCCGCAAGATGTCAAAGTCCTTGGGCAACGGCATCGACCCGCTGGAAGTCATCGACCAGTACGGCGCGGACGCGCTGCGCTTTACGCTGGCGACCGGCAACAGCCCCGGAAACGACATGCGTTTCTCGGACGAGCGCGTGCAGGCGTCGCGTAACTTCTGCAACAAAATTTGGAATGCGTCGCGCTTTATCCAGATGAACCTGACCATCGGCAAGGATAAGGCCGCCGAATTGCCCGAGACGCTGGCGCTTGAGGACAAGTGGATCGTGTCCAAGTACAATACGCTCGTTGCCGAGGTCACCCGCAACATCGACCAGTACGAGCTGGGTCTGGCGGCTGCCAAGCTCAACGACTTTATCTGGGACAACTTCTGCGACTGGTATATCGAAATTGCCAAGACCCGTTTGCAGGCGGGCGACGAGAACGTGCAGAAGGTGCTGTGCTATGTGCTGTCCGGCGCGATGCAGCTGCTGCATCCGTTCATGCCGTTCATCACCGAAACCATCTGGCAGGCGCTGCCGCACGAAGGACCGTCGGTTATGGTGTCCCAGTGGCCGGAGTATGACGAAAAGCTGCATTTCGCCGCAGAAGAGGCGCAGATGGAGACGCTGATGGACGCGGTGCGCGCCATCCGTAACCGCCGCAGTGAGATGAACGTTCCGCCGTCTAAAAAGGCCAAGGTGCTCATCCTGACCGAGAAGAAGGACACCTTTGCCGCTGGCGAAGGTTTCTTCCCGAAACTCGCTTATGCGTCCGGCATCGAGCTGATTGACGCAGTACCTGCGGACGCGGCCAAGATGGCCTCGGTTGTCACGGGTGATGCGCAGCTGTATATGCCGATGGGCGATCTCATCGACTTCGCTGCTGAGCGCGCGCGTCTCGAGAAGGAGAAGGCCAAGGTTGAGGATGACATTGCGTTCGTCATGAAGAAGCTGAACAACCCGAAATTTGTCGACAAAGCGCCCGAAAAGGTTGTCGCGGTCGAGCGCGAGAAGGCCGAAAAGCTGCGCGAGCACCTCGCAAAGCTGGAGGAATCCATTGCAGCTCTCGGATAAATGCAATCAATAGAGTAATGTAAAACGGTATGGCTATGCCATGCCGTTTTTCTTTTGCTTCAAGATGTGATATAATGTCGAATATTGCAAAAAACAGAATCAATGCGCGAAAAAAACAGGATCTCTTGTGCAGAGATGCAAAAAACGAGAGGAGAGATTTTCTATGAAAACAATGAACCCAAATGTGAGACGATGGATAGCCGTGGTGGCGTTGGTCGTGATTGCGCTGCTGTCCGCATTTGTGCTAGCAGGAAGGCTGTCTGATCCGGCGTTCCATGCGGCTTCAATTGCGGTGCTGGACGAGAAAAAGGTAACGGTCACCGAACTGACGGCAGCGGTCGCTGCCGGATCGGTCATCATTTCGGCCGTTCCAGGTGATGCAACCACACCTATTGCCAACCAGGTGGCTGAAATGGCAACCTACCTGTTGATTGTCGTTGGTGCGATCATGCTGGAAAAATTCCTGCTCACCATGACCTTCCTTGTGACTTTCCAGTATCTTATTCCAATTGCCTGCGTGTTGACCGGTATCTGGCTGTTCACGAATCGGACGGTGCTGGTGCAGTTGGCTGTGCGGCTAGCAGTGTTCGGCGTGATTATCTGTCTGATTGTTCCGGCCAGTGTTCAGATGAGTACGCTGGTGGAAGAAACATTTGATATCCAGCAGACGGTTGACGCGGTACAGCAGTCCGTGGATGAGATTGGGCAGACCGATGTAGGGGAGGAAACCGAGAATGAGAATGGCGGCCTGTTTGATTGGGTTAGCGGCATTGGTGCGAGCATCACTTCGGGCGTGACCGACTTCAAACAAAAGGCTGAGCAAATGCTGAATCAGTTTATCGATGCGGTTGCAGTGCTGATCATTACCAACTGTGTGTTGCCAATCGCAGTGTTGTTGTTCTTCCTGTGGGTGACCAAGATGATTTTTGGTGTGCAGCTGCCGGTATCGGCGCGTGATACGGTGGGCATGATTCACGGCCGCTTTCGGCGCAAGCGGGCGGCGCTGCATGCCTCTGCTGTGCAGGTCAAGAAAGACTGACGGATGCGCGCGGTTGCGTGGAAGCAGGCGCTTCAGACTCTAGTCTGTAGCGCCTGCTTCTTTTGTGTGATAGACGAAACAAAGATTGAAAAATTGTTGAAACTGTCCATTACTTTTTTGCTGTTTTGGTCGGATATTTACATATAAAAGGATTTAACCGGCAGCAAAGGGATGGAGGGACAGAGCATGGTGGAACGAATTGAACGAATACGGGCACTTTATCGTGCGGCAGGACAGCAGAGCCGGAATACCGGCATGGACACGTACCGTGCTGCTGGACAGATGGAGCCGCAGGATACGGTGACGCTGGACACCGACTGGCAGCAGACCGACTGGACGCGTGCGGTCAATGAGGTGCTGGAAAGCCTGCGCGACAGCTTTCCCGGCATCGAGATTGCGACCGGCAGCGCGCAAGATGGAGACGAACTGAAGCGGCTCGCCATCGGGCTGGGCGGCGGTAAGCATCTGGTGATCGATCAGGCGTTTTTGGATAAAATGGCGCAGGGTCCGGAGGAATTTCAGGAAGGCTGCGATACGCTGCTGCGGCTGCTGCGCACGCTGAGCGCCACGGATATCACGGGCGTATATGTCGGCGAGGAGAAGGCGCAGACTTGGACATATTTCGAAAAATCGCCGGCGGCCGAGCAGATGGAGAAGGCAAGGCAGCTGCTGCACTGGTTTGCGGAGATGAACAAACCGAAAAAGGAGAAAAAAACAATCTTTGTTACAAATCCGCGCAACTACTCGACCAAGGGAAAGTATCATCGGCTGTCCCGTGCGGCAAGCGTGGGGCAGGTCAATCTGCTCATTTCGGATATCAATAGCGCAATCAACAACTTGCAGGGCGAGGCCATGTCCTCGAGCGAGAACGCAGCGCAGGCGCGGCGCGCTATTCGTTCGCTGCGCACGCTGCTGCAACGCGCGACACGGAAAATCAGCCGTCTGCAGGCGGAGCAACTCCTCAGCGCAAAGAAAAAACGCGCTGAGCGTGAGCAAAAGCAGGAAGAGGCCAATCGGCTGCGCCGTGCGCAGAAGGAGCAGCGCACCAAACGCAAGCGTGCGGATGCGGCAACGGCAAACGGCGGCATCGTGCAGACCCCTGTGCAGAACAAGCGCTGGAAGCACGGCTATGATGAGTTTGCGGCGGCAGCCGTACCGGCCTGTCCTCTGCCTTCGGTTTCTGCGGGCGATATGGGCGGCGCGGGGGACGCTGCGGGCGGCGCGGTCGAGCTGGGACCGGAGATTGCGCTTTGAGTCAGTCGAGCAACGGAAGAGGGGGAAACTTCGGTTTCTCCTTTTTCTTTTTGGAAAGGCATGGTATAATGTTGCATATCGTTTTTCAGGAAAGGGTTTACTATGAATACCGCAATTCCCAAAACCGCCGTTGATTATATTCATTCGCTCGGTCGCTTTTCCGGCGCGCCCGGCCTGCACCGCATCCGCGCCTTGTGCGCGGCGCTCGGTAATCCGCAGGATGGGCTGAAATTCGTGCATTTGGCGGGCACGAACGGCAAAGGCTCGACTGCGTGCATGTTGGATTCCGTGCTGCGCGCAGCGGGATATCATGTCGGACTGTACACTTCGCCTTACCTCGTGCAGTTTCACGAGCGCATCCGCGTGGACGGCGTCATGATTCCGGACGCAGATTTAACGCGTCTGTCCGCGCGTGTGGCGCAGGCATGTGAAGGGCTGACATTGCCGGAGGGCGAACACATCGGTGAGTTTGAGTTTACCACGGCGCTTGCATTTTTGTACTTTGCCGAGCAGCGATGCGATATCGTCGTGCTTGAGACTGGACTTGGTGGCCGGTGCGATGCGACCAACATCATTCTTGCACCCGAAGTATGTGTCATTACCCCGATTTCACGCGATCATATGGCTGTGCTCGGCGACACGGTTGCCAAAATCGCGGCCGAAAAGGCCGCAATCATCAAGCCTGCTTGTGCGGTTGTGTGTGCTGAAGGACAGCCGGATGAGGCGCTGCCGGTCATACGGCGCGCATGCGACGCGGCAGGTGCGGTCTGGTATGACGGCATGCAGGAGATGCAGCTGCTGCGCTGCGATATTATGGGTTCGGCATTTGTGCGCGGAGGGCAGGGCTACACCATTCCGATGCCCGGCCGCCATCAGCTGCAAAACGCACAGACTGCGCTGCGCACGCTGGCTGCGCTGCGGGAGCGCGGCTGGAACATTCCGCAGGAAGCCGAGGTGCGCGGACTGGCGCGGGCGCGCATGCCCGGACGGCTCGAACGCATGGTCGATCAGCCGCTGGTGCTGCTCGACGGGGCGCACAATGCCGCAGGCGTGGCGGCGCTCACTCGCACGGTGGATGAAATGCTCAAAATGCGCCGTCTGCTGGTCGTGATGGGCATGGTGAAAGATAAGGAATATGGAGAATGCATTTACGAGATGTCACGCCGCGCAGATGTGTTCTTTGCCTGCGCGCCCGAGGCGGATACGCGCGCGCTGCCTGCGCAGACTGCGGCAGCTATCGCCGAGCAGCACTGCGGCGAGGTGTATGACTGCCATACGGTTGAGCGCGCGATTGAACTGGCGCTGGAAAAGGCCGCGCCGCGCGATTGTGTGCTGGTGTGTGGTTCGCTGTATCTGATTGGCGAGGCGGAAAAAATCCTGCGCACGCGACAGAAAGCGGCAGAATAAAACGGCAAAAAATGGTAAACTAAGGCTTGTACCGGGAAGGCACAGGCCTTTTTTGTTTTGACAGAAAAAATGAGGTGAAAAACACTTATGCTGCATATCACACAGGCGGAGAGCGACGGCGTTCTGACGGTTTCGTTGTCGGGTGAGCTGGACCACCATGCCGCGCGCGAAGCCATTGAGCAGAGCGAGGATTTAATGGCGCTCTACCCCTGCGAAAAGCTGGTGCTCAACTTGGCAGGACTGACGTTTATGGACAGCTCGGGGCTTGCGGTCGTGCTGCATCTGCACCGCACCTGCGCGCGCAGCGGCTGCGATTTTGTGGTGCGCGGTACGCCGCCGCAGCCAATGCGTGTGTTTGAGGCGGCGGGTCTGCCGCAGGTCATGATTTTCGAGAGGGGGGAGTAACTTGCGCGCGGTTATCAACAAAATGAGCCTGAAATTTGAAAGTCACTCGGTTAACGAAGCGTTTGCACGGCAGGCGGTGGGCGCGTTTGTGGCGCAGCTCGACCCAACAATGGAGGAGCTGGGCGACATCAAAACCGTTGTATCCGAGGCGGTCACAAATGCGATTGTCCATGGTTATGCGGATAAAACCGGGTTTATCACGGTTACGGTGCGGTTGCTGGAAGGACGTATTTTGGAAATCAAGGTCAAAGATACCGGACGCGGCATCGAGAACGTCGAGCAGGCGCGCCAGCCCATGTTCACTACAGGGGACGATACCCGCAGCGGCATGGGCTTTACCATTATGGAATCGTTTACGGACAAGCTGCGCGTGCGTTCCACGCCCGGGAAGGGAACGATGGTGACCATGATTAAACTGTTGCGGGAGCGCGACGCGTGACCGGAGCGATGCGCGGTCTGCTCGAGCGGGCGGCAGCGGGTGACCGCGATGCGGAAGCGCAGCTGATTGAGGAAAACAGCGGGCTTATCTGGTCGATTGCGCGACGGTACTACGGGCATGGCGTAGACCCGGACGACCTGTACCAACTGGCTTGCGTGGGTTTTATCAAGGCGGTGCGCGGTTTTGACGCGGCGCTCGGCAACGAATTTTCTACTTATGCTGTACCCAAAATTGCGGGCGAGATCCGACGTTTTTTGCGGGATGACGGCGCGGTTAAGGTTGGGCGTGCGGTAAAGGAACGCGCGGTGCGCGTGCGGCGCATTCAAGCCGAGCTGGAGGGTCGCACCGGCCGTTCGCCCACGGTGACCGAGGTTGCGGCAGCTGCCGGGTTGACGGTGGAGGAGGTCGCCTCCTGTGAGCAGGCGGACGTGACAGTGGATTCGTTTGAGCGCGAGCTGTCAGGCGGCGGACGGCTGGGTGATCTGGTGGGTGACGAGGGCATGGAGGAGCGCACCTGCCTGTATTTGTCGCTGGGCGAGGCGGTGCGTACGCTGCCTGAGCGGGAGAGACAGGTACTTGCCCTGCGTTTTTCGCGCGACCTGACCCAGCAGCAGGTGTCCAAAATCATTGGGGTGTCGCAAGTGCAGGTATCGCGTATCGAGAAGCGGGCAATCGAAGCGCTGCGCAAAAAACTGATGGAATAGAGCGGGCAGCATGTTGAATGCGGCCCGCTTTTTTGCGCTTGCAGATTGGCGTTGACAGGTTGCATGGGCTGGGTTAAACTGAAAGCAGATATCGGAAAGGGGTGGAAACGATGCGGAAAACAGTGCGGAAATCGGTGGTCGGCTGGGCAGCGGGTCTGGCTGTGATTTGGGTCATGATCGTGCTTGCCATAGCGCTTTCTCCTACGATGCAGGGCAGTATTCCGTATTTGGGCAGCTTTGGCAGTCGCACGATGTGGGTTGCAGCTGCGCTGGCTGCGGCGGTATATCTGATTCCTGCGGTGTTATATGGCGTGGGACAGCATTGGGCGAAATATTTACTCGCGGTCATCAACGGCGCGGTGATGGTGGTGACGCTGGTGCTGCTCGGTTTGATGGTGATTATGCTGCTCTTTCAAATCGGCATTGAGGGCTGGTATGTCATGGGACTGGACCGATGGTTCCTTCTTGTAGCGGTCTTGGGCATCGCAGCATTTATTATGGGGTTTTTGTGGTTTCGGGCGGCGTTTCCTGTGCGCGGGTCGGCTTAAGGTGAAATAACGGATGGCGTGGTATGTCATCTGAAATGATATGCAAAAGGCTTGATATCTGTTTGTATCAGATATCAAGCCTTTTTTATGCGTGCGTGGAAACTGTAGGGGATTGGGAGGTTCGCGGCGGGGCGGTAGTGTCCCGAACAATGAGTTCGGAGGCAACAAGCGACACCAATACGGTGGTATCGCCGTTGATAATTTCGTCCAATCGCTTCACCGCTAATTCGCCGATTTTTTGTTTGGGGATACGCATCGTGGTCAAAGCGGGGGAAAAGAGGGAGCAAACAAGGGAATCGTCAAAACCGACAATGGAGAGGTCTTGCGGTACGCGAAGGGAAGAAAAGGATAGTGCCTTGAGAGCCCCGGCAGCAATGATGTCATTGTAAGCAAAAAAAGCAGTAGGCAAATCAGTAGTTTGCTCCAGATATCGGCTGAAGGCACGGCAGGCAGGATCGACAAAAATGGGAAGCGTGATAATGTCTTCCGGTCTCAATTCCAAACCGAGCTTTTGCTGGGAATGATAAAATGCGTTTTGTCGTTCCGGCAGGGCACCGGTGGCCTCGTTAGCGGTTAAAAAGCCGATGCGCCGGTGGCCGAGATCGTATAGGTGGCGCAATGCCTGATACACGCTGAAAGTGCTTTCCACGGTGACGGAGTTGATGGCGTGTTCGGGGAAACGAGAGTCCACCACAACGGTTGGGATGCGAGTTGCTGAAAATAAATCGGCATGTATGGGATCAAATTCGGAGGCAAAGAAAATAATGCCGTCCAAAGATTGCTGGTTCGCTTCGTCGAGGAGGTGTGGTAAGCTGGTCAGATTGGTGTTGGTTACATTGATGTTGTAGCCCAGCTTTTTTGCGGTGGAATCCGCTCCGTCGAATATTTTTTCATAAAAATCGTCCACGGATTCGAAGAGATGTCCGGAGCCTCTGAAACGGATGTATAGAATGTTTCTTTTGGCGGGAAGAGTGGTTTCATGCCGTATGGAATAGCCGTGTTCGGATAGCAGTTTCGCAACTTGCGCTCTGGTTCTTTCGTTCACGCCAACGCGGTTGTTGAGAACTAGAGAAACTGTTGCGGGAGAAACACCGGCCAAAGCGGCAATTTCTTTGAGTTTCATGGATCTCGCCTCCTGATACTGATTCTATGATAACGTATGAAAATCAAAATTTCAAATAAAAAATTAGAAATATTTTTTAAAATTTTAAATTAGCTAGAAGAAAAATATTCCAATTAAAAGGGTAATAGCGACAAAAATAAGAGGAATAATCCATAAAAATAGACATATTGACAAGAAACAAGAAGAATATTTTAATTAAAGCACAAAATAAATTTAGTTATTTTTAAAAAAATTTAAAAAGAAGGGATGATGGATATGGCAAAACAGGTGAAAGCGGCTGTTATCGAGGGACCGGGAAAAATTTCAATTCAGCACTTCCCTTATCCGGATTTGGAAAAGTATGAGGGCGCAGTTTTGAAGGTAATCCAGTGCGGAATCTGTGGCACGGATAAGCATTCTTACCGCGGCGAAACAAAACAGAACAGCGGGAGCGACACAGAATTTAATGTTGCATATCCATACATCATGGGTCATGAGGCAGTTGGCATCCTGGATGCAGTTTCTCCGGGCGTTGTTCGAAAAGACTTTTACGGAGAGGAAATACATGTAGGGGAGCGCATTACCTTTTGCCCGGATATCGTATGCGGCGAATGCTACTATTGCCGAACGGCATCGTGGTATCCGTGGTGTGAAGATCCATCACGAGAGTGTTTCGGCAATACCATGTCAATAACGCGGAAGCCAAGTTTGTTCGGAGCCAATGCGGAATACATGTTTCTGCCGCCGAAGGCATATCTGTACAAGGTGCCGGACAAGCTCCCGGATGATATGGCAGTTCTAACAGAGCTCATGTGCGTCACCTATTCGCTGGATAAGGCAAAGGAAATGTTTGCGTTTGACGGTGAAGGTTTCGAATTTGGCGGTTCCGTGGTGGTGCTGGGCTGTGGTCCGCTGGGATTGGCGCATGTTATCAAAGCCCGCATGCTGGGGGCAGGCACAATAATTGCAACGGATATTTCGGATTATAAGCTCAACTTAGCCAAGGAATTCGGCGCAGATGTTGTACTGAATGTGCGGAATACAACAGCGGACGAACGGGTGCAGATGGTGCGTGAGGCAACGCACGGGCTGGGTGCTAATGTTGTGTGTGAATGCTCCGGCGTGCCGTCTGTGGTTCCGGAAGGATTGCGTATGGTGCGTAAATGCGGTGTATTTCTTGAAGTGGGTATGTATGTGGATATGGGCGGTATTCCGATTAACATGGCGGAGGTAACCGGCAAGAACATTCGCATCATTGGCATGAATAACCACGCGGCTACGGGCTATCGGCCGACTATGGAGATGATGCTGCGCCATCAGAATGATTTTCCGTGGAAGAAGTTTATCAGCCACAAATTTAAGCTGGATGATTATGATGAGGCGATTCGAGTCAGCCAAACGGATGAAAGTATGAAGGTAGTAATTGAAGCAAAGTAAACAGAATGCTTCGGAAAACGCGGATGAAGCCATCAACATGCGGTGAGAAAGGCGGTGGGAAGATGAAAGGAGCGGGTACGGTTCCGATTATTCGTTTTGAACATGTCACAAAAGTGTTTCCGGGAATCAAAGCGTTGGATGATGTGTCATTCAGTATTCGGGAAGGAGAGGTACACTGCTTACTGGGTGAAAACGGTGCTGGAAAATCAACACTGATGAAAATTTTGACGGGTGTTTACCATGCGGAATCAGGAGAGATCTATTTGCGAGGTGAAAAGATAAACGTCGGAGATATTCATCAGGCGCAAAAGCTGCGTATTGGCACCGTTTTTCAGGAAAACAGCCTGATCCCGCATATGACAGTAGCGGAAAACGTCTTTTTGACACGTGAGATAAAAAATAAGGCAGGTTTTATTGATTGGAACAAAATGTATAGCGAATGCGTTCGTTGGGGCAGTGAGCTGGGTGTTGTGCTCGATCCTCATATGCAGGTGAAAAAACTTTCGGTTGCGCAGCAGCAGATTGTAGAGATCGTTAAAATGTTTTCACAGGACCCGCAAATCGTTATTCTGGATGAGCCAACCTCTTCGCTGTCGGATAATGAAATTGATAACCTGTTTAATATTATTTTGCGCATGCAGAAAAAGGGAATAACTTTCATCTATATCTCACACCGCATGGAAGAAATCAAAAGAATTGGAAACAGCGGAACTGTATTGCGCGATGGAAAGTATATTGCCACCATCGAAGACGTCAAGCAAATGGATATGGACCAAATCATCAAGCTCATTGTAGGGCGTGATTTGGAGGAACAGTATCCGGCCCGCCAATCGGACATCGGCGATGTGCTGCTGGATGTGCAGGGATTAACCGTAAAGGGCTTGATTGAGGATGTTTCCTTTCAAGTGCGCCGTGGCGAAGTGCTGGGCTTTTCGGGACTGGTCGGTGCAGGGCGAACCACTACGGCAAAAGCGGTTTTTGGCGCGCTGAAAAAAGCGGCGGGAAAAATTACCGTGGACGGAAAAGAGGTGCATATCAGAAACCCGCAGGATGCGATTCGATGCGGCATCAGTTTGCTGCCGGAAAACCGCAAGGAAGAGGGTCTGATTTTAACCAAGTCGATTGCATGGAATATGGTGTTTGCGAGTCTGCACAAGTATAGGCACGGCCCGTTTTTAGATGAAAAAAAGCAGTATGCGGATGTGGCGGCATACCGGGATATGCTGTCGATTAAGGCGCCTTCGCTGGATCGGCAAATCAAATACTTATCGGGTGGCAACCAGCAAAAAGTCGTGTTTGCCAAGTGGCTTTGTGCGGAATCAAAAATTTATTTTTTTGATGAGCCGACAAGAGGCATTGATGTTGGTGCCAAGAGCGAAATGTACAAAATCATAAACATGTTGGTGGGAGAAGGACATGCGGTTGTCGTTATTTCCTCCGAACTGCCGGAAATTTTAGGAATATGCGATAGGGTTGCCGTGTTTCATGAGGGCAGGCTGACAGGAACATTGGATAGAAAGGATGCAACACAGGAAGCCATTATGCACTATGCGTTAGGAGGGCAGTGAGATGGAGCAGGCAAAACAGATTTGGGTCAAAATAAAACGGGTAAACGGAATAGGATCGCTGTTGCCGCTTGTACTCTTGCTGGTCTTCTTTGCCGTTACAACAGATACCTTTTGGAGTACCAATAACCTGATGCAGATCCTGAGGCAGTCCGCCGTATATGTCATCATGGGTATCGGCATGACCTTTGTAGTATTGACCGGCGGCATTGACCTGTCGCAAGGCTCGCTCCTGGCATTGTGCTGTGTAACAAGCGGTCTGACGCTAAATGCGACAGGAAGTATTCTGTTATGCATTGTGGTAGCGTTGGCAACAGGGTTTCTGGTTGGACTTATCAACGGAGTCATCGTTGCGTACATCAAGATCCCTGCCTTTATCATGACGCTGGGTTCCATGTATATTGTGCGTGCAGTGACTCTATGGATCACAAATTCCGCACAAATTGCGGTAAAGAATGACAGGTTTTCGTTTATTGGCCAAGGCTTTTTGGCAGGTATTCCTGTTCCGGTCTATGTCTTTATTATCATTGCCATTGTGGCATACGTCTTTTTGGCGCATACGGCATCCGGACGGTATATCTTTGCGGTGGGATCCAATTGCGAAACAGCGCGTCTGTCCGGTGTGAATGTGGAGCGGACAACCATTCAGGTATTTGTGTTGTCCGGATTGGCAATTGCGTTGGCGTCGGTCGTTTATTTGGCCCGCCTAACCGCAGCACAGCCGACAGCCGGCCAAAGCTACGAAATGGAAGCGGTTGCCGCTACCGTGATTGGCGGCACCAGCATTGCCGGTGGAGAAGGCGGTATTTTTGGCACTGTAATCGGCGCCATTATCGTTACAGTGATTCGCAACGGATTGGTACAGCTTGGTGTGGGAAGCTATTTTACCACGTTGGTTGTCGGTGTGATTATCATCGCCGCAGTTTCATTGGATGTGATTCGTACGCGGATTGCGTCGAATAAATAAGCACAATCGGTAGAAAATCAACAAGAGAAACTTGTATGGAGGGAATCACAGATGAAAAAGTCGTTAGCGGCAATTTTATCGGCAGCAATGTTGTGCATGGCAATCACTGCTTGCGGAGGACAGAATAATGCATCCGGAACAGATGACAGTGCGGACAACGCAGCCAGTTCCGGCGGCGAAAATGGAACGATTGCCGTTGTGACCAAAACCATGAATAACCCATTCCATGTGACATATGGCGAAGCGATTAAGGAGGCAGGCGAAGCCGCGGGCTATGAAGTTGTTGTTTCCGGACCGGATGCGGAAACAGATGTGGATAAGCAGATTAGCTTAATTGAAACATACATCGAGCAAGGGGTAACGGCAATTGTCACCTCGGCTTGCTCTTCTACAGCTATTGTAGATGTCATTGAGCAGGCGGATGAGAAAGGAATACCGGTATTTTTGGTGGATTCCGGCGCGGATGGCGGGCCGTATATCTCGTTTATCGGCACGGACAATTACGCCGGCGGACAATTGGCAGGCGAATGGGTCGGTGAAAATGTCGACGCAGGCAAGTGTGTCATTCTGGATGGCAATTCCGGCAACGATGCAACCACCAAACGTGTTAAGGGTTTTACGGAAGTGATTGAATCTCAGTATCCGGACATTGAAATTGTGGCTTCGGATTATGCAAACTGTGAAATCTCCAAGGCGATGGAAGTTACGGAGAATTTCCTGGCGGCCTATCCGGATTTGAAGGTCATTTTCTGTGCAAACGATAATATGGCAATCGGCGCGGGGCAGGCGGTTGCAGCGGCAGGCCTGCGTGACCAGATTAAGATTTGCGGTTTTGATGGTCAGCCGGACGCAGCGCAGGCAATTATTGACGGCGAAATCGACGCTACTATCGCACAAAAGCCTGCAACAATGGGGAAAATGGTAGTAGAGGCTATTGAAGCATATCTTGCAGGTGAAACCGTGGAAAAAGAAGTGGATACGGGATGTGACATTGTTACTTCGGAAAATGCGGAAACCTATCTGGAATGGCAATAATTAAATAATCTCTCTCTTTTCTCCTATTTACTTGTATGCCTATGGCATAAGTAAGGCGGCTGCCAACTGGCAGCCGCCTTACTTTTTGCATTTGTCAGATTTTCTGCATGAAATTTGCCGCTGCCTTTGCCATGAGTCGCTTGGTACCCTTCTGGTCAAATGCGATTTCCAGCAGTGCGTCATTGCCCATCGGCTTTACCGATACGATCATGCCGTCGCCAAAAGCCTTGTGATGCACGCGGCAGCCCGCCGGGAAATCCGGCAGCGGCGCGCCCGCAGCCTTGGGAGCAGCGACCGAGGAAGCGGACGAGAGCGTGCGTGCACGCGTGATTTGTGCGCGGGGCAGGCCGGGTTCGGGCTGGGTGGCAGAGGAGAACATGCGGCTCTCCACGATATTGCTGTCGAGCAGCTCACGCGGCATTTCGTCGATGAAACGCGAAGGATGCGCGTACTGTGTGCGGCCGTACAGCAGACGGCGCTCGGCGCAGGTGAGATAAAGCTGTTCTCTGGCGCGGGTGACCGCAACATAGCACAACCGCCGCTCCTCCTCCATATCTTCGTCGCGCTCCATTGCGCGGAAGCCGGGGAACAGGCCGTCCTCCATGCCCACGATAAAGACATAATCGAACTCCAGGCCTTTGGCGGAGTGCATGGTCATCATCAGCACCGCGTCCTCGTCCTCGCCGGACTGGTCTGCATCGGTGTAGAGCGCCATGTTTTCCAAAAAGCCGCCCAGTGTGGGCGCTTCGTTCTTTTCCTCATAGTCGACAATGTAGGATTTCAGCTCTTCGATATGCTCCAGACGGCCCTGTTCTTCCATGCCGCCCTTTTCTTCGAGGGCATGGCGATAACCGGTCTTTTCGAGCAGCTCGTCGTATAGCTCGGAGAGCGAGAGAAATTCACGCTGCTGACGCAGGTTTTCCATCATCGTACCGAATTTCTCCATCGCGGATGCGCTGCGCGCGAGCGGCGCGAACTGTGAAGCATTTCGTACCACGTCATACAGCAGCATACCGTTTTCCAATGCGATTTGCGACGCGGTCTCAACTGATTTG